>Ga0126342_10003547_pt1:0-20000 | contig 25853 bp, 29 predicted proteins | sample Cyp1metagenome_FD_92528 | JGI IMG/M metagenome (GOLD analysis project Ga0126342, IMG submission 92528) | Coral microbial communities from Lord Howe Island, Old Settlement Bay, Australia - Cyphastrea 1 metagenome | ecosystem: Host-associated > Invertebrates > Cnidaria > Coral ... | reverse complement strand
GGTGTAGATAGATGATGCCTGGGGCGGTGTTGCAGTGTCATGGATTGCACGGAAATGGGCGACGAAACTTGCTGCACTCGCATGCAATGGCAGAAGCTCAGATCGGTTAAGCGAAGAAAGAACATCCCAGGTTGCAGAGAAGGCAGGTGTACTCCGAAGGGTTTGATCAGGATCACGGGCAGCTGGAGGCACCTGTGGCAGGGTGGAAAAGAGGAAGTAGAGACATATAGGAAAGAGGGGCGAAGCCTTTGTAATTGCAACATGGTTGTGATTTCGTCGGGTTTGTTATGTCGTTGCAGTTGTTGTTGCAGTTGGTGGTGTAGTGTCATTGTTATTGTTGTTGTTGTTGTTGTTGCTGTTGTTGTTGTTGTTGTTATTGTTGTTGTTGTTGTTGCTGCTGTTGTCGTTGGTGTTGTTGTTGCTGTCGCTGTTGTGGCTGTTGTTGTTATTGTTTTTGTTCTGGTTGTATGGCCCAGAGGAGTGAAGCCTTTGTAATTGCAACACGGCATGTGTGGTTTTGCTGGGTCTGTTGTGTCGTTGCAGTTGTTGTCGCAGTTGATGGTGTGTCGTCGTTGTGTTGTTGTCGTTGTCGTTGTCGTTGTCGTTGTTGTTGTTGTTGTTGTTGTTGTCGTCGTCGTCGTCGTCGTTGTGGTTGGTTGTGGTTGTGGTTGTGGTTGTGGTTGTGGTTGTGGTTGTGGTTGTGGTTGTTGTTGTTGTTGCTGTTGGTGTTGCTGTTGCTGCTGTTGTTGTTGTTGCTGTTGTTGTTGTTGTTGTTGTTGTGGTTGTGGTTGTGGTTGTGGTTGTGGTTGTTGTTGTTGTTGTCGTTGTTGTTGTTGTTGTTGGTGTTGTTGTCTGCAGCACCACATGCAATGCGGAGGTAATATCATAATGGTCCCAAAATGGAGCCCGAAAAGGGAGGGTAAAATTGAAGAAGTAGCCTGTCCCTCTACATCTGTTCTACAAAATCGGGCTCTAAGATTGTAAGCAAAAATCGTTTTGAAAACCCACGTATATAGGCCCTTAAAGATTCTGAGGGCAAAAATTTCAGGAATGTACTTTGAAAATTCTCAAAACCCAGGACCCTGGAGCTCATAAAATAGAACCTTGATTTTGTAGAGGCCAATGTGTGGTTCCCCCTTGGAGTTTGATTTTGTAGAGGGTGACACCTTGGCGTATGAGTTTATAAAGGTCACGATAGGCTGCCACAGAAACCTTTCCTGCTGCAAAGGCCAGCCCTGGTATTGAATCAAGGTCATTCCCTCTCACCATCTCTCACCACTATAGAATCAAGATCTGAAGATATGACATTGACGAGCAAAGACCGTAGGATGTCACCAGCCTTACTTCTACAAAATCAATCCCCTTCCCAAAATGTAAGGTTTTGTGCGTAGTCCCAAAATGGAGCCCGAAAAGGTAGGGCAAAATATGATGGGAAGAAGTAGCTTGTGATTGATATGTTGATCGAATTGATGAGAAGCGATGTAAATATATGTGAAGAGTTGGTATTGTTCTGATGAAGTTGGTAAGGGTAGGTTGCTTATATCGTAGTGATTTGGTTTTATGGTTCTGTGTTGATGTTTGGCATGGAATTGATAAGAAGAGATGTAAATATATGTGAAGAGTTGGTTTTATGGTTCTGTGTTGATGTTTGGCCTGCAGCACTACATGCAATGCGGTGCGCCTGATGAAGATGGTCAAGCGGATCGGCATCAGCATGTTCGGATGCAATGCTGTGGTCAGAGGCAGAGTCGTCGTCAGAGTGCAAGTACGAGTCATTATGCTCAACAGTGGTAGCGCCAGGAACGCCGCGAAGTTGATCGGGATTGAGCTGTTGTTCCTGATCGGCTTTGGTGGATTCGATGTTGGCGCTCAGGTCAATATGTTCGATGATGTGGAGAGATCGCTGGGCCCAGTAGGCAGGAGTGAAAGGAGAAGCACGGGAAGAAGGCGGCGGCAGAGAGGCACGTAGGTCGGCTTCAAAGGCACGCCAAGCGTCAGCCCAGGTAGTGAAGCCGGATGTCTGGGGTAGAAGATCTTGCAAGGAAAGCCATGGTTTGAACAGGAGCAAGAGTAGCATGGCTCGACGGTGTGGGTCTTCGGCAAGTCGCGGAATGCGTGGCCCGTGGAGTTGTGGGATTCGCCATGGGGTCTTGGTCAGGACTTGTTGGCGTAATGATGTGTGTAGGGGATGATCAGAAGTGAATGGAATGCATGCTGGACGACTGGAATCTGATTTGCGGATGCTGACACGGACGACAGCAGCGGTGTAGAAATAAAGTGGCCAGAGCTGCAAGGTGTCACCGCGACAAGGATAGTCAGCACTGGGTTGGAGAAGGAAATTCCAGGTGTGCGATGTGGATGGGAAGGATGGCTCGTCAGAGTGCAGTTGCGATGCATCTTCCGAAGGATCTGCTTGTAAGAGGCACGAGGAGCGAGCTTGTAGGTCAGCGTCAGAGAGGGAGGACGCAGACAAAGGGTGTAGCAGTTCGAGGTTGCTTGCAAGATCGGCATAGAAGAAAGTCACAAAGGAATGTGTGCAATAGAAGTCATCATAACCGAGGAGGTAAGAAACCATCTCTGGCATACTTTTGTGGACTCGTTTTTGACAGGCAAGGAGTAATTTGGACAAGGTTTGGCGGGCGCGAATGGAGGCTTCTGGCATGGTAGGTTCTTTTGCAAGATCAGAGAGGTGACGCTGCGTGGCTGCATGAAGCAGAGCCCACAAGGAGGTGAGATGTGGTTGGGTTTTGGTGGTATAGGAGGTGACATAGAAGAGAATTGTGGACATGCTGGTTGCCATTTTGGATTCCACCATGCTGACAGGGTTCTCTGCAGTGGCATAGTCGGCGGGAAAGCGAAGCAGTAAGGAAATGTCGTGGTTGCATTTGCAGGTGGCTAATAGGACAGGGTTGACTCGACCAAAAAATAAATGGTGTCTCTCGGTTTGGAAAGAGTCGAGATGTGGTGGCTGCGTACCAAGGATTGGTGCAGGGCAGAGCTGAACACCGTGACAACGCTCCCAGGTGTGAGGTCGAGCAGGTTCACTGATGTCAAGCCAATGCCAAAATCCAAGGCGGCAATACCCACGCTTTCCAAGCTTGCCTTTGAAGCAAGTTTTTGGTCTGCACGAATGAAGGAGACCTCCGTGGACAATCGACGTGCGTAGGTCGTAGAGAAGCATGCTGGCTTGTTCGTTGGATACGTCATGCTGGTCAATATCGTGCAGAAAAGCCTGGGACCATGGAACAAAGGTTTTGCCCACTTCGGGTTGGCCTGTGAAAGGATTGATGAAAGGTGGGGTTGCAAAGAGCAGTTGCGGAGGCGTTGCCGCAAACCAATGGTCTTGCATGTCGAGGCAATGTTGATGGTAAGATGGATGCAAAGCTTTGAGGTTGTCGTCAGAGTAAGGCAAAGGGCGAAGTGTGGACAAGAGGTTGGGATCAAGATTGAACATAGAGGGTATGGCTTCGAAACTGGTGGCCACAATACTTTTAACCCAAGACCAGAGATGGGCTTCGAGAGTTGGCAAAGCAGCAGTGAAGCGCTCAAGAAGGGCTCGGGGTGAGCGGAAAGCATGGCAAAAGAGGACGAAATGAATATGTAGGCTGCCACGTTGCTGTGGTTCGATGGCTCCAAAGGCTGCAGACAAAGATTTGAAGATACCGCGAGCACGTTGGGATGCGATACCATCAGGATGCAAGGTGTCAGCGGATATATTGACGTCGAGCAAGTCGGACAGAAAGGTGTTCACATGGGTATGAAAAGCTTGGACCGCAGCAGTTGGATCCTTGGCGACAATCCGCCAGAGATTGGCAGACTGCAAAGCATCGGCCAGGAAGGGATCAAGGCCGGCAGATGGCACTGGGATGCTGGCGGTGCCAAGATGTGATCGCCAAGTGAACGGATGGAGGACATCAGCGGGGTTTAATGTTACGAAAAGGAGTGGCATGCCGAACCAGTAGGTCATGGAGACAAGCTTATGGCGCATGAGACGGCGTGCGGAGTCGGTGCAGGGAACACTGCCTTGGCAAGATTGAAGTAATTGGAGCATAGATTTCATGGCAGCTGGAACGTCTGGCGAACGAAGGGCATCAGGTATGGAGCCAGTCCTGGGACATGGGGATTGAAAATAGGGTGATGAATGGTGTCATGGAGTGGTATGATTCGCGAACAGTAAAGATTTATATGCAAACTGGTATTCATTAGAAAACTTGGCTGCGATGAGGTACCCAAAAGAAAGTATGGTGATTCACCTGAAAAGATGTGACGCGAGTCGCTATGTATAATAGAAAAGAAAGAAAAAGGGGGAGGAATAAAGTATGAGGCCAAGAAGCTCACTAAGCGTGTTTGCAAGGTTGGTAAAATCCATTGTGCGCAGGGCACAGAAATGTGGAATGGCGGCCTTGAAGCTTGGGGAGCGAACACGGATTCGGACTGCGCGAAGAAGGCGACGTCGATGGAGAATTGAAAACAGAAGAGCAACGAAATCGAGGTCCATTCGCCAATGCGTTTCAGGTGGACGATCGAGACGACGTAGGAGATGACTTGCCCAGGCATGATCCGTGAGAAAAACCGGACGTGGATGCCCGTCCAAGCTGTCTGCCCATGGGAACAAGCATGGGAAGCATAGAGTCCAGAAGGATGGATGATAGCTGTCTAGAGGAGTATCTGAATGAGGAAGATACGCATAAATCTTTTGCAGCTGATTGGATGGTGGTGTCTGATGGCGACTATCGACGTGGAATGTGCGATGATCAGACATTGATACCAATTGTCGAAGTGCTTCTTGAGCCAGGTGCACATGACAGGACGCGTCAGTCGAAGAGTCTGTGGACTGACGCTCATATCGTTGGCACGCAGTCAATGCGGTGTCCCAAAGGTGAAGTGGATCAGATGCATCTTCACCGGGTGTAAGGACAGCGGCATGGATGGACGAAGGCAAAGCGGTGTCGACAGAGGAAGCATCTGCGGGACCGAGGCAGCGCTCGACTGTCTGCTCAGTGGCTTGTGCAACTGCAAGCCAGGCAGGAGGTATTTCGTTGACAGGAAGCTGGCCCAGTGCGTTTGGATCGATCTGCACATCTGCATAATAGGGATTGTGAGAGACAAGCCAGGTCAAAGCCGAGTGCACGGCAGAGCGTCGAACAACAAACTCTTTGGCCGAGCGCAAATTGGAGATAGTTGCATCGGTGAAGAAGATGCTAAGATAATCTGAAAGATGTTCAGCGCTGGTTGGTAAAGCTTGCAAGACAGAGAGACTGTTCTGTGGGAAAGCAATCGCACTAGCAGTACCAAGCAAGCCCTGTTGTCGAGATTCTGGATCTCCAGAGGAAGAGAGGGTTCGGAGGCGTCGAAGAGCAAAGCCACGGGCGACGAACATCTGTTCCCCAAGAGATAAGTTCTGCAAAGCGGGAGGTGGATGAAGGCAAGCGTTGTCATTTGCGAGCGCAGCTGGAGGCAATTGTGGTGTTTTTTTTGTAAGGCTTTCTGCGCAAGAAGGGCAACATAGGCAGGACAAAGATGTAGAAATATCATGAGCTGATTGAGTCCAGTCTGCGAGGGCTGCCGAAGATGAAAAATGAAGAAGCCAACCATCCTGAGAGGCTTCGAGTGATGAGAGAGAAGTGTGTTGTGTGTTGTGTGTTGTGTGTTGTGTTTTGTGTGTTGTCCCACTGGAGATAGCTTAGAAAAAGTAGCTGGAGTCACGAAATATTCTCCAGAACAGTATTAGCTTTGGAACCAAGTGGCAGGCTCATGCGCACGCAATTCGACAGGAAGAGGAACGCAGATGTCTTTAAGGTCGTCCCAGGTGAGTCCAAGGAAAGTAAGCGGCAAGTGGTCAGCGAATCGAGTATGGTTTCGAAGGACATAGGCTTGGCCAGAAAGTAGAGGATGTAGAGCCAAACAACCGCCGTGCAGGTGGCGAAGATCAAGAAGAATGGCTTGGTGAGCAGGAGTCGGACATGCGCAGAAAGTGCATTGAGCAGGAGCTTCCATGCAACGGATGAAAGATGCACGACCGGACGCGAGATGTTGTCGTAGTTCTAAGGATGGAACTGCTCCTGGCCATTGTTCGGCGCTCTGGGAAAGGGAACGGTGTCGCTGGAGATAGGCAGGCTCATGGGAACTGTCAAATGCATCAGATTGGTATGGATGGACTTCACGAGCGGTTGTTTGGCAAGCTTTCGCGAGAGCCTCGATGCGAGCTGCAAGAGTTTGGCAATGATAGGTCCAAGAAGCAGCTGGGAGAAGCAGGCAGGTGTCAAAGCACTGAAGAAAGGCTTGCAAATCCATGGGATGATGACGGTGAAGAAAATGGAGAAGCTCAGCAGCAGTGATTAAATGATGGCTATCTATAGTCCGTTGCCAGGGTTGGTCAGCGTAGGAGCGGGAAATCTTAACTCGACGCTCGTCTGTTGCTGCAACGTATTGTATGGTCTGCCAAAAAAGATGAAATTCTTCAATGGACCAGGCTTGGATCTGGAAGGCAATGGTTCGTTGAAGCATTTGAAGCAGATCGAGAACAACAGGCACGGCGGATGGTAAGGTGAAGCAAAACCAGGAGTTGGATAAGTAGGTACAACGATGAAGCTCAATGGTTGGCGGTTGGTTCAAGATTCGACGAGCATCCCTGACACTGGTACAAGCAGAAGCGCTTGAACGGCGCTGGAAGAAGGTGAAGACAAAGATGAAATAGGTGTCGATCGGAATGCCCGAAGCCGACCAGCGGAATCGTTGTCCGTTCCGGAGCTGTAGGCGAGTCTCTTCGAAATTCAGGAGTTGAGATGAGTTTTGATGGTGCATGAAACTGAGTTTGAAAGCATGCCACAAGCGCTCAAAGTCGGGGATGGATAAGCTGGCAGTCGTCAGTTCTGGTTGTTTACGTAGAAAGGCTATCGCTGCTGCAGCGCCTTGTGTGTTAGCAAGGTTTCGGGCTCGAAAGTCCTTTCCGCGATACGAGCAAGATATGGACGGAGTCTGCATGGCTGTTCTGGAAGAAGAAGACGGAGGTCTTGTGGCTAAAGATGGTATGATGGTGTGTGCGTAGATGTGAGCATGCTTGGATGTTCTCTAGTCATGTTGGAGTATGCAAGTGTGGTTGTAAGCGGTCGTTTTGAGAGCAACAGTTCAGCAAGCAGGGTTGTAGTCTGAAGGTAAAGGGATGCATTGAGCTGTAGATTCTAGACTGTGTGTATGACATGCATCTGTCGAGATTTGCAGGTATTATCCGTGTATTGGGACTTGTAGCACAGCAAAAGCGGTGAAATAACAGCAAATCATACTATGGAATGTGAATCAAGTGACTCTGGCTTGATTTCAAAAGAGCTGCTATGGGGTTAGTTGGTGGCACAGTGTGAAGACCATCTATGTTTCTATGTATCTGTCGATTTATCCAGCCAGTTATAAATATATCGGTCGTATTATTTATGTTTCTGTCTATGTAGCTATCTATGTATTTATTTATCTGTCTGTCAATGTAGTATCCATAGATTCATTTATCCATTTATCAAATGATGGAGCAAAGCTATTGGACCACGCGCCAAGGAATGCCTAGCTTGCAGCCGCACGTAAATGTGTGAGTCCTTTTGGTGAATGTGATCGGACCTTGCCCCTTGCAGGCAGCAAGGCTGACAAAACAAATCACAGTATGGAATGTGGCCAGCAAGGCTTTCTGAGTAAACCCAAACTCGGTCGCATGGTTGGAAAATTCTTGAAAAGAATGTTGCCGACTTTATTTTGAGACCACTATGGCGATTTGTTGATTGCACATTGAGGAAGGAAAGGTTACTGGTGGCCAATTCTTGCTATAGTAGCTATGGTAAGGCTAGTTGTGTATTTATCTAAGTATCTATCTATCTATGTAACTATCTACATACCTATTTATCTATTTATTGATCTATCTGTCTATCTGTGTAGTATCTATTCATCTATTCATCCTTAGTTGGAAAGTCAAAGATGGAGAAGAAAATGAAACTCTTCTTAACAGAGGTATTCTAACGGATGATGGCAAACGAATCTACAATTGTCTTGGGGGGTCAGTTAGAGAGTGTCAATTTGAAGATGTGAAGATAGTTTAGGTAACAATAAGGTGTCACGTAGATTAGAAATCTGTCAATAGTGCTAAAGTCGAAGCGCATCAGTCGGCAACTCATATGCGCATCCAAATAAAGAGCTTGGCTGCTCTGATTTGGAACCTCTCTTTGTAGTGACTGGGTCCTTCGCAAGAGTGGTGAAAGGTCGCTTAATCACTCTATGGAATGTGGACAAAGCGATGATGCAAGTCCTTTTCGCGGATACAAAGATTTATCGTATGGTTGGAAAGTCGTAGTATTACAAAGTTCTGTTTCGGGATCACTGTAGGATTATGTTGCCTGCACATTTGGGAAAATTCAATCGATGGCCGTTCTTGCTAGGGTGGGCCAAGCGAATTGCTAACGAACTATTTATCTATCAGTCTATGTGGTGATTACCTATTTGATATCTATCTATCTGTCTATCTATATAGGATGTGTGTTCAAGAATTGAAAAGGCCAAGCTGGAAAAGAAAATGAGATCGTAAACAATTCCATGTGTAGATAAGTGGTGCTCTTTTGTGGAAGGTGATTGGACCTTGCCGTCTCGCAGTTTTCGAGGTCGATAGAACCTGACGAGGAAATATGTGTTTCCTTTTCAGCAGAGGCATTGCAACGGATGATGTCAATCGAATCTACAGTTTTCTAGTAGGGTCAGTCTATAGCCATGCTCATGAGAAAGTTGGTATGACTGTCATCTCAACTAGTTTGAAAAACATATGGTACGAAATGGTGAAGATACTTGAGGTAACAACAAAGTATCGTGTGGATTAGAAATTTTTCAACAATTAGTAAAGTCGAAGGTCATCAGTCGGCAACTCACACGCGCACCGAAATAGAGCGCTTGAGTACCCTTCGGAATTTCTCTCCGTAGTGGCTGGGTCCTTCGCAAGAGCGGTGAAGCACCGCTGAATCACACTAGAGAATGTGGACAAAGTGACGATGCAAGTCCGTTTTGCTGATCCAAAGATCTGTCGTATGGTTGGAAAGTCGTAGCGTACCAAGCAGTTTCGGCTCCGTTCCGGGACCACTATAGGGTTTTGTTATCTGCACTTTTAGGGAAATGCTGTCGATGGCCGTTCTTCTTAGGGTTGGTTAAGCTAGTTGTTGATCTATCTATGTATGTATCTGTCTATGTGGCTGTCGATGTAATTACCTACGTGAGATTTATCTATCTATCTGTTTATCTATGTAGTATTTATCTGAAAGAGAAAATGAGATCTCAAACGATTCCATGTGTAGATAAGTGGTGCTCTGTCGTGGAAGGTAATTGGATCTTGTCGCCTCGCAGTTGTCGAAATCGATAAAACCTGGCGAGGAGATGTGTTTCCTTTGTTTAGCAGAGGTATCGCAGCGGACGATCTCAGACGAATCTATAACTATAGCCATGCTCGTTAAGAAGTTCCTTTTTGTGGTGGTATGACTCTCTCAATTTGAAGATGTGAAGATAGTCTAGGGAACAAGAAGGTGTCACGTGCCAAAGTCGAAGCGCATCAGTCGGTAACTCATATGCGCACCTAAATAAAGAGCTTGAGTACCAGCTGCTCCCATTTGGAACCTCTCTTTGTAGTGATTGAGTCCTTCGTAAGAGCGGTGAAAGGCTGCTTAATGACACTATGGAATGTGGACAAAGCGATGATCCAAGTCCTTTTTGCCGATCCAAAGATCTGTCATATGGTTGGAAAGTCGTCGGCTCCGTTTCGGGACCACTATAGGGTTTTTTATCTGCATGTTTGGGGAAATACTGTCGATGGCCATTCTTCTTAGGGTGGGCCAAGCGAGTTGTTGATCTATCTATTTATCTATCAGTCTATGTAGCTGTCGACGTAATTACCTATCTGAGATTTATCTATCTATCTGTCTATTTATATAGGATCTGCTTTCAAGAATTGAAAAGCCCAAGTTGGAAAAGAAAATCAGAGCGTAAGCGATTCCATGTGTAGATAAGTGGTGCTCTTTCGTAGAAGGTGATCGGACCTTGCCGTCTCGCAGTGCTCGAGGTCGATAGAACCTGACGAGGAAATGTGTGTTTCTGTGTCTTAGCAGAGGTATTGCAACGGATGATTTCAAACGAATCTGCAGTTGGCTAGCAGGGTGAGTCTATAGCCATGCGTATGAAAAAGTTAGTATGACTGTCATCTCAACCATTTTTAGAAACACATGGTATAAATTGGCCTAGAGACTCTTACTTTGAATATATAAAGATAGTCTAGGTAACAACAGAAATCCTTCACACTGGCCAAATTCGAAGCCCATCAGTCAGAAACTTGTACGCTCACCGAAATGGAGAGCTTGAGTGCCAGACTGCCACTCGGAACCTCTTTGTGTAGTGACTGAGTCCTTCGCAAGAGCGGTGAAACACCGCTGAATCACATGATGGAGTGTGGACAAGGCGATGATGCATGTCTGTTTTGTTGATCCAAAGATCTGTAGTATGGTTGGAAAGTCGTATTGTCTCCAAGCAGTTTCGGCTCCGTTTTGGGACCACTATAGGGTTTTGTTAAGTGCACATTTGTGCTGGTGGTCAATTCTTTATACTGGGCGGTCTATCTATTTATCTGGCTATCTATTTATCTATCTATCTAATCTAACCGAATCTAATCGAAGCAAATCTAATCTAATCTTATCTTATCTTACTGATCGATCTTTCTAATCTATTTATCTAATCTAATCGAATCTAATCCAATGTTGTCTAATCTGGTCTATCTATCTATCTGTCTATCTATCTACCTATCTATCTTCTATTTGTCTATCTGTGTATCTATCTAGCTATGAAGCAATCTATCTATCTATCTAGCTAGCTATCTATGTATCTATCTATCTAGCTGTATATTTAGCTATCTATCTATCTATCCATCCATCCATCTATCTATCTATCTATCCATTCATCCATCCATCCATCATTCCATCTATCTATCTATCTATTGAGCTGTATATTTACCTATCTGTCTATCTATCCATTTATCTATCACTATCTATCTATCTATCTACCTACTTATCTATCTATGCATTTATGTTTTTATCGATCTATCTGGCAAGCGATCTTGCTAGCTATCGATATGTCTATTTACTTATGTATGTATTGATCTATCTGTTTATCTACTTAGCTATCTATCTGTCCTTGCTGTCTTGCAGCTACCGAGGTCGACAAAACCTGGCCAGGAGAATACCATAAGGGTAAGAAAGATTGTGTGCGCATGAAGCTGTACATTTCTTTCTCTTAAGGCATGTTCTTCAATGTTGTGAGTGGCTCGTGATGATATGAAACAAAGTCATTCCCAATAGCGGCAACAGAACGCAAATAGGTGCCAAGCTATTTTTTTGCGTACAGCACTTGAAGATGCCATCATGGTCTCCAGCATCTCTAAAAGCTCCGCTCTGGCTATGCCATTCCACGGTCTGGAAAATGGGAATTAAATGCTACATTCACAGGATTCGTCCAAGCAATGCATGTAAATGCATTGTAACGCTGCAGACCCCCATTGCAGGAATAGGATTATTTTTTTCTGACTGGATGTAAGTTGACAAGAGTCTGAGCCCCAGCGTCCATTCTTTCAATGCGCTCAAAAGCATGCCACTATGTTTTTTGCAGTCCTAAAGGTATGACGGTGTAAGTATGTAGTTCAGTCGTCTAGAGAATGATTTACTGACTTGCTAAAGGACTGCAATGCCATAGCGTCGCACAGTGTCTCTGTAGGAGCTCTTCACAGCCATCTCATCGAATAACGCAATATGAAGTGGTGAAACAGTGCAAACATGATATTTCTTTCACAGGTGGCTGTGCAAAAGAGGTGGCTGTGCAAAAGAATTCTCAACTCTGTAGATATCTCTGTTGCAAGCGACAATGCGTTTGTACAACGATCCATTTCGCTAATCCTTTGAGCATAACTTCTCTGAATTGGAGCAAACCTGGCAAGCCTCTCACATTGGTGAGCTGAAGGTTGACCCATAATGTGACCATCTGAAACCGTAGGAATCTAGGCATAGAAATATGTTTAGGCGCATCAAATCCAGTCCTCGGAATTGCAAAGTTGGATGATAGGTGTTCGGCGTGACTGCACGAAAAAAAAACGGAAAGGAAGATTTCTTCAGTTAACACAAAAATAGATATGAATCTACGTGCAAATGCTTTCTTATGTACCTATATGCAAACAAGAGGGACGGAGTGAAGAGAGAGAGAGAGAGAGAGAATGTAAGAGCAAGAAGGAGTAGAGAAAGAGATATAGACAGAGAGAGAGAGAGAAAGAGAAAGAGAAAGCGGCAAAGATAGAGATTGATATGTAGAAAGATGGAGAGATAGGTACAAAAAAGAAACAGTACATAGATGGAGAGATTTGCAAGTTAAGAGGTATATAAGGAATGAATAAAGAAAGAAAGTAAATATATAGAGGGGAAGAAACATCGTTGACGAGGTAGCAGTTTATATCGATTATGTAGGGCAACAGTTGCTAAGCAAGCTAAGGAGCAAGGATCCCAAAGATCACTTCGATGTTGGAGCACCCATCTGACGAACCTGTACTATTATTCATAGTAAGGTCAAGTTGCTTGAAGTAACAGCGACAGTGGAATGAGATGCGGACGAGCGAAGTTTTGCTGGCTGCGCCATGGGTCGCGCGTTCTGAACAAGGGCTTCCTTAGGAAGGTATTGGAAGAGAAAGAGTTTGACGTATATGGAAGGATATGCTGGCAATAAGTTTCAAAGCAAGAAGTATGGTTGACCGACGGAAGCTGAGTTGCAGAGTCTATTGGAATGCAGTAAGATGGCAACTGTTGGTGTGAAAACAATTATGTATACAAAGCGAGTGGCTAGACTGTGGCAAGTATCAGCCTGAAAGATGGTGAGATGATATCGTAAACAAAGTAAAGCTATGCAAAGAGCAATGGAACGATGGCGTCCTCCATTGCAGAGTATAAGCAACCCTCGTCCTTGGTGGGTAGGGAAGGAAATCTTCAATGACAATGTGGTTGTTATGTTGATAGCCAATTCTGGAAAATGTGAACTAGGGGAGGAGGGAAGTTCAGCTGGACGCAGGTGCAATAGAGTGACCATCTCCCAGCCAGAGACGCCGAAGGTCTTGGAATAGAGATCGCCACCTAAGAGGGATAGTGTTGGGCAAAGCATTGCGTAGCAGAAAAGACTCGATGTCATCTGAAGCTAGTCTTGTTAGCAAGCGACTCTTCAGAGCGACCTCTGTAGTTTGGATTGGCCGCCATTGCAACCATATTGAGACTGGCAGCTTCTATCAATGCGGCCTGTGTACGCCTTGATGGAGATGGTATGGTGACGTTTTCGGACTGAAGCAGGTAACATAGCATCACGGTATGAGTGCAGTGAGATGCGTGTGTATTCGTAATGCATAAACATCACTGCCAAACAGAAACTTATAGTCTTTTGTGGATGCAAAAACGCAGCTGGTTGAATTTTTCCATAGAATACTATATTTGAGAAATGATTGCCATAGATAGATTTGCGAACAAAAGTCTGCTGGTCTTGGCAAATCAGTGCGATGTGGTGGGCTCGCTGCTCGTCGGTAAGCTGGTGGAATGGAAATTTCCCGCCCACGACCAGGCTGTTTGTGATGGGCGTCCTTAAAGTCAGAACAGTGGCTGTGGATTGGAGCATGCAAAAGTGCGCAAAAGTGCACAAAAGTAGGAATGAATTGAAGGCAAAAGTTGATTGCATATATGTTCATGTCCGAGTAACAAGGGGGTCTGGAATGTGTCCAGCAGTGTGTGCCATAATGGTGGCGAGACGATAGTAGTGACCTAGGACAGGTTATGGGTAGGTATGTTATTTGATATACTGTTCGCCTTGTTCATAAACAGTTACCCTGGGCATCAGTGCACGCTGAGTTCGCACTTCCATTGCCTGTGTGCTTTTGTCCTGGAGATGTGCGACATCTATGGGAGCAATGATGATGCTGCTAGAAAAGAAATATCTGTGAGGAAGAGTATTCAGAGGTCATGGAATCGAGTTGTACTTTTTTCCGTGAGAAGTTTTCTATAATTGGACACAAGGTATGTTGTAGGCTGATAGGACAGGAACTGATACGAAGTACAAGCCTGTGTGTAGCATGTAGTCGGTCGTGTGCTCATACCATATGCTGTACACGGCCTTGGTGTTGAAGCTACCTCAAAAAAGTGTCACTGCTGGATGTGTAGGTTAGGTCTCATATCACATCAATTGCAGACCGCCTTGGAGAAAGCAGTCAGAGGTCGTCTGTGATAGCTGGGCAACTTCGATTTGTCCAGCACCATGGTAACGCAATTCAAGAATGTAACAGCAAACGAAGAAAAAGCAGGTGGGCAAGAAGACGCGACGAGTTTGATCTAGGTAGGCTGGACGGAAGCAATCGAAAGCTTACGTGGTAACATGATTGGGTGTCAAGGAATGGTTTGCCTGATGCTACTGATGAGATGCTGTCTCAAAGCAAAACGGCTGCATAAAATGAACACAGAACGCGCTGCTTTCAATTCTTGTCCAAGTTGAAAAGGATGCGTAATCGCCATGTGTTTAAGGATATCAGAATGCAGGTCTGCCCAGCCACCCTACTGTCGAACCACACCTGAACCAATTGTTGTGGAGGATTGCGTGCTTCTGGTAGACCTGGTTCCGGTTCCCCTCATGAAACATGCGAAGCAGAGAAATTGCACCAGGTCGGACGTGCCGCTGATGACTGACGCACTCTCGGTTTGTACTATCAAGAGTAGCTGAAACTCAGAAAGAGGTCAAATCAGCACGTTGGTCTCACAATGCGCTCCAATTCGTGTGCGTATCTGCATAGGCTATATGTAAATGTATGGACATGTGTAGATGCATCTCTCAATTCTGTTTCTCTCGTCTCCTCCACTGCAATCAAATCGCAAAGAACCTCAGAGATGGCACAATTGAACTGGGCCCTGAACTGAATCCAGATGAACTCATCCAGCTTATCGAATGTGGTCGGTAGCACCTGCAAGAACCAGCACGCTTTAACACCGTTCTGCTAATAGCCTAGAGCTTGGCAGTATCCGGAAGCTTGGTCAGAGATGGGTTCCCAAGTCATTAGAGGGGTTAGGTGTTGGACATGTTGCCTTGAACTCTGATGGTGGGAACGCTATGGAATTGGCAATCAAAGAGACTAGGATAAGAATGAAGCATCTCGAAACCATCTTCAACAGTCTGCAGTGAAATACTTCTTCGGAGTTGATGGAGCATCTGTTGAAGCTCGCGATAGGTCAACAAGGAAACGATGTGTTGCATGCTGGAGACTAGACTCTGCGTGAAACATCGCACACTTTGCAAAACTGCAAAGGTAGTGTGGACACGGCAAAGCCTCCCGGGGCTCACGTTGTTCATAGCCCAGAAAAATTCGATAGCAAGAAAATTGTCTCGTTATGGTTTTCTATGCTAAACATATGATCTTGTATGGACTCTATTAAGAGGATCTTTGAAGAATGTTAGAGGGGCCTCGACGCGCGAAATCTGTTGCGAGAGCAAGAATTTTGCTTCGCTACGCTGGTGCTGTCCAGCATGCGTCAAGAAAAAGACTTGTAAGTCGAGGTGTTTCTGGTTGTCTGGACGCAAATGGAAAAGCTGACAGTTGACGATGACAGTGAGTATAGGGTATTGAGTGTGAAATCAGGAACAAAAACACCTCGTTTTAATGTGCTTGGAAGTAAAAAGAAACATATCAGTTTCACTATACCGCGTCCTTGGTTTTATCTCTCACGATCTCTGGTAGAATTGCCGCCTCAGTTGGGGGCGGAGGTATAATGTATCCTTTTAAGTTGGACAGAGTGAAGTTTTTTCGAGAAAGCGATAAGAAATTTAGTGTCATGTTTTAAGAAATAAACTAACTTGATCTACAGGACACTGTAGCCAATACGTCTGAAAAGAATTGGAACTTCAAGAACCAGGGAGCAAATCGTCACAGCCTTCTTGACTTTCAGATGGTTTTAAGTTCTTGCCCATTAGATTAGTATCTGCCACCAAATTGGGATATCTTAGGGGTCTTAGTCTAAGTTTTCTTTTGTCCAGCGGCCCTGTGGAAATCTACGGCTTCTTGGTTTGAGAAAGTAGGTTAGAGGCCGTCTAGGCTTTATCAACCTTTTATCCACCCTTTATTCAACCTGCATCCCTCTACGTACTGGTCCTCTAGCCTCTATCAAGCTCTTATTGTACTGTTTATCCAACCTTCAACCTTCTACCTACTAGTTCTTGAGCCTTTATCAACTGTTTATCCCTACCAATCCTCTAGCCTTGAGTAACTTTTATCCACCCTCTATTCAACCTTTAACCCTCTACTTACCGGTCCTCCAGCTTGTGTTAACTTTGATCCATCGTTTATTCGCCATTCAACTCTCTACCTACCGTGCAGTCCTTCAGTCTTTATGAATTGTTTATCCACCTTCTATCCAACCTTGAACCCTCTACCTACTGATCCTCCAGCCTCTACCAAGTTTTTACCCACTCTTTATCCACCTTTGACCTAATCTTCAACCCTCGACCAACTGGTTCTTCAGCCTCTATCAACCTTTTATCCAACCTTTATCTACCTTTGACCCAACCTTCAACCCTGTACCTACCGGTCCTGCAGCCTCTATCAACACCTTATTCACCCGTTGTCCAACCTTCAACCCTTTACTTACCGATTCTCCAGCCTCTAGCAACTTTTTATCTACCCTTTATCCAACCTACAACCCTTTACCTACTGGTCCTTCAGCCTCCATCAGTTTTTTATCCATCCGTTATCCACCCTGTATCTAATCTGTATCCAACTATCAACCCTGTACTTCTCGGTCTTTTAGCGTCGATCAACCTTTTCTAGCAACCTTTTATCCACACTTTATTCAATCTTCAGCCCTCTACGCAGCGGTCCTTCAGTCTCTAGCAACTTTCTATCCAATCTTTATTAGGCTGTATTTAATCTTCAATCCGTTACTCACCGGTCCTCCAGGCTCTATTAACCCTTTATCTACCCTGTATCCAACCTTCAACCCTCTACCTACTGGTCCTCCAGCCTCTGAAATCTAACCTCTATCCACTCTCTTCTACTGGTCCTCCAGCCTCTATCAACTTTTCATCCATCCTTTATCCAACTTTCAACCCTTGACCTACTGGTCATTCAGAATACCGAAGCGAAACCATTGGTTTAAGGGAAACCTAGCCGGACGCCATGTCGGGTGGCTGAAAATGGCATGCATCGGAAGCCATAACGCATATGTTTACCACTTAGATATAGCAGGTTGGGTTAAAACATTTTTCTGTCTTAAAAATGAATCGTCATAAAGGTCGCTTATTTTTCCCCTCAAAAAAAAAAGAATATCAAGCGATTGTCATCATGCCTACCTGTAGCCGCACTAAGCTAGCACAAAGGGCAACAGACTCGCAAAAGACATTAGCCAACCACATGTCCAATTCGTCTGGTCGGTTTGTCCCAAATGTCAATCCAGTTTTTGTGTAAACTTTCCTCAAAGCATAGGCACGCGAAATTTCGCTGAAACAACTCCAGGCTCCCCTTACCAGCATTCTATTCTTTATTCTATCAGGGTTTTTCTTGGATTTCAGTCCAAAATTCCCCATCTGTTCGATATCATTATTGGTAAAATTCACATATTTCATATACTTGTTGGACCTTCAACCAAGTCTCAGCTTGAAAACTTCAGGTTCCTTGGAAGATGTTCCGCTGCAACAGCGCCGTGGTGGCGCGATCGTTGTATTCACTGCGCCTGTTCATTCAAAGGTGCCCAGCCATAAGAAATAACCGATGAACAACCGTTCACCGTTTAATATAACTATTCATTTGAAACAGAGAAATAAGGTGGTTCATTATTGAATTACAAACTTGAAAAGAAAACTGTGAACTGTAAGAGAAAAATCCGGTTAATCGATTAACTATTAACGTTACAAGATGTTACAAGCACGTAATTAACTTGTGGTTGGGAAACTCAATGTGTAGCTGCTTGGCTTCCCATGCGAAATAGAAAATATGAATGCCCCTAGCTGCAAGCCGGTATCTCCTAACCTATTGGATGGTTGACTATACTATGTTACATGAAGGGAAAAGATGTGGTTAGCTAGAGTTAACTGAGTGGCAAAACTTTCTATTTGGTTTTGAAAGGGAAGTTATACAAGTGAGTTTACCTTGGCAAAGAAGGAAAAGATAATAGGGGAGATGTCAGGAACAATGCAATATCTGGATGTGTCTAAAAATGGGATATACCCTGCAAATGAATATTTTGATGCGGAACATGATGGTAAACAGAAAGACTTGTTAGTTCAATAATCGAAGAAGAATCGACGATCAAAAACCCAAAAGTTGACTAATTTAATTAGCGAGGATGACTTGTTTCAATAATCGAAGAAGAATCGACGATCAAAAACCCAAAAGTTGACTAATTTAAGTGGCGAGGATGACTTGTACTAAACTTGGCCATCAGCCAAAGCAAAACAAAATTGGGACAAAGATTCGGGTCAGATCTTATATAAACTTGTAAGGCCATGGCGCCTGAATGCAGGCCTCGAGGGAATGCTTCCTTGAAGAGCCTCATCATGCCACACTCCTGGTGCTGCAGGGGGACTTTGATGGGAATGATGGGGACAGTCATGGCATTGCAACCACTAAACTAATAGCTATGCATATAGTTATCGAAGGAAGTTTAGAAGTGAAACTTCCGACAACATGGACAGTTGAAAAGCAGAGGTGAGAAGAGTCAGAAGAGGCAAGTTCAGAAGAAAGGAGATGTAGAAACGCGAAAAGGTAGGAAAGTCGCGAAACACTGTGTTTTTCCAATGATTTGTGGCTCCGGTGGGTCGAAAAGTAGGCTCGCTAAAGCGGCGGGTGCGGAGCCAGCTAGCCAGATGAGAGATGAAAAATTGCACGCCGTTGTGGCGCGAAGCACATTTCCAAGTCAAAAGTGTAAAAAACTGAGGGTTTTGAGCCTTTTTCGACGTGAAGATGTCGAACAAGTAGACACTGATTAACTTAACTAGCTTGACTAACTTAACTAACTTCACTAACTTAACTATCCTAACTTCGACGATAACAGCAACAGCAACAGCAACAACAGCAACAGCAACAACAACAACAACAGCAGCAACAACAACAACAATAACAACAACAACAACAACAACAACAACAAACAACAACAACAACAACACCAACCACAACAACACCAACCACAACAACTACAACTACAACAATAACAACTACAACTACAACTACACAACAACTACAACTAGAACTACAACTACAACTACAACAATTACAACAACAACAACAACAGTAACAACAACAACAGCAACAATAACAACAACTACAACAACTACAACTACAACTACAACTACGCAACAACTACAAATAGAACTACAACTACAACAACTACAGCTACTACAACAACAACAATAACTACTACTACTACTACTACTACTACTACTACTACTACTACTACTACTACAGCAGCAACAACAAGTACAACTACAACAGCTACAACAGCAACTACAACAACAACAACTACTACTACTACTACTATTACTACCACTACTACTACTATTACTATTACTATTATTACTACTACTACTACTACAACTACAGCTACAACTACAACAACAACAACAACAACAACTACAGCTACAACTACAACAACAACAACAACAACTACAACTACAAAACAACTACAGCTACAACTATATGACTGCAACTACACTACACTAATTGCATTACACCACAACTACAACTCCACTACGCTAGAACTATAACTACAGTTGCAGTACATCACACTACATCCAGCAGTTGCGAGTGAGGTGACCACTGCAACCATTGTAACCATTCCAGCAAACACAACTCCAACCACCTTTCGGTCAATCAGTGGATTCGCTCTGCCATCCGTGATTCACAACAATCAATCTCTCCTATAGGTTTCCTATTTTTGAAACTTCCGCCACCG
>Ga0126342_10003546_pt1 | contig 25860 bp, 23 predicted proteins | sample Cyp1metagenome_FD_92528 | JGI IMG/M metagenome (GOLD analysis project Ga0126342, IMG submission 92528) | Coral microbial communities from Lord Howe Island, Old Settlement Bay, Australia - Cyphastrea 1 metagenome | ecosystem: Host-associated > Invertebrates > Cnidaria > Coral ... | reverse complement strand
GATATGCCAGATAGAATGCCAAATAGAATGTCAGAAGATATGTCAGATAGAATGCCAGAAGATTTGCCAGTAAGAAAATGTATAAATGTCATGGTGGGGATCACACGAAGTAAAGTAATTTAGATGTTTCTTTTTTTGGCAACCCCTCTAAAAGCATGTTCTGGAGGCCGTGGGTAGATGATTGTATATGTATCCATGTTGCATGATTATCATTATCAATACTCACACACAATCAACCCATGATTGCGCAGCTTGTGCCACATCTCATTGAATAAGCCACTAAGCCGAACACATCTCCAATGGCGCTGCAGATAGCACATTCCAAAAACGTACTAGACTACTTGTGCGGTGATGCCGGGTGCAGATTCCAGAGACGTGAGAAGATGTGAAGAGTGCACAAGAACACCTGTCGAAAGTAGTGCTGTACTGCTGATACTCGCGTAAAACCATGATATAACAGTTTTTGTCTAGCCATCAATGGATGAATATGTGCCACATCCGGATCCAAAAATGTTTCGCATTTGCCTTTGCCGGATTGTTTTTGATATTCCATCGCGGATGCTTTTGATTCACTACTCGTGGGTGTTCCAGTTTTGAGCCGATATATTTCACGAGAAGCTTATAGAACTGAGATACATATCCCAATTTATGGTTCCTCCCTTAATTAAACAACTAATCCAATGGGCCAACCACATCGTGGATTTTTCTTTGTGGGTGATTTTTCCCATGGATACTGTTTTGGTAGGGGGACCCTCGGGGGGGAGGGGGGTGACCAAAAATGATCGACCATGGTTTCCACGTAGTTTAAGATGTCTAGTCCAGTAAGTATAGTTATGTATAGTTACATCCCCCCATAAACATCCAGAACTCCTAATCAACTAAGTTATGTTTACATATTTTCGCCAACTTAGCTATCGTTAGCAAAACCTTGCAGGGGTGTCATCAACCATGGTGATTTACCATGGGAAATTTAGCTGGGAAATCCCCTGGAAATGGAGGTTTTTCGGTTTTTCATGGGAAAAGGACATCATAAGACATTTACCCGGCCTGGTTATTTTGACATAGCCATGGGAAATGACCCATTTATAGAACCTATTAAAATGGTGATTTTCCATGGCTATGTTAAATAACCAGAGGGTATTTTTTGGGAAACTAGTGCCACCCCCGAGGATTATTTTGTTTATAATCCAAGTGGGGGGGGGCCATGGGGGGTCACTTAGGGGAGGGGCCATCCCAATTTATTGGGTTGAAATTCCCATGGTCATAACAAGCATTAATAAGCCCTTGTTTCACCCTACAGTAACCGCACCCCCAAGTGCTGTACATCATCGCATTTCTAAATGATGTCCCCATTCAAACCCTCATGTATTATGCGATTTCCGTGCCACCCATGTTGATTTATACATCCATATAAGCCCCATTCACTACAGCCAAATCTACTGTAGACATCTCAAAGCCCTGGTTATTTCTATGGTCATGAACCCAGCTAATGTCATTCACTAAAGTTAGATCAGGTATAGGTCGAACACGGGTAAATTACCGTAACTATGAAAATCACTATGCTTAATAGGAAAAACATCAAACTAAATCGGCCATGACTTACCATAGCAAACTGTTAAATTACCAAAGGGGCATACAATGGGAATATCTCTGGAACACTGCCATTTTTAGATCACATATGATGCAATGTAGTGTAACATAGCCAAGGTAGTCATTCGTTTTGGATGGTCTCCATGTTTGATAAAATTAACATATAGGTAAATCATCCATACATGGACCATTTTCCATAGCTATGGTAAATTACCAAAGGGCATAATGTTGGTAAAACAATAATAAACCTTCCCCAAAATCACCATAAATAGGTGGTATAAACAATTCCCAAATGTGTGGTTTATGGCATGGGTTTGCCCACATTAATAGGTCAACTTAGCTCATGATGCCAAGTGTTTTTGTTTCGCACCACCGGCGCCAGGACCACTAGCAACAAATGTCCAGATCCCGGGCTGTCGGAGCAGCTTGTTTCCTAAGTCATGGAGGTACCCCCAAATCATTGATCCAAGTCATTCATGAATGACCATGACTTAGTATTGAAACATATTGGAAGCCCATGGTGACTTGAGCATTTTTCAGAAGCACCCATTTAGATGGTGAATTGATACGTTAGATCCATGTAAACAAATGCGTATAGATTTACATTATGTATTTTCTAGTTGGATTTTGAAATTGTTTGTTTTTTCCCTTGAGATGGTTCTCAACATGTTTATGCATTTATTCACATATTATATATATATATATATACATATACACACATATATATATATATGTGTGTGTGTACTCTTTTGTTGATACTGTGACATGGCTGCGGCTCAAAGTGTGATGCCCCATTGGTTGCCCCTGCTGGGGTTGATTTGTTTTCGTTCACCATATTCCAAATGGTTGCCGGCACAGGGTTTTCAGCAAACGTTCTGAAGAACATGTGGAAAATGAAGCTAATTCACATCCCATATCATCCCATATCATCCCATATCCTCCCATATCATCCCATATCATCCCATACCACATTACTAGACCAGCTTTCAGCTATGTTTTTCGACACCGCAAAACGCTGGGAGCCTCGCCCTGCCTCAGGAAGGGTCATCGACAGGCCGCGGCTTTGGCTCAGCGGCTCCTAGAGTTTGAAAAGGAGCCATGGATCCGCCCGTGGCCCGTAGCCGAGGGTTTCATCACCTACTAAAGCATGGTTTCTGGGGGAATGTTCAACATTATATAAGGGGAAAGGATTATTTGATCTTTAAAAACAGGTAGATCATGGAATCACTGCTTAAATGTGTTTTTTGGGATGTTTGGACTAAGAATGGCCAAAGCAATCGCTGTTGGGAAGAAGAGCATGCCAAGTTTTTCGAAATTGCCAGAAAAATTGACAATTGACGTCAATTGACCAATATTGACCATGTCCATCTTTAGAGCTGTAGAAAAACAGATCAGAAAATAAGATCAAACCCTAAGTACCCAGGTACTGCTTCGTAGTTGCGTTTATCACCAAAAACATACATAACAATTTTCTAATCGTAAGGGGAGAGTTGCTCCGAGCTACCCTCGAAACGATGGGGGGTACAGGATAGAATCCCTCAAAGTAGTGTTATCTCACTTCAAGATGAGTCTACGTACATGTATATATATATATATACACATATAAATATATATATATATATATATAATCATACATATATATATAGAGACAAACATTTAGATTTAAATGCATATGAATACATATATATATATATATAGTGTCATTTTTGGAACCCAAGTTAAACACCAATCCCATCTACTCCACCTCTGGCATATTTATTCCTCCTGGCAGGAGGCCGCAGCGGGCCATTTGCGCATCCTTTGCAGTCCCATGTTGCGATGCCTGGAAACTATTCGACCAGCCGCTTGGCGGAGATTAAAGACGAAAGGCACTGGAACCAATGGGCTATCATGGGGATATATTATCTATAATCGGTGTTTGATATGGAACTCAAGTTAACATTTATCTTAGATTTCCTAGATAACCACTATCAATGCATTTTGATCATCGAAACGATTTAGGTTCCAATTTTCCAACACAGCTGGGTAAATGTTAACGACCTCATTGCGACCTCGCGGGAATATCGGTTCGCGAAGGGTCACTATCTCAAAAGAGCCGAACTTTTCAGGTCAGTGACTCACTACATATTGATATGAGGGTTTCTTAAAACGGGGAGATCCCAAAAAAACATGGGGGTTCAATAGTATTTCATGGTCCAATGACTTGGATGATTTGGGGATACTTTCATGACTTGGGAAAGCTCCTTATTTTAATCATTAACACATTAATGACTTGGGAAAGCTCCATATTATAATCATTGACTCATTAATGACTTGGGAAAGCTCCATATTTTAATCATGAACTCATTAATGACTTGGGAAAGCTCCATATTTTCATCATTAACTCATTAATGACCTGGGAAAGCTCCATATTTTCATCATTAACTCATTAATGACGTGGGAAAGCTCCATATTCTAATCATTATCATTAACTCATTAAGAATATGTTTATTTCCCATACGTCCAACTTACCCTCTGGTAAACGTTTACATAACCATGGAAAATCACCATTTTTCATGGGTAAATCAATAGCGTTTTGTCCTTCTGAAGTCCCAGGCCTTGGAGCTTCTGCCGGCCTTGCCACATGGCAGCTGCATCTGCCACGGTGCGGCGGGACCTCGTTTTCGGTGATGTGGTGCTGAGAATGGACACATGCAAAAACACATACAAACACATAGATAAATGGATAGCTAGACAGATAGATAGATAGATGGATAGATAGATAGATAGACAGACAGACAGATGGACGGACAGACAGACAGACATATAGATAGATAGATAGATAGATAGAGACAGAGATGGAGGTAGATAGATATATATATATATACACAGATTTCGATAAATGGATGGATAGATAGATGGATGGATGGATGGATGGATGTATAGAAAGATATAAACATAGAGAACTGCTACAACAAAGACCAGGTCCTCATGCCATTCCAAATGTCGTGAAGTTCGGCTTGGGGGCGATTGGGGAACTTTTTACGAACAGAGCCGGTGAGCCAACAGAGACATGTGAAACATTGTGGATGTAGAAACCATCTACCCTCTGGTAAACTAACATAACTATGGAAAATCACCATTTTTAATGGGTAAATCCACTATAAATGGCCATTTTCAATAGCTTTTTGTATGTTTACCAGAGGGTACCAACTGGTGCAGGATTTCGCAACCATCCGAAGTACTTCGATCCGTTCCATCCGTTCCTCTGGTGATGATTTGAAATTGACTTTCATATTGTTTGGGATGGGTGGATACATCACCAACCAGGGATTTGTTTTCTTTCCTATGCTGTCAAGTGGCTGGACGATCAGAATTTCCATCAACCAAACTCAGCAAAATAGATTCCATGTTCCATCTCTCACTCCAATTTTATCATACTGTGCGCGCATTAGTCTCAACCCATTGCCACATTATTTGAGACTGTCCCTCAGGAAGGATTTTTTTCCACTATGGTCAACGATGCTGGTGTTGGACGTGTTTTGCGACTAGAAAGTGGCTAGAAGTGACTAGAAGTGACCCAAATATTCCCATGTGATCTATCCATATCTATCCATTCTCCTTCGTGATAAAACCCGGCAGGCGCCTGCTATGAACATGGTTGCGCCGGACGTTCCTTTCCAGGACGCTATGTGACCATCTCTGAGGGTCTGCATGGAGGATTCTAAAATAAGGAAACAGATCGGATATGACGGACACAAGTTGGGGGTGTACAATCATGAATAATGGAAATGGAAATATAATTGGTGTATAGTTCTGTAAAATGCGATAGTTGAGTCTCCAAAATAGGGAGGAAACCAAGTTTTTAAAATGGGAATATTTGATCGGAATCTGTTGGGGGATAGAACTTGGACATAGCCTGAAGTGACCCACGTAGCCACCACCAGAACTATCTTCTCCAAATCCAACTTGGTGAACTGTCAGCTTTACATACATGAAATATCATGAAATATCTATAGTTGATGGGCCTTTTGAACCAAGAACTAGTTACTAACTAGTTATCTATGCCCACCTTGTAGCCTTTTCCGTTCGCAACCTCCATTGACTAATCACTAGGGATAGATAGTCCAAGAATTCGTGCCATGGCTCGAGAGCTTTGAATATTCACCATTTTCACTAGGTAAATCACCTACTGTGCATGGTTCCATAAGTCACATGAGCAGAGGGATATATGTTGGTTTATAAACCCCACTAACCGTAGTTCGCAATTGGTGGAATGTTCCAATGTTATGTCTGACGCTTGGGATGCAGCCTCAGGGGTGCTCCGGTGTTGGTTGTTTATATCCCCCGTTAGAAAGTAATGGGGGTAACACAATGCCATAGACCATAGACCACCCATTTGGGAATGGTAAACATACCATCTATGTATGGTGAATTTGGGGATGGTTGATTATTGTTTTACCATCATTAATGGGGATATCATGAGTTTTTTTTTTGCGAATGGTTACATAATGACACAACAATTAATGGAATAATAAGGAATAATACAGATCCCAAGTCGCAGCATGAAAAGACCATACCTACCCTCAGGTAATCAAACATGGCTCGGAAATCCCCGTCATAAATGGAGCTGTTCATGGAAGAATAATTGATACATGGAGGATTCTCCATTGCCGTCGAGGGTATATTCGGTTAGGAGGGACCCACTCTCGCCATGAAAGCTTAGCTCTTCTCGCAGGAACGCCTGCTGATGAGATAGCACCTTGGCAGCCTGGTCAGTTATTTGTTGATCGATTCAGTCTTTTTGAAACTGGCCACCTTCATGGTAGAGGTGGCTACTCACAGGACATTGCATGAAATTGCAGAGATTCTACCCTCTGGTAAATTAACATAGACCCTCAAAATAGCCTAGTTTTAATGGTTTCACTAATCTTCTAACCCCTATCTTATCTGCCAGGGTCTATGTTAATTTACCAGAGGGTATGTTATTCACATCGGCTTCTGCGTGACTTGCATGGAGTCTTTCATCGGCTTAACGAAGGGTGGAACCATTGAATCCCATCTTGGAGACTTTCCTCGAGACTTTCCCTAGGTTTTACCCAGCAAACTCCCGTTCTTCCTGACATACCCATTCCGGTAAACGAACATAGCTATGGAAAGTGAGCATTTTAGTAGGTAAATTCAACGTAAATCAACTATCAATGGGGTATGTCATGCAGCTTCCAGCTTGACCAATTCCTGAATTCTTGGCTCAGGTGGAAAGGTTTCCTCAATTCCTGGCCACAGGTTGCTCAGCAGCTGGAGGTGAATCCAAGGGTCACTGATGTTCCACCGATGTTCCACCATGGTTTCGGGGGAAGCCTGTATTATTCTTGAAAGGGCTAGCACTCTTTTTCAGAAATTCATCCAATTCCTCTATTTATATATTTATATATATAGGATTTTTTAGATATGAAATTGCCAATGTTTGATGACACTGGACGGCAAATATATGTAAATATGGTTCATCAATGGTGAAACCACAAAGATGCCATGGGTTCCCTGTGAAATTCTGAGCACACTCCATCTGAGGTTTTAGCGCTGAGGGCTGGGACTATGGCGGCCAAAGCGACAAGGAAAGCTCCCAGGAATGCGCCTCGGAGCGGCGAAATGATGCCGGATGAAATCACTGAAATAACTCCTGCAACTAGCGCAACTAGTTGCTTAGTTAATTGTCATAACTAATTCCTAGTTGCAAACCAGTTATAAATTGACTTGTGAAAGGATTAGTATATAGGTTATAATCAACTGAGCACTGTTCAAGATTCCTCGTGGTTCATGATTCGTTTGGCGATTCTGCTATCAATATATTGAGGATTGTCATAACCCAACGGGGAATCCCAAAAAAAACAGGCAGTTTTTGAATGGACGATGGGTCGTTTCGAATCTGCTGATGTATCATAAATTCCATTGTTTGGTTTGTGATGGTTTATGATTATGACTATGACTAATGTTATAGCCATCCCTTCACTTTTGTTTGCCGAAGAGTAAAATCCCAATCCAAAATTAGTGACTGGATCTTTTTCTAATTGTTTGGGGCTGCTAGAAATGCTTGGATATGGGTAGTTTTGGGGTTATAATCAAGTAAACATTTATATTCCGGCTAATAAATGGGCTTTGAGACTTGTTGTTTCGGAGATGGAAATACTGAGCTGTTTCATAGAGCTATCCCATGTACTGATTTCCTGAACAGATGCGCAATCCAAGGACCTGAAAATGAACCGATGCATTTTGATCCCGGAGTTTCTTTCAGGAGTATATATCCTAGATATGTATATATATATGTGCACGTTATATTGGTGTAAGCAACAGGGAGTACAAGTGTTCTCGGTGTTGGAGGAACACAATGGCTTTGGACCCTGTACGAGAACACATGCAACTTGAATCCGGATTGAAGACATTGAATCTGGTGGGTACTTGGAGGATCATCCCACTATTATAAATTATATATACAGTAAGTGAGGCCCCCATTCGATAGCGTTCAGTTGGTGAACATAACTCCAATTTCACTATGGTTTATGGTACTTATATAACGAACTAGTTACTGGGGCGAATCTTTATAAACCGACATTCACATCACGTTTGGGGGCCTCACTTTTTGTGTAAGTGGTTTTAATATGATACTGGTGATCCTCCAAGCCACCAAGGTGCAATCCGGGCCAAGAGCAACTCGACTCGCGCTTAAGCGCGAGCTACGGGCTGGGCGGCTAAAAAAACCAAGGTATGCTGCGTAGGAATATACGTGACAAGCTACTTCTAGTAACTAGTATGACTCAATGAATCTCAATGATTCTCAATGAATCTTATATCATGAGTCTCAATCTCAATGATTTTGTGCGGGGTGATCCTCTTCGATTTTGGAATCAAATCGATACAGAATTGTTCCCATTGAGCTTCCCATATGTTCTCGAATCCTGGGGCGTCCTTATCATTGCCAATCTTTGACAGCAACAAATAGTTAGCCTGTACATCTCCAATAGTCATATCCATACAGTCCATACATATCCATTTTATGAATTTTACGGCAGATCGAAGTCCTTTGTAAACTACCAACCAGCCTGGGACATGTGGATAGTCTGGAGGCGGGAATAGCACCAGTGCTCGGTCATCCATCTCTTTAACCGCTTCAAACGCTGTTGACATGGCCCATAGTCATTGGCCTAGCATTTACCCGGGAGAATGGTGACATAACCAACCAAAAAGTTGATGGTGGCTTAACAAACAAAAATGGTGACTTAACCATACTTAACCATACTTAACCTGGTGACTTAACCATGGTGACTTAACCACGGATATTAGCAGAAACAATCAGACACATGTAGAAAAACATGGCTTCAACATGTTTCAACATCAACAACTTTAGATGTAATGCAAGAATGGGGGCCGTAAGTCAAATCATGTTTGAATGAAAACCAGTGTCGTATTCGCTGACGCTGACTGCGATGATGTTGACGGTTGAGACAGCCATCCCAGGTAAGTGGGTCACATGTGGTCATGCGAACTACTGAAAAGCCGCCATTTCATGGATAATATGCTAATCCATTAGTCTACCCTGCTGGATTACGGGTTAGAAGCCACTTACGAATTTATACCCTCTAGTAAATTAACATAGCTGCTATTGAAAATGACCATTTATAATTAGTGGATTTACCCATTGAAAATGGTGATGTTCCATAGTTATGTTAGTTTACCAGAGGGTACTGTATGCCGCCATTTAGCTGGATAATTTTCAAATCTAAACAGCCTCTAACAATGTTGAGACATTCATCATTTGTTGTACTATGCACAGTTCATCTATATAGTTCCATTTGAGACAGTACTAAATAACATTAAATAATTAAATACCACCCAAATGAAAACCCAGCCTAGTATTCAATCTATTCATCACTTCAGGCCGCGATTCAGGGTTACTCCAGGGTAGGTAAATAGGGTAAACAGTAAACAATTGTTATTTCAAATCTCGAGTAAGCCAGTTTCCCTGTGTCCCCCCCTTTGTCGATGTTGGGAGCAAGCCTGTTAGTGTGCGCATTCCAGTTCCTAATGAGGTGTCGTCCACATGCTGCGTCAGAGCATGGAGGACGACGTGGTGAAATGTTCGGGGGCCTTTTCAAAAATGGAAAATCCACCGATCAATAATTGGTGGGAAAATGTGGGGGAATATGGGAAATCCATAAATGGAGGTGCCTAACTGGGAACATTATAGGAAAATCAAAGGAACATATGGTAAAATCCACTATCATCCATCATAAGTGGAGGTTTCTAACTGAGAAAATCGTCGGATTAAAGTAACTATATATAATTACATCTAATTACTAAATGGTTGAGTTTCCAGCCATGTTTAATGACACTGGAGGGTATATCGGTAGATTAAACCAATAATAAAACTATTATCCAACGAATGGTTAGGGACATTTAGGGACATATTCCCTGTTTTGCATGGAGGGCAATGGAGCTACGAATTGACTCTCCCAACCACATGATACAATCCAGTCAAATCTGCGAAGAATGTTGAAGGTGTGACACGACCCACTCGAAAAACAGCGGAGCAGGAAGAACACATCAGTTTTCAAATTAAATGGTGTTGAAGCCAGTTTTCAAATGGTGACTGCAGTAGTTTTGACTAAATGAAGCCACACAAAAGGATACGAACCTGATTTCTAGAAAGTCATGCAGGCAAGGTAAGGCTTATACAAGGAATGCGCGAACTTGCAGCAGTGATGAACTTCGTACATGACAAGACGACTCGCATGCCACCGACCTTTGCCACCAGGAGCTATGGGAGTCCAGCAATGGCAGTTCTCCTGTTTTGCCCGCTGGCGGTTTGGGATGGAGTTTTCTGCCGATTTGGATCGCCAAAACCCACAGCTTTCCAGCAAAATGTGGACACATGAAAATTTCAAACCATTAAGATCAGTCGCATATCTACCTATACCTATGTACAAATATGTATATATATATATATTTACATATATACATGTACACAAGTCACAGATGTTTATTCTACATCTATTCCCTTTTTTCACCATAGATCATGGATGATCGTATTGGAAACAGACAATGTCGTGCCCACCGGCTGCAGAATGACAGAATTAGCAGAGAAATTTAGGTAAGAAGTGTGTCTATACCCTCTAAACGCGGGCGACCTTTGATGCGTTTGGTGCACTTTTCTTGAGATTTGTTACGGTGCCGTGCGGAAAAGCATTGTAGGCATTACTCAGGCATGACATTCTCAATTCTCGTTTGCCTGTAGTTTTTTTTGCATGGAGAAAAACTAAACCATCAACAATTCGACCAACACAAATATGAGGGTTTCTATAATTGGATACAATAGGAAGATTTCATGGGGGCAATGAGTATACCTGGTTGAATTATTTCCCGACCTCGCCGCGTGACGTATCACCGACGTTATCTGATGGGAATTGGATTTGGGGGCATCCCAAATTCGGCGAGGTATCCAAGATGCTCAATGGCATCACCCACACAAGGTGGTTTTCCTCAGTTACGTTGGTTGCTTGCTTTAATTTCTTGAATATAACATGATATCTGTGTACATGAACTACACTTTTGACCAGAATTTCTTTAATATATCATGATATAGCTATCATAAATCATATATCTATCATGAATCTATCAATATCCATCTAATCCATCATAAATCCTGGCGATTTAGCTCACTGCACCACCTTGGCATAGCCTCAGGATTCTAATGGGCCATCAGACTCTGGGAGATCTTCTGCTGCATTTGCTGCTGGAGGGTGACTGCAAAGATCCTTGGGCACCGCAAGTTGAAACCTCTCTGCCCCTCGCAGTGGGGGTGGTGCTCCAGTTTAAGTTGGGCAAGTTGTAGATAGAACGGCTTTATAAACAAACTGGGAACTCTGGGGCACCACATTGTACTGGTTCTGAGCATTTGCAGTATCTCACCTTTTGATGTGGCTAGGCCCCTCTAGAAGCCTGGAAATCGCCGTGTTCATGGTCTCGTGTGAAATCAAAGACGGAGAAATGTTCTTTCCTTTCACATGCATGTATACATATACATACATAATCATACATACATAATCATACATACAGAATCATACAGACATAATCATACATACATCATCATACATACATATATACATAATCATACAATCATACAATCATACATGCATACCTACCTACCTACCTACCTACCTACGTACGTACGTACGTGCATTCATACAGACATACATACATACATGCCCCCTCCCACAAACACAAACACACATGATGACATGTATATTTGTGTCTATTTATAATGCATCCATTCAGAGCGGGCTTGCGCCAGGAAAGTAGCATCTACATTCCCAGCATTGGACCTTAAACCCCTATAGATGATTGTGAATGCTTGTGAAAAAGAAAAAAAGTGTCCCGTAGTTGTTCCCAAACCTATCCATTGATATATACTGTATCCTTCTGGAATCAAATCAGGATTGTCCACGGCAATTCTCAAGTCTAGTCCAAAGTTTTATTTACTATAGGCTAATAGAACATGGTTTATCATGATTTACCTATAAAAATGACGATCTTCCATGGCTATCGTGAATGACCAGCAGGTATATTCGTTTCTGAAACCAGACAGTCTCACCACATTGCTCCGTTTCTCAATGATGTCCTACAAAGCTTGGCAACTGGTTTCCTGTGACTACTTAAGAAGCTCCCAATTACCAGTAAATTAACATAGAACCTGAAAATGGCTGATAATAATCTTCCACCCCGCCTATTTAGAAGGGTCTATGTTAGTTGGGGGATGGTAAGCTGGCGCATTTTAAACCGACCACATCCCCATGATAGAAATGACATATACCCCCTGATCAGCAGCTCCTGGCTTGCACAGTCCAAGGAGTGGCAATATGGAACTCCGAAGTACAAGCTCCTTGCCGCAAAGACTCTCCAGTAAACTCAGATAGCTATTGAAGATGGTGATTTAGAGTGGATTTACCCATTAGAAATGGTGATTTTCCATAGTTATGTTAGTTTACCAGAGGGTAGCTATGGACACTTGCCAATTTATAGATGATTTCCTTTAAACAAATGACATCCATAGCTATGTGAAAAAAATCCTAGATATCTTGAACCAACCCTTGAATTGGATGAGACAGTTTACAAGAAAACCAGGAAAGCCACAACAATTTGGGTGTTAAACCCATTATCTCCGGATCGCGGCCAGAGCCTGCCAAGATGAAACTGGATGGATGGATCGTTAAGCATAGTTCAGTACTACTCTCCGCTAATTTAACAGTTTGCAAACTGGAAGCCCTGGCCGCTTGACTTCGATGATTTAAAATTTGATTTTAAATCGCAAGCCTTGGAATTGCCACAGGGGAACTAGGCCTTTGTTTTGACATGTTGATGGGGGTACTAAGTACTAACCAGATCTAAACAGGAACAAATGCGTGTGCTGCATTTAAGAATTTAAGATGGATCACATAAGGGAAACAATGGGCCTGAAACCAGGTTGTTCCCCAAAGAATGACCCCAGTTGTATTACGGGATTTTTGGTTTCGATGTTCATTTCATGTCCAGTTCTTTTGGTTCAACAAAAGGTTCTTGTTGAATTAATGGTGAGTTGGTGATTTGAACTTAGATCACATTGTTTTTAGCCTCAGGGGGCCTGGTTTTGTTGGAAAAATCGAAGCGGAACACCACACACACATATTATATATCATATCAGTAATAATTATAGTAAGAATGATGATGATAATTGAAATTAATAACTCCATGGGTTTCTGCAGACCCAAGAAGCTTATACAGTCCATTGAAACTTCACCACCAGCAAGTTCTTTGCTGAGATAATTCCTTCTCCCTATTGTGAGATACCTACACAGTCCCCAAAAATGAATTGATCCAATGCAAAAAAAACGAGGTCTCAGGCGGTTTCTTTTTGTCAAGGAAGGGATTTTCTTTTTCACTTGCCCATCTCTGGAGGAGATGGCTCGCCAGGTTAAAAAATGCCTCCATCTCTGAGCTGCATGTGAATCCCAATGGCCAGGCGCGGCCATGCCTGACCTTGGGGAATCCGGGTGGACTACGGACTAGGGACTGTTGTGAGATCTAGGGTACCAGGTGCCAGACTATGCTGGCCTAAAATCACCCAGTTGGCAATTCCAATTTTTTTCATCCAAAACTCAGAGCGCTGGTGAAATTTCAGTGACACTCATTCTTGGAATCAACTACTTTTGGAAATATGATTCGTATTGCACAGTTCAACCCTGAGAACCGCCCATTTCAAGAGGAAAGTTGTCCTCCAAGCTTTAAAACTGGCATGGTCTATGTGAGTGGGAATGTAATTTGGCAGAAAAACCATCCGGCCACGCAGCCCAAATCCATCCGACCCAACTCTGGTTTGTGGTTGAATTGGTTTACATGTTCCATCCATCCTGCAGATTACGATCTCCAATGACGAACATGTTGTTTAGATATTTCAGCCGCCATCTGTGGAGATTACATACCAACTTTAAGATACTCTAAGAAGGTCATAGCCAAGGTTACCCAGTAGGTAAACTGACATAGCTGTGGTAAATCACCATTTTAATAGGTAAATCATGGTAAATCTGTAGATTTTTTTTTGTAAAGTTGTTATTTTCCATAGCATTCCATAGCTATGTGAGTTTAGCAAAGGGTATGCCCGACTTGTTTGACCCGCACCCGTGGACCGGTGGCAGGTCACTGCCAAGGACATTAGCTCGGACTACCACGTGTCAGGCATCCGCTGAGGTGCCAAGCACGGCAGAAATCGATGGGGTGATGCCTTTCAATAACCCCCAAAAAGAATCAAAAAGATAGAAAAGTGAAATCCCTCGAAAATGGGTGATGTGGTTATAACATGTTATAACGGCCTCACGCAACGCGACGTGGCTCTGGGAAAAAATCGGGCGGTTTTTCGGATTGGCCATGGAAAATGGCCATAGACATAGTGGATTTACCCATTGAAAATGGTGATTTTCCATAGTTGTGTAAACGTTTACCAGAGGGTATAAGCAAATCCAAGTGCTTCTGCATCCCAGCTGTACAGTGATTCCTAAACTCTGTTGGGCCCTTGTTCATCATTTTTAGAAGTAACTGGTATCGAAGGTACTCGATGTTCACCTAGACTTGCACATGCTTATATGCTCTGGCAATCTAACATAGCTGTAATATATATATATATATATATATATATGTGTGTGTGTGTTGTTTTAAATGTGGCTGGGTAAATCATCTATCAAATGGATCACGGTTTCCATATCTACGTTTGACTTCAAGATTGTATTTTAATTTGGCGTTTGCAAGAATGTTGTTTGTTGTATACCTCTTGACCTGTGACAATTTTTCCCCACTGCTCTTGTAGCTATATTTTCCTATGTTTTTCCTTAAGCCAAATGAGACCTGGACACAAAGCCAAGATATGTACTGTCAACCCCGGAGTAGTAAGATTAATTTGGGGAATTTTGGGGATACCTCCCAAAAAACTAAGAATATGTTGAAACCGTATCCTTCTCCCAAAGAAATAGCCGGGGTTTGTGAATCCCAGGTGAACGAGCCCAGCTGGCGCTGGAACGTGGGAAACTGATGCCTTTCTTCAGCCTGGGCACGGACAGATTCGGACTTCCACATCAATGACACATTGAAGTTTTTTATGGATGGTCAAAGATGGTCAAAGCCTATTGTTACGTGCTGTACTTATTACATTTTATTACCAGCATCCCATCTTTGCTGGGATGGTCACATGAACATTCATAAATCGCTATTTTGATGTGAGAAGGGTACCAGGGTACCAGAGCCATATTGTTTGAGGGATTCAGGTGCCAAGCTTGATGCAGCTCCTTCCTTAAAGCTGGAAAGTTCATGCTACGTTCTGCTAGGTAAAGTTAGGGGAATGGTCGTGAAATCAATGGGTTTACCTTCTGGTAAACTAACGTAACTATGGAAAATCACAATTTTTAATGAGAAAATCCACTATAAATGGCCATTTTCCATAGTTATGTTAGTTTACCAGAGGGTATGTTTTCCCGGGAAATTGATCAGCCCCCTTACTGCGATCATGATTTGAATCGACCGTGCCGGCGGTGGCATGTTTTTGCGCTGCAGCGGGGTAGATGACCATGCACCCCACAAGCATCACCAGGTAAGAGGCTATCCACGACAGAACCATCGGGATTGCAGGGCTTTGCATCTGAATTAGCCATGTCAACTTGCCGCCCTTGCCCGTGGTGTATGTTGCCAGTCGTTACAGGCATTATTTCCGCCATTTCGGCTTTTGCAACGGTGAACTAGTTGAAGAAAAGCCTTTGAGCCGTTGCTTAGTGCATTATACTTGAAAGCAAATCTAAGTCTAAGTGTCGGAGTGTTCTGGCTCCGGGTTTGAGAAATTCTTTGTTCCCTCCCTAAAAAAGATGTTTCACAATGCTTTTTTAGGATTTTCGATTGGAACAATTTGGAACATCTGCAATGAAACTTTCATCAGGCCTTTCTGGACCACTTTCATGGAAATAGCCTGAATTCTCCTGAATTGTGCACACAATTTCTCCAATGATATGATGATTTCATCCCTGGCTCCGCCTGCCCTGCTGCAGTTTTTGGAACCGATCTGATCGTTAACGCGTGGGTGATGGTCTTCTTGTCAAAGGAATGGTATGTCTTATGATATCTCCATGATCCTGCACATGTAGTTGAAGAAATGTGATGAAGTTTGTAGGTTAACAATGGTTAACGTGTCTTTATTTCCGTTGCATGACAGTATGTAACTATATATGCAGCTATGTATTATTAGTTAACGATATGTGTGTATCGTCATAGTGTCTGTGTGATTCGACACTTCAATAGTATGTAGTTGCGTAGTTAAACTTCATAAATTATACTTCAAGATTGTACTTCAAGACTTCCCAAGCCACACTACTTCAATAGTAGTACAGTATAATATACATTCTTAATATATATATATAATTATATATTACACTTATTAAAAAAAAAAACAGTGATGTTGATGGTTTCCCTCTTCAACTATGGCCCTCTTTCTGGCCGCTCGTCTCTCTCTCTCTCTCTCTCTCTCTCGCCCGTAAAAACCTCTCAGGACTTCACCCGAAAAAATGCCAAAAGCGCTTCGAAGATGTTTTCGATGAGGTTAAAAAGATATATGATGTGTATTTCATTTGCGTTCCAATATATCAAGTACATATCAAGTAGTATTTCTATATATTGTATATATATATATATGCATATACATCAGCTGATATGTTGCCTAGAGGTCTTTCAACATTAGATTATTAAATTTGACATTTTTCAGACACGGCTGCGCCGTTCGATCACCCCATTGGTCTCACTGTAGTCGGGTAGGACTGACGCAGAGGTGGCAAGCTGGAGAGGTTGGAACTACATGTTACTGTAGTTACTGTAGTTTGTTTGAAGCCGTAACAATTTAATCTTAAGCCGCAAGCAGGCAACACAAAGCCACCAAAGAACTTTTGTTGGTGTTTTTCTCTTCTGTTTCTATGCTTGGGGAATAAGAAATCCAACAACTGGGGAGTGAAGCGCTGCTTCACTCGTTTCTGCTGTCAGTCCATTGCCCAAAAACATCCATGTGTGGTGTTTAATGCATGATGCGTGTAGAGTGAGTAAGTGACCCATTTACAGATGAGCGCTCAGATGGTTGACTTTTGGGCCATACCATGCCATACCAATCGTGAATGAAGTGCAAAAAGTCATGCCATGCCACACATGGATGACTCGGGTTTGCCCGTTGACGTAGACACAATCCACGTTTGAACAATCCGTCAAGAAAGGCGAAAGTCGCACTGCAGACATTCATTGCTTGGTTTCCTGCTGCCTGCAGGTTTGTCATACAATTGAGGAAGGATAATGTTCAGCTGGTGATTGAACAGCCAACCGGTCTCTTTCGGCCATTTTGTGCCGATGTCATGTTTGCAAAGGCAGTGCCACTGCGACCAACAGCCGGTTCGGAAGAGTATCTCCTTAGGAGTTATGGTAAACGGACCAATACCCAAATGGAAATTTATGTGGTATTGCTGGGTTTGCCACCAGAAGTGAAATGTAAGCGGATATCGGATAAACCGCAAGTTGGTGAGTTATGATCCCTGTCATATTTCAATAGATTTCACTCATGTTTATGATTCCTTTTCTCCTACGGTCCTACTCCGGATGCACATCTAACAGTATTGATTTGATACGGGCCAAAAGTCTTCAACCGGGGCCACAATTACCAGGGGCCCCACATGTCCTTGCTGAGGGCGTTCAACATAACTGTTCAGAGATTCCAGCAAACTATGCATATAATATATATATATAATTATATATATATATATATTACATATGTGTATATGCTGGTGGTCACAAACATCATGCTCAACCATAGAAACCGGATGATGATCCCCAATGACTTAGGTGTTGTCAATGAATATAGTTAGATTTTTATATACGGATATGATATTCACACATATATATATATGTATATATACATACATACATACATACATACATATGTTAATACATACAGTTATATCGACTATTTTAAAGCATATTTGACTATATGCATAGGCAGAAACATTGGCAATCAGGATCCCTACCGAAACTGCCCAGGCGACTTTCCAGAAGCTGTGCTGGCGCAAGAGGCGTTGGCGCCCAAAAGCAGCAGCCTGGGGAGCTCAGATGTGATGGTTATGAGTTTACTTGAGCCACTAAAAATACGCTGATTGGTGACTTTCTTGTGACTTATGCTACTAGTATTGGTAAGCCTCATTCACTGGGGATTACACATGATAACCCATAGGATTGAGAAACCAATTTCAACCAACTAGTATTTCATGATATGCATTGGTTGCTACTGTACCCTAGTTTACCGGGATGGGGGATTGTAATGGGATATCGTAGTGATACAACCACCAATAATTGTGATAATTGAGCTACGCAACCAATCATGGTGGGAATAGAACGGTGATATTTGATGGGATGTAGACCTCATGTAACCACGACTATGGTTTTTGGCTGTGGCGGAAAATTGTGTGTATACACCCATTTGTGGCAATTCCAATAGGGAAATTATGACCAACTATCAACCATCAGCTTTGAAGTAGCGCATGTTACCTGATGCTTTCTGGGTCGGAAACAGGCCAATGGCGGACATCCCATACGTTTTAAATTGCACCATTTATATGTAATTCCATATATATATATAATATAAATACATATTCATATATTACACATATGTATAATTAGAAACGATATGTCTGTTGTTCTCACCAAATCCTTCACTTGGAGGGGGTGGTTTCCAGCTAGCCATCTTGGATTACCGACCGAGGTCGGTAATTAGCCATACTGGGGGATGGTCACTTATCCATTAATGGTCCATTGAGGATACCACATGTACCACATCATTCACATCATGTTTTGACCATGGCACACATAATTGATATATATATATATAATATATATAGATACCATCCAGTAATCAGCATTTTGACCTCAAAACAATTGCTTTAAATGAAAATAGTGGAGACCAAGCTTCCAACCATGATTTGACTTGGCAGGGTTTGTGTTAATTTACTGGAGGGTAATTGATTTACTTAATCATAGTTGATCACTATTTATTTGGCCAGCACTTGTGCTATGCCCCAAACTCTTTTGGGTGACCTTTACAGTACTTTGTGGCCTTCCACTATGTTGAGATGGTTAACTTCACCCTCTGCGGGGGTTCGGCTGATTTCCTTTCGCCGTTTCAACACTTTTTACATAAACCCTCAAGAAAACCTACAAGACCCCTAGGAAAAACCCTAAATTTACCCTAAAGAAACCCTAAATGAACCCTAAAGAAACCAAAAACCATATGAAAGAGTACATAGTGAAGTACCTGTGGGGCTTATACCCGCATGTGCTGCGGTAGTATTTATTGTGGTTCATTACTATTCATAGTTGATTTAACCATAATTACCCATCTACACCTGCGGATCTATTTTAGTTACTGTGGCGATATAATATCAAAGGGTGAATGGCAGAGGTTACTGAGCTGTGAATGAATGGCCACTGTATCATAAAACGACATTATCATTTGGTGAGTGGATGGTTTCACATTGACTAGTAGTAGATCATATCCATGTATGTGTATATATATAAATATAAATATATATATATATAAGATCTATGTTAATGTGCGTGTGTTTGAATCGCGACAGGCTTCAAGCATTTTTGAGATGATGTAAAACTTCAGCACATATTTTTTGTGAATGGATTTAGTGAACCCCTACTTCAGGGAATGAAAAACATAATATGGAGACCTCAAACCATTGGGGCATCCACGCGCCAACAACATTGGCCAGATCATAGGATGAACTTCTGAATCCTTCGGCTTCGTAGCGAGGCAAAATGGACTTTTTGGACTGAGCAAAAAGGGCTCCTCACTGAGGCTCCTCATGGGAGCTTGATGTTACTTCGGCGCCGTCTTTCGCCATTTTTTAAACGGCTGTTCAGCCGATGGTCGGTGGTGGTTTGGATATTCATGTCCAGTGGAACATAGGATGAAAAATGGCGTTTCATGGCAGAATGGATGCTGCGTAGCAACAGGGGTTGAATGGCACAAATCCAAAGCACCAAGTTGACCAATGATTGTGTACTTGCGACTCTGCAGTGGGCCAAACATGACATCAGCAAGTGGGTGGTAGTTTGTACTCCAACGATTGGTCAATGGTTTACTGATAGTGGGCTTGTATCCAACAGTCCAACAGACATAGATAGGTCTATGAAGACTGGAAACAGTTCCAGAGCCATAGTATGTCAGTGAAAAGGCAAGAGATACATAGCAAGGGTTCATAAAAATCTGAATCTCCTAGCGTTGAATGCTGATTTGGGGGCATTTTGACCTGAGTTGTCGCCTTGATAGCTCAACTATCACTGGGTAGATGGACTTGAAGATGTAGAGTTGAGTTTGCCACTGCATTTGCATAATTTTGGATGCGTACTGTCTCTTGGGGTGTGCATTTGGACCGCTTAGGGATGTGCTGCATACTCTAGAGACCTATGTTTTTACGTATCAATGGAATTCAATAGATGAATGATGATGAATGCAAGCATATGCACGCCGCTAAGTACGTTACCCTCTGGTAAACAAACATTGCTATTGAAAATGGCCATTTATAGTGGATTATTCATGATAAATGGTGATTTTCCATAGTTATGTTAGTTTACCAGAGGGTAACATGTTTGGTTCGCGTTTCTTCGTGTAAATTGCAATTTTTGCACAGTTTATATACTCAGTTAGTTTTGTTGGACATCGGCCCCAGGAGCTCCTGATATGCCAAGTGACATCAATTGTGACGCAGATGGGGTTGGAAGTTGCGAGTGTATCTAATTTCTAGATAGTTTGAGAATGTTTGAGAGATTTGCATATACTGTATGTTTATTTGTATATCTATTTATATATATATGTATATACACATTTTAATATCAATATATGTATATATATATATGTACCTGTGCATAGTTTAATCAAATAACACCCACACACACACCGGACTGCTTTGTTGGCATACCGACTTGCGAAACTACCATTGAACTGTGGATCAAGGATACAAAGACACAGGGCTCTGGCTGAGAGTCCGTTGAGGCCGCAACAGATGATCCATGAAGATCACTATGTTTAAGTTGGATAAATCCTAAATTATCCTAAATCGATGTATTGTGATTCCTATGCCCTAAATACAAATTTAAACATATTTAAAAAGAAGGTGCTAAATCATGAGGGAATCCTCCACTGTATTGTTGGATCACCAGATCAGTTGGGAGCAGATATGATTGGCCTAATGAAATTAGGGTAATATATTGCCGCCATGTTTACTTGCACCTACACCTCGCTCACAATGTGAAAGATTGCACTTTGGACTGGATTTTTGACACCCATTCACCTCAGTTGAAACATAGCCACAGCGGGAAGTAAATTTGTGATTTGATTGTTTTTTATTGTCGCAATGTTTTTTTCCCTGATGGACATGGTTTTGACTGTTTTCCAATGTTTTCCATATCATCAGCACAGCGGTTTCCAGTTAGATCAGCACAGCAGTCAGTTTGTGGTTCCCCCTGTGTTCCTGTTCCTCCATGCCACGCCATGTCGTGCCCGCTATTTCCACAGAATGGAGATTCTGAGAAGCATCTTTCTTTGCCCGCGTCGCGTTGGGGCCTCGGCCAGTCCCAACGGTTGATGGTTTTTCGAAAGTTGAGACCCAACTTCGGCCCAAGAGATGAGTTCTATTGTGAAGCAGATTCCATATGAGATAACAGAATATATATAATTACGTAGTGTATCTTCATCATTGGGCATTTAAATGTTGAATATCATAGCTTGGTCTTTGAGCTTTCGTAGCTCATAATTCTCAGTGGGTCAGCGGCTTAGCAGCGCTGGTGTGCCAGGATGTAATGATTTAAATGATGTGCCGATGGCCTTGCCATTGCTGAGTGGCAAATATGACAACCATGGTGGTGGTGGTGATGATGTTGATGATGATGATGGTGATGGTGATGGTGATGATGGAGATGGTGATGCTGATGATGGTGATGGTGATGATGGTGATGATGTTGATGATGATGGTGATGATGATGGTGATGATGATGATGATGGTGATGGTGATGATGGAGATGGTTATGCTGATGATAGCGATGGTGATGATGGTGATGATGTTGATGATGATGATGGTGATGATGATGATGGTCGTGATGATGGTGGTGATGGTGATGTTGTTGATGATGGTGATGGTGGTGATGATGTTGTTCATGATGATGATGGTGATGGCTTGATGATGGTGATGATGGTGATGATGATGATGGTGATGATGATGATGGTGATGGTGGCGATGGTGGTGATGATGATGATGATGGTGGCGATGGTGGTGATGATGCTGATGCTGATGCTGATGCTGATGATGATGATGGTGATGATGATGATGATGCTGATGCTGATGCTGATGCTGATGATAATGATGGTGATGATGATGATGATGGCGATGATGATGGTCATGATGATGGTCATGGTGGTGATGATGGTGATGATGGAGATGATAATGGTGATGGTGATGATGGAGGTGATGAAGATGATGATGGTGATGGTGGTGATGGAGATGATGGAGATGATGATGGTGATGATGGTGATGGAGATGATGGAGATGATGGAGATGATGATGGTGATGATGGTGATGGTGATGGTGCTTGTGCTAATGGTGATTGTGATGGCTTGTTTGGGAACCACTCAAAGCATAGCTACAGTCGCAATCCATTTGACTTAAAGATTACTGTATACAGACGAGTCCCCCATCCAACTATCCTTAAGTTCTCTTTCTGGAGTGCTGTTACGCTCTGAGGCCCTTCCACAATCGGATCTAAGTGATTTGGAAGATGGCTTGGGGCCAATCAACACCAGTGTCTTGACAATTGTTGGCAGGTAGCCACCCAACTAAGACTGAGATGGCGCAACCAAGTAGCTACTGAAAATGGTTATTTATAGTTGATCTACCTATGAACAATCTAGAAACTCTAGATGTACATATTTGAGTATCCTAAATTTGAATGTAAATGTAAATCCATGTTCTTACATACGCACATAAATACGTACAGACAGACAGACATGCATTGAATTGGATAGCATTGCGTTGTGTTGCATTGCATGCATCATGCATACAGACATACCTTACATACCCACATAATCCCACATACGTACATACACACATTGACATGCAGACATCCTTGCGCATACGTACCGCCCTACCTGTCTACTGGAGGCCAATGTGACGACAGGAACACTCCCATCCCAATATTTTATCGGCAGCCCCAAGGCACAATGGTTTTTTCATAGGGGATTTTCACATAAAAATGGGTCCATTTTGGGGGTGTTTAATATTGGGATGTGATGCCCCATCCTTTTACGTTCTTAGACCTTTTTAGATCTTTTTAGCATATCTATACAGGGGAATTCCAGGAAAGTTTGGGCACCGGCGTAGAACAAGGGCGAACACTCAGCTACCTGTTCTCCTTTATGAATGATCCTGTATAATTATACATCATCAGAGGTATGAGATATAGATTATATTTCAGCTCATGATGCTAATATTGGCATGATAACATATACAATAATGATCATTTCTTGCATCACAGACAGCAATTTACAGAAAATACATGTGTAAACATTTTTAAGCGGTGGTAAATTGAACCTTGCTATAGCGGACTACTGAGTTTTTGGTGTATATGCATATGTATATGCATATGTATATAATTATATATACACATAGATTTCATCATTGTAGTAACCTCAATATTGACATATCATTGTAACGTCATTATAGGAAACCCAATGCTATAGTAGGCCCAACATGTATTTATGAGTATATATTTAAATTATATATATATATATCATTGATATATCAACCATTAAAGTTATCCTGCAGTAATTGAACATTGCTGTGGATAATCACCATTTTTAATAGGTAATTCACACCTATAAATGTTCCATGAATTACCCAGTGCAACCTCATTGTTATAGTAGTTTTAGGCATGCGGCTGATACGGCGCCCTTGGAAGGTTTGTTAATTTTGAGATGTATCATTTACGATCCCTTGGAAGGGTTGCAAATTTCAAAAATGAGGCTTTCCGAAATGGGGGTATAGGATTTGATCGTTTGGTGTCTTTAACATGTTGCACATGCTGTCGTCTGGTCATCAGGGGGGTGGGGGTGGGGGGGGTGTATTAACGTCCTTGACGTGTACTTCCCTTACGTTACGGAACATGTACACGTTGCGCATGCTGTCCTATGATCATCAAGGGGGTGGGGGGGGGTGTATTAACGTCCTTGACGAGTACTTCCCTTACGTTACGGAACATGTACACATTGCACATGCTGTCGTATGATCATTGAGGCCCAGGTCAACCAAGATGGCCCAAGTCAACCACAAACAAGGTATCTTTACTAAGACTTATCATTTTCGAGGTCGTTTGTGGGGTAAATCCTATAGAACCATTGTTGCTGGTGCTCAACAAATGGATGGAACATGGAAAGACTTATGTCGATGCTCCACAAAAAATCAACAAGTGTACAAAAAAAAGATGCACTTGGGCCTACAGCTGGACATGGCGTCACGATGCTGCCTTGTTGCAGTCTGTGGCTTCTGCGTTGCCACAAGCGCTCTGGCAGTGAAGCGTCGAGAAGAGGAAAAAACTGGAAGAGTAAATGTCGCCCTGATATGATTCGGATGATTGAAATTTTGACCTTTGAAGAGCAAAATAGAGTCACCGCGCAGGCGAAACGCAAATTTTCACTCTTGAGTCACACGCCTGCCAATCGAAATGAGTGTCCATGTTGCAAACATTTTTGACGACTCCTGCAAATACCAGCATTTTGTCTCTTAGCCTCAAAATTCAGAATTTCAAATTCATCACCCTTACAAGGGCGCCGAGTCAACCGGTTGCCTAGTTTTACTGTTACACACAAATCTAAGTTTAAACATCATGACTATAAACACTATAGCAACTATGAAAGATATAATCAAGATATCATCAATCTTAATTTCTTTAAGTTACTATTCGAGCAAACCCGTTTCTGATAGGAACCATTTGAAACCCCATACTAAATTAGTAACTTCATTTTATAGTAAACCCCGCGATTATTTTTCAATCAATCTGAAACATATGGGGCCATAATAACCTGATATATTAATCCCATACTGTGGATGGTTGCGAAATCCTGCACCAGTTGAAAACGGTGGTTTATCCCACTATTAGGGTTGCAACCATCCTTTTGGTGCTTCAGGATTTCGCAACCATCCACAGCATTATTCATAATATCAGATACTATAAATTACTTTACTTCGTGTGATCCCCACCATGGCATTTAATTATACATTTTGTTACTGGCAAATCTGCTGGCATTCTATCTGACATTTTAACTGGCATTTTATCTGGCATACCTTCTGGCATTCTATCTGGCATATCTTATGGCACTCTATCTGGCATATCTTCTGGCATTCTACCTGGCATATCTTCTGGCATTCTATCTGGCATATCTTCTGGCATTCTACCTGGCATATCTTCTGGCATATGTTCTGGCATATCTTCCGGCATTCTATTTGGCATTCTATCTGGCATATCTTCTGGCATATTATCCGGCAAATCTTCTGGCATTCTATCTGGCAAACATTCTGGCACTTTATCTGGCATACCTTCTGGCATTCTATCTGGCATTCTATCTGGCATATCTTCTGGCATATTATC
>Ga0126342_10003545_pt1 | contig 25860 bp, 20 predicted proteins | sample Cyp1metagenome_FD_92528 | JGI IMG/M metagenome (GOLD analysis project Ga0126342, IMG submission 92528) | Coral microbial communities from Lord Howe Island, Old Settlement Bay, Australia - Cyphastrea 1 metagenome | ecosystem: Host-associated > Invertebrates > Cnidaria > Coral ... | reverse complement strand
CATCCATGGTACAATACCCTAGAATAAAATGAAAGGCACCAGGTTCAATATAAAACGATTTATCTAGGGTACAGGTTTGGGGTGGAGGCCCCTCATTTTATAGTGAGGTCATTTTATAGTGGTTTTTTGTGCTCACATGCCCCCTAAGAGTGACCTCAATGCACATCATTTTATATAGAGGATATATTTTTAAGTCAGTTTTGTTTTAAAACCAGGTATTCGTTGATGTGCTATGGTTTGTTTCCAGCAACCGGGGAACTCCAAGGTGCGAAAGACACTATAGATTTGAATTATTTTTGACTTCATTTGTTTTTCAGACCCAGATGTCTTTCATCGTTTGAGCTGAACCGTTTTCTGCCGTACCAAAAACAGAGTATGTTTAACGATAGACACGTCATGACACGTCTGATGCGCTGGGTGCTTCAGGCAGTTGTCCTTTCTGGAGATGATGGATTGAGGGGGAGGGGGCAGGGCTGCCAGAAAAACATGCCGGCCACTGTCGGTATGGCTCGAGTCATGTGTTTCAGCCTCCGGATCCAAGTCAAGATGTTTGAATAAAAGATAGCTGATAGGACAATACGGTCAATGTGTTTTGATAAACCCAAACTATGGCATTATTTTGATTTTTGTCACAGCTTCACCATCGGACATTTCCCTCCAACCTGACGCAGCCATGTGGAAGATTGAGTACAAGACTCGCTTGGTAGACGAAAATGTGGGTGACGTCTACTGGTATTTCTTCAATCAGGAAACTGGCAAGACGGAGAAGTTTCGGACGCACAAGAGTGCTGAAGGCACGGGTTGTCCATGGATACTATGTGTTTTTATATGATGCGTCATCCATTGTCATCCATTGTTATCCATTGAAACTGCCCGACAGGCTTTGCCGAGAAGAAGGGCATTGCGGTACCACCTGAAGCTTCGGAGTGGAAGTGCATAGCATTGGAAGAAGGACAGATTAAATTCATTTCGTGGGTGGATGTTGTTCAGATATGTTTGTTTTTGTTTTTTTTGGAGGGGGCTCGCAAGATTTTCTGGGGAAGCTCGCAGGATTGAAGAATAAAGTGATTGATTGGATCCCTGGGCTGGATCACCAGCCGATGGTGTAACACTCAGATCTGATGGATTTGACTGGCTTGGAGTTATTGAAAATAACATAAGATAACCATAGATAGCCAACCTGCGGATACCAGTGGGCTAGCATCAAGAGGTTATCAATTTTGATTAATTTTGAATGGTTTTGATTGCAAACACAGTGAACACACACATAAGAGGTCTCTACAAAATGTGGTGTTCCAACCTCCTGAGAGTGCATGTTCTTGGCTGAGGTAGTCCAATTTGTATGTCAATGATGGGTTCGCAGTTACATGCAGTTACATAGATGTTGTGAGGGACTGTACTTGTCATTTTATATGAAGGCATTTGTACAGATGCATTGATCTATCATGATGTAATATGATTTAACTCCCATTTGAATGCCTTGGACAGATAGTAAAGTCTCAATATGATCCAAACATACTTTTATTAAAATGATGTACTGACTTATTTGTGTTTATTAGGCAGGGTTTTTCATGGATTTTGGATGCCGCAGGGCTTACATGGATTATCATGAATTCATCTTAACCCGTGTTGTTTCATGGGCTGATGTTGAGGCGGCAGCAGCCCCGCTGCCACCCCCTGCACCTGTCCAAGACTCAGCATCTCACTCGCACCCGTGGGATTCTTCAAACATCCTAAAAGTTTGACATTGTTTTTCTTTGCCAGAGCAGGTCAGGCATTCAATACAATTGATAGGGTTTGATCAAAGGATTGATCAAGCATGATCAAGCAATCAAGTTACATCTGGATACTGGCCTTTGGGAATCCTTTTGGATACTTGTGGTGCGTGGTTTGTATTGATTTGGTTTGTCACGTTGGTAAAAGGATGTAAAAGGTCTTTATAAAATGTAGTGTTCCAACCTCCTGAGAGTGCATGTTTTGGCTGAGGTGGTCCAATTTGATCCAATTTGTATGTCAATGATGGGTTCACAGTTACATACATATGTCAATTTGTAGTGGACATACCTTCGAAACAGATGCCACAAGAGGGGGTCCACCCCTCCTTAATTTATTTATTTTTGGATGTTGGTACACATTGAATTATATGCAACTGGGGGTCGGAACCCCCATTTTATACCTATAAAATGGTGAGTAAGACCCCCCCCCCATATCGTACAGAGGATCCAAGGACGATCTGGAACCTATGGATGGAGCTGAAGTCAGGGAAAAGGACGACTGCGCCACGAGTATCCTGAATTAGTGCCAATGGATGGAGCCAGATGCTGTTTGGCCAGGGTATGCTGAAAATGCAGTGCTGCCCACATGCATGAAAGCCATTAGGCGCAGCCGCCCTCCAATCCGGCCGGCAGGCCTGGACAGGATAGATGATGATGGTCGGTTGCGCTGGGAGGCGGATGAATACAGGTTCCCTCTGTACCAGTAGGATCAGCGATTCATCTTTTGGGTGCAAAACAAGTGGCGCTTAGCATCTGCGTCAGAGCGGGAACTCCTTCATGGTTTGGGGTATGACCATACAAGTCTGTGTTGTTCTTTTGCTTTTGTGGCTGCTATGTTGTGCAAGAGCTGGGTTGTTCTTAACCACTGCCATAAAGTGTGGGTTCGTATGGGTATGGCACCAGGGTTTTGCAGCCCCTTGCAAGTGGAAGCCCCTCTACAAAGGAAACTATGCTACGGGAACACCTCACGTGACTTGCCAGTGTCCGCAATCCATGGCTCATTACTTTGTAGGGTAAGCCACACGGGCTCAGATGTTAGGATACATCTGGCACTGTTCTGAATCCAAAAGCATTTCCACGTCAGAGTTGTTGTTCTTTCTGGTGGGAATGGAAAAAGGTTTTCGCTTCTAAATGGACCAAGAATGATCACATCAACTCCCTTGAATTACGGGCAATTTTGCAGGCATGAGAATCTTCCACCTTACAGATTCTTATGTTTGCATGAGCATAGCGCGTCAAAGGGGCGATGGGCCTCCCGCATGTTGAAGCCGCTGTTGGCCAGACTGGCGGCTACCTTGCTGGCCTGGGATGTGTACCTCGTGATTGTGCACCACGAGAGCAGCGAAAATCCCACGACGATGCCAGTCGTTCCTAGTGGATGGCCAGGACAAGCCTCTCGGCTGGATCGCCGCCGTGCCAGAGAGGCCATTGTCTTGGAAGAGGTTGGCATTACGGCAGCAACCTTGGAGCGCTATTACACGGCCGTTGCTCGTATGCTGCCAATCTTGGATGATGTTATGACTGAAGTCAGCTTGGATGAAGCCATTGCTGACTGGATACAGGAAGAGTTTTCAGACGGTTCACCTCTCCACCTTACTGGAGATGCTTTGTCAGGAATTCATCACCTCGAGCCCTCGACACGCCGCAAATTGCCGAAGGCTTGGAGGCTTTACAGTATCTGGCGTCGATACAAAGTGCCTTGCAGGGCACCCCGCCTGACGCAAGACATCACCCTTCCGATGGCTGGGTGGTGTATCGAAGCCCAAGAGCTTACCATTGGAGCTTTGCTAGCGGCTTCTAGGGTTTCACTGCCTTTTACGCACTGGAGAAATCCTTCAGGTCAGACCGTGTGACTTCTTGCTCCAACCACATCAGGGGTTGGTCTCCTTGCCAAGTAGCAAGAGTGGAGTCCGAAATAATGCAAGGGAGAGCGTTTCAATCACAGACCCTTGCACTTTGGAGCTGGTACAAGCGATGGTGACGCTTAAAGGTCAGCAACAGCGGCACTATTTGCCTTGCTGGCATGAGAGTGGGTCAGCTTTCAGAACCTTGTTCCGGAAGATGCTTGTGCAGCTGGATCTTTCCGAGCTGCAATTCCAGCCCTACAGCCTCAGGAGAGGTGGAGCAACTTTTGAGATGCAGTCACATCGGTTGATGGAGAAGACTTTTTACTACGTGGCAGATGGTGAAACTCTGGTGTGGCCCGAATTTATTTGTGTGACGGACTTTCCGTTCTACCTTCTTTGAAAATGAGTTTGGAGGCCAAGCACCTTGTCGCCAGGTTTTCATTGATTTTCTTCTTCCCACCGTTGTTTTGACGGTGGGAAGCGTGGAACAAAGTGGAAACAGCGACAGCTTTGAAGAAGTTTTGGTGTCTTGATCCTGCCATGGATCTTTGGTTGGAACAGGCTGGTGTTGCACCGTGCCTGGTGTCCTGCCATGGGCACTGTAACAGTATGAGCTCTGCCATGAGCTTGGTTGAGGCTCTACCATGAGCCAGTTGCATGGAAGTGCTGTGGCACTTCTTTCATTGTTTGGTTCCGTGGCATGAACCTTTTGCCATGGTTGCAAGACCATGGCAGCAAAATGGAACGCCTGCTTGAGCCCAAAGAAGTCGCTTCGACTGTTTGGGCGAATGCCAGTGTAATGGTGATGCCTGTGTGGGAAGCTGTCTGGCTCCCAACCCATCCCACCCTTTGCAGGGCAGCGGAAACAGCGACAGCTTTGAAGAAGTTTTGGTGTCTTGATCCTGCCATGGATCTTTGGTTGGAACAGGCTGGTGTTGCACCGCGCCTAGCCACTATAACAGTATGAGCTCTGCCATGAGCTTGGGTGAGGCTCTACCATGAGCCAGTTGCATGGAAGTGCTGTGGCACTTGTTTCATTGTTTGGTTCCATGGCATCAACTTTTTGCCATGGTTGCAAGACAATAGTGCATGGCAGCAAAATGGAACGCCTGCTTGAGCCCAACAAAAAAACCCACTGTTGGGTATGCAAATGAAATTATCAAAGCTAGCCATTCCAAAGAAAGCCAATAGCCCAAAGGACACTAGCTCATGGTGCTTAGTTGCTTTTTGATTGAAGAATGTTATCCCATTGAATTTGTGCTGCAACCCCACCTGGTTGGATCCATCCAAGTCCCTGACCTGATTTGCACTTAGGCACCAACCTTCCTGAGGAAAAGTGCTCTTGTGGATGAGGCCAAATCTTGTGGTTGTTGTTTTCTGTGCCACAATATGCATTTCACAAAACAATTCAACAACTGTAAAGGCAGCCTTTGCCCATACACATTCCTCAGGGCAGTGGTCTCTGTAATGGTATATGTATGGATCTATAATGGCTCCTGTTTCCCAGAAACAATCCCCAGAGGAATGGTCCCTACAATGGTTTGCTTTGCCCATAAACATTTCTCATAGCAATGGTGTCTATAATGGTTCCTTTTTGCCCATAAACACTCCTCAGAGGAGTGATGTCTATGATGGTTCCTGTTTCCCATAAACACTCCCCAGAGGAATGGTCCCTACAATGGTTTGCTTTGCCCAGAAACAAATTTCTCAGAGAAATGATGTCTATAATGGTTCCTTTTGCCCAAAAACACTCCTCAGAGGAGTGATGTCTATGATTGTCCTCCATAAACACTCCCCAGAGGAATGGTCCCTACAATGGTTTGCTTTGCCCATAAATATATTTCTCAGAGCAATGGTGTCTATAATGCTTCATTTTTGCCCATAAACACTTCTCAGAGGAGTGATGTCTATAATGGTTCCTGTTTTCCACAAACTCTCCCCAGAGGATTGTTTCCTAATGGCTTTCTTTGCCCACCAACACTCCTAGGAAGAATGGTGTGCCGCTATAGCCACTATTCACATTCACTGCAGACAACTCACAACTCACAACTGGCTATACTACTTTGGGTACTGGTTGCCCATCGCCCGCTCACCACCCACTGCCCACTTCTCACTACTAACTACCTACCAGCTACTAGCTACAAGACTTTTCGCTACCAACTTCTGACTAAGAACTTCTTGCTATCCACTGCACCCTTCTCACTACTAGCTAATATACTTCCTAGCTACTGACTACTTCCTACTTACAAGTAGCAGGGCAACTACTGAATACTAAATGCTAGCTACTTTTACTGCTATCACTAACTGCCAACCACTTGCTACATGAATATGTAGGAGAATCAAGGTTGTTTTTTGGGTTCCAAAAAGGTCACTCGAAGAGTGAAAAAATGAGCACCTCGTTTTGAGGCATTTCCACATGCTACCAGCTACTTGCTATTCACTACCCACCACCCCCTACCCATTGCTCAATGTTCAACTACTGGCTACTCACTACTAAGTACTGGCTACTCACTACTATCTACTAACTATATCCTTTACTTAGCACAGGCAAGGTGAATTGGCTAACCTCCAACTACTGACCATTTATTACTCGCTACTGTAACTCCTGGCTATTCACTGCCAACTGGCTACTAACTAGAGTAGGCAAAATATGGAGTTCCAAGGGGACATGCAGATACCAAAATTACTTGAACCAAAGGACCAAGTCTTTGTAGTCTTGCATCTTGCCCCTGGGGTAGGCCAGAAACCTGAGCTGCACTACAGCTCACAGCTTCCAGCTGCTGCAGGCTGGCAATGCTAAGAATGATTTCTACAATCTTGAGCACGCTTGAGAAATTAAGACAGCAACAAGTTGTCCAATCATGTGTGACAGCCAAGCGTCAGCTTCAAATTTTGGCTCCAGCAGCATCCAGCCACAAAATGCCTGCTATATATATTGAGCAATGGAGAAGTGGCAGGCTTCTCTTTGAAAGAATATGGGTGGCCGGCTTCTGGAGAGTGGTGTGGACATCCCAGCAATGGAAGCATACTAAATGCAGGCATATCCAAAACATTTTGAGAAACATGCGGCTCAATGTTTCGAAGAAGAGAAACAAAGTCAGAAGATCCTTCAAGAAGTGCCAAAAGGCAAAGCACAGCTGAACCTAGTACAGCAGTTGCTCTCTGTACAGCCATGAGTTATTTCCTTTCCAGGGGCATTGTGCGCTTGGACACCAATGATACAAAAATAAAGATGGAAATTTTGATGCCACGCTTTTCAATTTCTGAGAGCATCGTCCAAGATGATGCACTAGGAAGTTGACACCACAGAAAAAGTTCTCTGAGCAAAAGAAATCCATACCTGATTCTGTGTGGATGCTGGGGTAAATGCATTGTTGCTTTCAAGCCTGGTGGTGTGCAATGCCCACAATGTTTGAACACCCTGGACAGGACAGCTTCACCCAGAACCTGTACAAGGATGGCAGCAGCAATTGCTGCTTTCCAGCTTGCAAAGCTGTTGGCCCATGTAGCTGGGAGCTCTGCCTGCTGGGCCAGAGCAGTCAAGACACTTTTGGACAAGGATCTCCTGAGAGGAGATCCTTGCATGCCACATTTTTTTGAAAATATGTCTTCTGAAGAAGACCTTTGCCTAAAATGCGTGTTTAAAATGCTTGAACAATTGCTTTTTTTACATAGTATATTATGGTTGGAGAGCATGGCTTGCAACACGAATGCTTCTTCACAACGCTTTGACAAAAAGTATAGTTTTTTGAGATCCTAAGGGGTAGTTTTTTTTTGCAAAGTGTGCATTGCACGCGATTTTTGCTTTACATTCCAAACCTTTCCAGCTTCTTTCCAAATACCTTTGGTTGCAAGCTGATTTTCTTCAAAGTGAAAAGGAGGCAATATTGGAAACGTTTCCAGCTAGAAATTTTTCAAAAGAGGTAGCTAATCAAAATTCAAAAAGTCATATTTTAACGTTAAACTAGAAAATAACACTAAAACCTAGATTGCTTAATTAAGCAATCCAAAATTGCTCCTCCTAGATTGCTTACATAGGATTGCTTAATTAAGCAATCTTCTTATTTAAGCAATCTAGGAAGTTCTGGGGCAGGGAAGCAAGGGAATCGGGGTGAGCCGCCCGGGACTTGTGAGCTGCATTGCTCATTCCGCGAATGTAGTGCCTTGATTCTTTCTACAAACTTGAACTACAAAGATGGACAAATAGGAATTATAGATTGGCGCTTGGTTTCGATTGGTGAGCAGTAGCAGGGTGATTTTTTGCATCATGATATATAGTCTTTCCGAGTACCTATATTTGAAGAACCATATGTTTGGTATCGTCGACTTCGCGACACGCTATGTTTCCCTTTGACCCGTGCCAAATCCAAGTCCATGGCCCAAAAGTCGATATACATATATATATATATATTCATATATATGTAATTATATATATATATACACATACGCCTACCGTACTTGCCCGTTGCACCACGCGCACATTTCCAAATCTAGTGTAGCAAGCGTGCAAAGAAAATATGCACGCCAAGGGCACCAAGGTATTGAGCGTGCTGTGCCAATGTCACCGTACTTCCGCCAACCTCCCAACCATACCGTTGTAAGCAGCGTACCATTTGCACCGTACCAATCGTACCAACTTACCAAGCGTACAAAGCGTACCAACCGTACCGTACCAAGCGTACCAACCGTACCAAGCCTACCGTACCTGGTTTCTAGGGGGATATCAAGCACCTATCTTGGACCTAGATCATATAGTATAGTTATACCCCTGACTCCTTGAGATTTGTCTGGTGACTGGGCCCCTGGTTCCATAGAAACCAGCACTGTGCTGAGGTATACATAGGAACCATGACAAAATTATGATTCTGTTGATGACGGCCTGAAATAAAAACTTGAGGCAAAGCAAATAATCTGGCTGACAAATGCGCTGAGCTTTTCTCCCGGTTCCACCCCTGTTCCCATGACTCGACACCTTTTCTCTTGGTTCCGCCCTGTTTCAGCGGATTCTAACGGATGTTCCGTATCATGACCTTTTGCGGACGGGTTGAACCTGCAGCGTTCAGGACATGTATCCTGAACTGTGGTGCCTGGTTCGGGTTCCAAAGTCTGTCTGTGAGCCTGGCAAGTTCCTCATGTACAGGGAACTGGACACGTCTTCTACAGTCTACCTATAGGTCTTCAAAAGATCAAGAACTTCTGGTCAACCCCTATATAGTGTTCTACTTTTTCTGGACGCTAATTCCAAAAGTAGACGTTTTGGTCGATATCTCCAAACACCGGTCATGAACTTTTTGCCCTCAACTGCAACCTTGAATTTTCTGTCACTCCCCAACCCCCCGCATTGATTATAAAATTTGGTCCTGGAAAACGCCTGGAGTTTCAAATGCTCTCCCACAAAATAGGTCGCGCACCCCAATCCGCATGGTGATGTGCACACACACACACGAACAGTGTTCAAACTTGCCTGCAAAAAAAGGCAGGATGCTCAAATTTTCCGATTTGTTAGCATATTGTCTTAAACATTCCAAAAACAAGGTGACCTAGTTTTTGGGATTTGTAGGCGTTTGATGGTTTTTGTAGTCGTTTGAAGCTTTTGGAACGAGTTTTGAAAGTTTTTGTAGGTGCGAACTTTCCTCATAAAACGTTCGCATCGCGCACTCACACACATGAACATAATCTAAGAAACGGTGAGCCAAAGAGTCTGTCAATGACACTTCAAAGCCGATTAGTCAGCTAAGATGGCTGGTCAGAGTGTAGCGTTTCGATTTTATTCGCTTATGGTGGATTGATAGAGGGTAGGTGGTGGTTGACCCTGTCGATTTGGGGCCACTTGTCATTGCATCATTTATATAGTTTATCCATGGACCACATTAGAACACTCAACTGAAACAGGATTGGATGATGTTGAATGTGTAACATGTTTATGCAGCATGAAATGAAACCAGGGAAATCATATAGGTAAACTGCGAAAGGGCCGATCTCTCAAAAAGAAGTCAACAACCTAGTCTCCCAGAAAAAATGTTATGAACGGAGACCTAGGTACATATAACAGATAAACCTATTGGTGACAATTATCTAAATTGCTTTGATTTCTAATCCAGAATTGCTGCCAGTATACCATCCATTGATCCAACATAGCCCCTCTGCTCCCATGCCAGCCCAGGAGTTCCTGGACACGAGGGCAGATGATCTACTGCGTAGAGCCGCTGGCGCGTATGCTTGGCAATCCGTACCTTCGCAGAGAGCTCGCGATGTGCATCCCCGTATTGTGCTTGAGAAAAGCCCGACATAACTGCAAGGTGGTGCCCCATTTTTTTTAAAGTAAAGTTGGTTCAAATAACTCCTGTCAAGTTCACGCCGTGAACAGAGTGGATGTTGCGACTGATGTCGCCATATGGCTGTCAGGGTGGGATCTGACCGGGGTGCCGATGAGCTAAATAGGCGCAACGCCTCTTCCTTAAGTGGGTAACTTGGTTGAAGGGATCCAAAGACCTCGGAAGCTTTGGGGATAACTTGTTGTTGGTAGCGGTGGCTGGTTTGATTGGTTGCCAAATAGGCAATAGGTCCTCTGAGGCACCACCCTGTTTGCAGCAATGCCGACAGCTGATGGTGCTGCAGCTGGTGGTGACGAGCCTTTTACAGCAAAGGCTGACAACTTCGTGCCGACCTTCTCCGGCAAGCAAGTGGACTACAAGGAGTTCAGACGCCGATGTGACATCTACGCTGCAAAGATGAAGCTGGCCAAGAGAGACAACGAGACGGTCTTCAACATTGTCACGTCGTTGAAGGGCCAAGCATGGGATTGCATCGAAGGTTGTGCGGACAACCATCGAGGACTTCTCCAAGGACACGGCCTACAAGATTGTGCCTTCAAGTTTGACCGGAGCTGCCTGCAGACTTCGAGGCGTAGCTTCCTGAAGCTTCAGCGGAAGGGCGGTCAAAGAGTTCTTCAGCAGTATATACCAGGCCGATTACATGCACGTGGAGAGACGCCTGACCTCTGAGTCAGTCCACAAGCTAGCATTGCCCGAGAAGGTGAGGGCATGGTGGTTTCTGAGAAGAAGGCCCAACAAAAGACCAATGGCAACTTGTGCTGACGCAGTTGGGAGAGGATGGATTGACCCTTGATCGGGTGATGAAATCGATGAACTTCATCATTGGCCAAGACAGCAAACTGGAGTCATCTGCCTCAGGGCAACACCACCTGCAAGGCTGCCTACCTGGCCGACGATGATGATGCTGATGAAGATTCCCAGTTTTGGGATGATGATGCATACTGCGATGAGTTTCACATCAACGCCCAGGAGGAGTACATACTACTATGACCCTGACGAGAAGGTGGACACCGACGCCACCTACAACGTTGAGGAGTATGACAACATCTTTGCGTCCTATATCGAGGCCAAGCACCAGCTCAACAAGCTTCGCACTTCAAGGGGATTTTTCCCTGTGGTTGCAATGGTTCAGAACCCATCAGCGATGGCAAGGGAGCCAAGTCTGGGGGCAAGTCAAAAGCCCGTGGCAAGGGCAAAGGAAAGCCCTTTGGAAAGAGCCCACCTCAGAAGGGTTCGGCAAAGTCTCGTGCCGAAGCTGCTCTTGGGAAATCGCTGTGCTTGCGCTGTGGCCAGTCTGGTCACCGAGCAAAAGACTGTCCAGCTAGCTCTGCTGACAGCACGAAGCGCAAGGCCGACAACGCGGAAGCCTCCCTAAACAAGAGAGTGGCCATCGAAGGCTTAGTCATCAAGGACTTCATCAGGCAACTACATGCACAACTACGTTGGGCCTCAAGACAAGTGTCCAATGAGATGACAAAGCTGGCAACGCGCCAACACATGGTGGATGTCCCCAAGTCCGGCTATATCCAGCTGATCGCCGACAGCAACTATCAAGCTGGAAAGAAGCAACCTGCTGCTGAGCGCGAAGCTTCGAGACTGGAAACTACGTCCAGCATCGCTGCTGCCGCCGTGGCTCTGGTGACTGCAGAATGCATCAAGGGCTCAGCTACCAGTGATGATGGTGACTACAAGATTGACTTCGTCTTCTTGCTGACCATTTTCATCATGCTTGTCTTCCCCTGGCGATCGGGCTCTGGCATTGGTGCAGAAGATCTACTTCGTGTACACCGTCTACAGCCTCAACATCCGAAGATGCTGGCGAAGAAGCTGTGACCAGAACTGAAGCTGAAGTCCAAACCGAGTTCAGCTGGTATGACATGAAGGCCCCGCAGGACCAATACATCCAAGCTGGCATCTACTTGGATCACTACAAGCAGGAGATCGAAGACCTTCACTGCAATGGTGAACCGGTGAACCACCAGAATGAAGTGGAGAAGGGAACCTTTGAGGTGATGGATCGAGTGTCCATCCGAGAGTTCGAGCTGAGAAGACTTGTGGAAGCACCTGTCTTCCACACCAAACATAGCAAAGAGTATCACCGCAAGAGAGATTGCAAAAAATCTCCGCCGTGAAATCATTCACCTGACAGCCTGTAGAGACTGTACAGAATCTTCTCTCCCCTCATTGTCAAGTCCACGCCGTGAATCGAGTGGATGTTGCGACTGATGTCGCCATATGGCTGTCAGGGTGGGATCTGACCGCGGTGCCGATGAGCTAAATAGGCGCGACGCCGCCTCTTCCTTAAGTGGGTAACTTGGTTGAAGGGATCCAAAGACCTCGGGAGCTTAGGGGATAACTGGTTGACTCCAATTTCACTAGGGTTTAACATACATATATCTATAGCTAATGGGGGGGCACCACCTTGCGGGGATATTCCATGATATTCCACATTTTCTGCATTTGAATCCTAGCTGCTAGGGGTTGAACATGAATTAACGTCTTGGCGCATCTAAGTAGCCTTTTGATCATCATTACATGGCTGTTTGGGAAGGGAAGGGACCAATGTCTATTCCCATATATGCCGAAGGGTGCCTTACAGGGAACACCTTTGCCCGAAGTGGTACATATCTAAATATTGCTATCTACCTGTCTGTCTGTCGATCTATCTATCTATCGATCTATCTATCTAAGTCTATCTATCTATCTATCTATCTCTCTCTCTCTCTTTCTTTCTATCAATCAATCAGTCAATCTATCTAGCTATCTATCTATCTATCTGTCTGTCTATCTGTCTGTCTGTCGGTCTATCTGTCTACCTGTCTATCTGTCTATCTGTCTATCTGTCTATCTGTCTATCTATCTATCTATCTATCTGTCTATCTGTCTACCAGTCTATCTATCTATCGATCGATCGATCGATCTATCTATCTATCTATCTATCCTTTCTTTCTTTCTTTCTTTCTTTCTTTCACCCATCTTGTCTATCTTGTCTATCTAGCCTATCTATCTTCTCCGTCTTCTCTTCCTAATTTATCAATCTAATCTATCTATCTAATCTTTATTTCCTATCTATCCTATCAACCCTATCCATCCTATCTTTCCTATCTTTCCTATCTAGCCTATCTATCCTACCTATCCTACCTATCTATATCGTATCTATCCTATCTATCCTTTCTATCCTTTCTACCTTATCTATCCTATCTATCCTTTCTTTCCTATCTATCCTATCTATCCTGTCTATCCTGTCAATCCTGTCTGTCCTGTCTATCGTGTCTAGCCTGCCTAGCCTGACTATCCTGTCTATCCTGGTCATTCTATCTGTCCTATCTACCCTATCTATCCTGTCTATCCTGTCTATCCTGTCTTTCCTGTCTATCCTATCTATCCTATCTATCCTATCTGTCCTATCTATCCTATCTATGCTATCTATCCTATTTATCCTTTCTATCCTTTCTTTCTTGTCAAACCTATCTATTCGATCTATCTATCTATCTATCTTTCTTTCTTTCTTTTTATCTATTTGTTTTTTGTCTATTTATCTTTAAGTATATTCAAATGACATTGTGGATATTGATTGGATACCTTTCGGTAAGCAAACATGGCTAGCTGGGAAATCCTTATAAGCAGCAGTTTTTATGGGAACATGATTTACAAGTATGTTTTGTTGGCGGAGAGTATCTAGGAATTTGCAGAAATTGGATGGTGTACTTTCATCACAAAAACACCAAAGAATTGCCGACGGTATTGTCTGACGCACGCGGTTATGAGTCTGCAAAACATTCACGACTTGCAGGATTACAGATGGCACAATCTCTTCCCCCTAATTTTAGATACCCCCATTCTATGGCTCCAAATATGTATACATCGAGTACATCAACCATGGTTTCTCGGGGGTGCTTAAGATGAACTGGGGAGGGGATTAGACATTCTGACGGACAGAAAAAGACATAAAAGAAGGATGAGAAGGCGCCACATCGTTTTCGTTTTGAGGCTGAGAAAGATTGTTTTGGAAGCGACATCGCTTCAGGCGTGTGTTGCAATCCCTGCCTTTTCAAAACGACCCACAGCAATCTGTGTGGACCGGGCATGGTCCTTTTTATGTCGGACCGAGTCGGTAGTTGTGAGTTCTTATTGCACGCGGCCAATATTTGTTCGAACACGTGTGCAAAAAATCAAACCGGTATATCACAGATGTTCCGAACTATCAGTATTGTAGAAGCAGTTAGAGAGCTCACATACACACACTCCCGTACATATATATATATATATATACATATCCAGGTGAACAGTCATGTGGAAGAAGTCGTGTGTCTCAGCAAAAAGGAGCCAGTTTGCCACGCGAGAAGGCCTTGCCTTCTACATGTTCCCTTGCTGGAGCACTCCACTAGCATTATTGCGTGTATTGCCTGTGTCTCAGGATCACATACATGTCTACAAACAAACACACACGCACACATACCATTTTTGTATGTTGTGTATATGTGTATGGCGCTAATTATTGCTGTTTCGGATTTCGAGCGATAATTTTGCACAGGTGGGTTAACCAGGTATCATAGATTTTGACATAGCAGATTGATATGTATTTATTTATACATAATATATGTTTCAGTAATATCAGATTTTTTTTTTTGCATAATATGTTTATTTGTTTATTAGAGGCCGGGAAGGGTCTCAGACAATGTATTTTTTTTGGCGTCAGTTAGGACGTCTGATTCTCGGAATTTCCCTCCGTAGCTCAAGAAAAGATTGCTCTACTTAAGAGGCGTTTGGAAGCGGACAATGCTTTCCCAATCTTGGGGTGAATGTCTTAGAACGGAAAATGATTGGAAGGTTTTTACGGAGAGGCAGAAACATAGCACAGACACACAGACACATAGACACGCAGAAACAGACACACGGACGTAGGTATGGTACTTACATCCATCCTTCCATCCATCCATCCATCCGTCCATCCATCGATCCATCCGTCCATCCGTCCATCCATCAATCCATCCATCCATAGATCATTCCATAGATCCATCCATACATCCATACAGACATATGTACATACATAGGTACGTCATGTGTGTGTGTGTTGTTTCGTTTGCGTAGGCACGTGCCCTTCACGCGCACACGCACACATGCGCACGTTAACATGTAAGCAAAAAGTAACAACATGTATACAATGTGTCTATCTTAATGCATATTCATAAATACATGTATTTGTGTAAATACATATGTATGCACAAGATATGTGCATTTATTTCCCCCCGCCTCAGCACGGTTGCTCTTCCACTGGTTGTTCCAGCTTTGCGTTTCCTCGCCTCAGGACTGGCCTGAAGGCATTTCCAGTGGCAGCATGGGACATCCTTTCCTATGCAAAGCTCCGTGCATCCGGGCGGTCTACGGAACTTGCATGAAAGGCCCCAGGTGCGAGTTCTGCCATTTGGAGCACAACCATCCGAAGCGCAAACTACGTCGACAGGAGACCCAAAGGGAACCTGGTAGTGATAGTGGTGGTCTTGGTGGTGAATGGTATTGGTGGCATTGTTGTTGTTGTGGTGGTGGTGGTGATGGTGGTGGTTGCTGTGGTTGTTGTGATTCTTGTTCTCGTTCTTGGTGTTTTTTGTTGTGGTTCTTCTTGTGTGTTTCTTGTTGTTCTTTTTGCTACTGCTGTGGGACTTTAACAGAATAGAGATTCTTTTCTGTGATAAATTTTTTCAACCATAGAAGATGGTGCACCCCAGTCAGAAATGTTATATTGTCAGTTGGTTAGTACCTCTTAACCCGGCCAACAACTTAGATGTATCTGGTATATCTACCGTAAACCCTAGTTATTGGAGTTCTGTTGATCAACTTAGCTAACGACTGAAATTTGTTGATCAACTTAGCTAGCGGTTTGGGCCCCATCTTGTAGTTTGGGAGGATTGTGCAGTTGTACCAACCGTTTCAACTGTTTGTAACTGTTAAGATTACGAATCGCTTACATGATTTTTTCAGCCAGTAATCGCTGTTAGGGACTCCAAAAAATGGCCAGGCGTGTTTTTCAGCTGTGGCGTCAGGACAGGCAGCGATTGGAGGAGATGCCGGAACTGCTGGTTCTGCTGATCCTCCAGTGGCACGTCCAGCGCTGTGCTACCAAGCTCCGTCTGGATGAGCCATTGCAACTCGTGTGGCTCGATCAATTGGATGGCCATACACTGATTGATGATCGATGATTTTTAGGGGGTATCTCATTAGGGTTTATTGACTAATTATATGTAATTTAGAATTAATAAGCGGGTTGATTACCAGTAGTACCGCGCAAGGCGGTGGCGGAAGTTTCAAAAATAGGAAACCTATAGGAGAGATTCGTTCTTGTGAATCACGGATGGCAGAGCGAATCCATGCACTGATGGACCAAAAGGTGGATGGAGCTGTGAGCTGTGTTTTTTGGAGTGGTTGCAATGGTTGCAGTGGTCACCTGGTCGTCACCTCACCCACAACTGCTGGATGTAGTGTGGTGTAGTGCGGCTGTGGTTGTAGTTGTAGCGTAGTGGAATTGTAGTTGTGGTGCAGTGTAATTAGTGTAGTGTAGTTGCAGATGCATTTGTGGTGGTGTAATGGGTCTAGTGTAACGTAATGTAATGTAATGTAATGTAATGTGGGGTAGGGTAGTGTAGTGTAGTGTAAATGAGTGTAGTGTGTTGTGGTGTGGTGTAGAGTGGTGTAGCGCCGTGTAGTGTAATGCAATTAGTGTAGTGTAGTGCAGTGCAGTGTAGTGTAGCGTACTGTAATGTAGTGTAATGCAATTAGTGTAGTATAGTTGTAGTTGTAGTGTAGTGTGGTGTTATGTAATGTATTCTAGTTGTAGTTGTATGTGTAGTTGTAGTTGTAGTTGTAGTTAGTGTTGTAGTTGTAGTTAGTGTTGTGTAGTGTAGTGTCGCGTGGTGTAGTGAAGTGTAGTGTAGTGTAGTGTAGTGTAGTGTAGTGTAGTGTAGTTGAGTGTAGTGTACTGTAGTTTAGTGGAGTGTAGTGTAGTGAGATGTCGTGTAGTGGGGTGGGGTGTAGTGTAGTGTAATGTAATTAGTGTAGTTGTAGTTGTAATTGTAGTTGTAGTGAGTGTAATGTAGTGTAATGTAGCGTAATGTACTGTAATGTAGTGTAGTGTAGTGTAGTGTAGTGTATGTAGTCTCGTGTAGTGTAGTGTAGTGTAGTGTAGTGTAGTGTAGTGTAGTGTAGTGGAATGTAGTGTAATGTAGTGTAGTGTACGGAGTGTAGTGGAGTGTAGTGTAGTGTAGTGTAATTGAGTGTAATTGAGTGTAGTGTAGTGGAGTGCAGTGGAGTGTAGTGTAGCGTAGTGTAATGTAATTGAGTGTAGTGTGGTGTAGTGGTGGTTTCAGTTGAAGTGCCACAAAACTCCACCTTTTTGCTTATTTTTGGCAACGTGCAGAATCCCTTGCGCCTGCCATGCAAAACGACATCTGAACGTCAAAAAGTGCTTCGAACCCCTCAGTTATTTTACACTTTTGACTTCGAAATGTGCTTCGCGCCACAACGGCGTACACTTTTTCGACATCTCAACTTCCAAAAGTGGTCCGGACTCCTGGTGTTTTTTAACATGTTGACTCCGAAATGTGCTTCGCGCCACAACGACGTGCACGTTTAAGACATCTTAATTTCCAAAAGTGGTCCGAGAATGGTGTGTTGTGTACTTTTGACTTCGAACTGTGCTTCGCACCACAACGGCGTGCAGTTTTTCGACATCGCAACTTCTAAAAGTGCTCCGAAGCTGAGGTGTTTTGTACATTTTGACTTGGAAATGTGCTTCGCGCCACAACGGCGTGCAATTCTTCATCTCTCATCTGGCCAGCTGGCTCTGCACCCGCTGCTTTAGCGAGCCTACTTTTCGACCCTCCGGAGCCACAAATCAATGGAAAAACACACTGTTTCGCGCCTTTCCTACTTTTTCGCGCACCGGGATCTTCTTTCTTCTGAGACTTTCTCTTTTTTGATATTCTTTCTTCTTCCCTTCCCTTCTCTATTCTTCTGCTCCACCTCTGCTTTTCATCTGTCCATATTGTCGGAAGTTTGACTTCTAAACTTCCTTCGAATAACATCTGATGTGTTATTTGTGGGTGTCTAGCCCTATCTAGCCTGAGGGATTTATCATGATTTATCAGTTTTTTTTTTTGCGTCCTACCTTGAAAAATTATTTTGGGGTGGGACCAGGTTCTAGAATATTTTTCAAAATAATTTCCATGTTTCCATATTTTTTAATGTTGACATCAGCTAACAAGAATCATAGCAACATAATTTATGCACCCGTAACCCGATGATGAGGCAAAATAATTTTCCACCTACAGAAATTGAAACACCTTGAAATAATGTTAAGCAAACAATTGAAGGCACCCCAAAATAATTTCTCAGTTGGACTGGGGAAATTATTTCACAGAGTTCCAACTGTATAGAATAATTTTGCCAGGTTAGGCTATTGATTTCATGGGGTGGTCTACTGGCACCCCCACCCCCAAAATAATTTATTGGGGAGAAAGGAGTCGATCAGATTTCTTCGTCCAAAAGTCGATAAAAAGTGGTTCAGTAGTGCCACCACCCCCAAAATCATTAGGTTCTCATGGTTGTTTCTTTGAGATTTGGATCAATTTGGTATTTTTGACCTATTCCACGGGAAGTTGAGTTTTGCCAGGTTAGGTTAATTTGTTTTTTATGGGGTGGTCTAGTAGTACCCCCACCCCCAAAATAATTGTCTGGTGTGAAAGGGAGTCAGTTTAGAGATGATTTATTTGATTTGTGGTGCCACCACCTGTGTGTTTTTTTTCCACGCTTGAGCGGCTGCCCTGCCAGGCGGCATCAGACGTCATTAGATTTTGTTGATTATTATTTCGAGGTGGTTCCACTGGTTTTTTCAATCATCCATCACCATCATCCACCACCTCGAAACAATTTCAAAAAATATTTTGAAGTAAGGAAACTGTTTGAGAGTAATAGTGGAACCGCCACCAAATATTTTATTTGCAACCTCTCAGACACTATTTTGAGGGGGTGGGTAGTGTCACAGGAAATTATTTTGAGGTGGGTTATAGTGTTTTTGAAAAATATTTTGAAGTGCCTCCTAACCAAAAGCACCTCTGATTCATTTTTTTTAATTATTTTGAGGGGGCACCTCGTGTTTTTGCTTATGGTAGCCCGCATGTTTTTTTAGCGTACTTGTAAATCAAGCCGGCAATCTTGTTTAGTGTGACCTTTTCCTGTATATGTTGAGCCTTTTTGGGGATTAGATTTTTGGCAAGGTATCAGCCTGCGCCACCAAGGTTGGCAGTACTGGAACGACGCGTGAATTTGCTGCGGGAGGCTCAGCCACCCACGCACACTGAGGTGCGCTGGGCCATGGAGAATCTGTGGACCTTGCGTGGTTTCTCCCTTGGCCGCTTGTTTGACACTTTCCAGCTTTGGCCTCAAGTCGATTCCGACTTCAAACGTGAAATGAAGTTCTTGGTAGATAGCACTCGTCAGGGCATGGCCTTGCCCAGTTGACGAACGCAGTAGTAGCTGCAACAGCTGTCCGGGAAGGTTGGAGACCCCGAGGTTGCCAGTCAAAGGTGTGGAATGTGCATCTTGCATCAAAGGTCTGCAACAACTTTTTCCACTCCCGACACAGACAGGTGACAGGGGAAGCCATTGACGCGTGTTGCTGCACAGGTCCCAGCACAGATGTCATTAGAGCCACTGGATGTCACAGCTTGTGATTAAAAAGGTTGCTTAATGACCATGTAGCCCGGCCCCATCAAACTTTCCGTTAAATTGCCTTGAAGCAGCCTGTATAGTTTGACAGTGTAAAACCCTGAGGACGATGCAAATTCTTACGACATTGAAACTACTACATCAAGACCCGAAAAACTGGTTGAAGAGCGAGCAGAATCAACCAGTGGTGTTTGTAGGATTGTCTCCTCGACCTGACGATTTTGATAGGGAATTCGGCCATTTCAATATGTTTTTTTCGTGATGAAATTCTTTGAAATTCTCCATCAGCGACACGCTGCCCACCATCGATTTTTTTTGCAGGTTTAGCTGCCAATGTGCTTCTGACGTCAGTTGGACTGAAGTCCATGATGCAATATGACGCCGGGTGCATGTTGGAGCAGCCCTGTGAAAAAGCCCTTCCAGCTTGTGGAAAAGTCATGCAACAGACTGCAACCATAGAAGTCGTAATTCCCACGGCTGGAAAGGCAAAAGTCAGTGCTTCGAGGATGTGCCCTGCTGGCTGCTTGTTGGTCGTTTTTGTTTTTTCCCTTCGCTTCCATGAAACAAACTGGGCCAGATGTGGCCCACAGCCACAGACATCCCAAGACTTATATATATATAAATACAATATATACAATGATGGGCCCTTCTACCTGTAGAAGATGCATCTTACTTGTTGAAGTTGTTTCGCACTTAGCAAACTTGCGTTTGGAAATAGATGTATTAACATACAACTAACTTGCAAGTTCTGCAAATTCCGTATTATCTACAAAATCAATGAAAAACGCCTAATTTTGAAACTTGGCGCTTGTTATCTATACATGTTGAAATCATAACACGCCGCTAAACCTGCTTCTGGAAATCGTTGTTTGAAGCCGCGGATGACATTTCATCATGCAAAGCTCTTTTTCCTCAAAGGCATCTGCAGCATGTATAGAAACTTACAAAAGCATTTGCGCCATGGCTTCTCCAAAAAGCCACCATGTGGGGAGAACGGGTTGGATTTGCTTCAGGAGCACAGCTTTCTTTATGCCGGTCAATTGAAAAGACCGGCTTAAACGAATCTTGCAAGAAATCTCAGTGAGCTCTTCGTAAATTACACATGCATTGCCTGAGTGCTCTGCCGAAAAATGGGATATATATCAAGATAGCAAACTGGAAACTGTCAAAGAGACAAGGCAAGAGATATGAAGAGATACCAAGAGATACCAAGAGATACTAAGAGATACAGATACCAAGAGATACAAGAGATACCGTTTGGGAGGCGGTATACCAACGGTATCCCTTTGGTATCCTTTGGTATCTCTTGGTATCTCTGGGGTGGGCGGTGCTGCAGAGATACCAAGAGATACCAAGAGATACCAAGAGATACCAAAGAGATACCGTTGGGATACCGCCTTCCAAACGGTATCTCTTGGTATCTCTCGGTATCTCTTGGTATCTCTGTTGTCCTTCCAGACGCGTATCCCATTTAGGGTTTCGGCTTCGGCTTATGCTCGCGACTCAAGCTTTGGGTTTTCAAACAAATATCCCGGCCACGACGCAGTGGCAGCTATCCAGCAGGGACCCCACGGGCTACAGGATGCCATGCAGGAAAACCGAAAAATGCCCTAAAGCCTTATGGCGACAAAAGGCTCTCGAACCAACCATGATCAACGCGGACAACCGCAGCTGACCAAATGGAAAGCAAAACCAACTGAAATCAAAGAACAAAACAAATCAAACAGTCCAAACACATCTGCAAGCAACAAAAAACATCATTTTTCTTAAGAAGCTCCAAAAAAATAAGCGAAAATCAAGAAAAAATACAAGTTCTTCAAGTTCGAACCTTCCAAAAATGCAACATAGTTGCATGTGCCGCATTCAAGATGCATATCAGCTAAATAAGATGCAAGTAGCGTCAGAACTTAGCGAACATACACAACAAAAACCTACTTGCAACTATAGTTAAACCATATTGCAAATATAGTTAGCCCTACTTACAAGATCTTACAAGTAGGACAACTAGAGGGGGCCATCATTGTATATATATATATAATATACATGTTTTTTATTTTATGTATACATTGAGGGTCCTTCGCGGCAAAGCCAAAGATAGCTTCTTTTCTGGCCCCACAAACCACGGGTCAGTACTGCTGTTATGCTGCACCACGGGTGCAGACGCCGCGGCCCAACTCCGCGTGCAAATGCCCAATCAAGAAAGTGCACGAGCTCAGACAATTAAGCGGCAGTCGTGTCAAATACTCTTCTTTACTATAAAACGTGCTGAAAATTCCTTGACGGTATATTGTGGTTCGAAGACGTCTTCGTATGTTCGACAGACCACCGCACTCATTGTGGCTATAGCAAGCGGTGGCCCGCGCCGGCCCCGCTGCGGCCCGGCTTCGCCGATGAAAAATGACGGAATCCAACTTCGGCAGCTTTTAAGGCCGCCGGTGGTGACGATCATCTTCGCTGGAAACTATACAGTAGCGGCCCCGCTGGGGCCGCGGCCCCGCCTTCCCTGTAAATTTATAGGAGCGGCCCCGCATACCCATTTACATGGGAATTACAATGTCACGCCAAAAGGTGAGGAAGCCGCCAACAGGCCTAGACACATGTAGCGTTGTATCCCAGGCTTTTTCCCGAATGCGTAGCAAGGATTCCCGTTTCACTCTGGGGGTCTGGGGTTTGAGGGTGGTGTGTTCGCAACAGTTCGCAACCGTCCGCAACCGTCGGCAACCGTTCGCAACTGTCCCGTTCGCAACCGTTCGCAACCTATGGCCGTGCCTATGGTAAGTTCTGCAAAAGGGGTCACTTTTGGAGGTTTCGCATGTGGCGTTGTTCATTTCGCGTGGCAGGCGTGGCACTTTGTGTCAGACGTGTTTTGTAACGTGTTGAAAGTCGTTTTGTGTGGCAGAGGCAATACTTTTGCGACGTTTTCGCAAGATGAGTTGCAGATTTCGTGGCAGGCACAGCACTTTGGACGTGTCCATAGTCATTTTGCGTGGCAGGCACAGCACTTTAGACGTGTCGTGTTGCGTGATTTTGGCGAATCGCAATGGCAGGGCTGCGTCAAGTGGCGGCAAGGTGCAAATTCCGTGGCAGGTGTTGCATTTTGTGAGATGTGATGAAAATTGACGGAAGCCTCGCACGAAACATCGATTTTGATGTTATTAAGGAAAACTCGTAGGAAATATCGATTGTGAAGATACAAAGTGTGAAAATTGGAGGACGTCTTCCACGAAATGCTCCTTTTGATGCTCCCACGTGTTTCGTCTCGAGTCGCCGTGTCTATGGGGGAAGCTGCAAAACCTCTCCTTTTCGAAGGTGTCCAAGCAGGTTGTCATGTCGTTTTCCGTGGCCGGCGTGACGCTTTGTGACATTCCAACCTGTTTTTGAACGCGTCGAAAGTCGTTTTGTGTGGCAGGCGCAATATTTTTGCGTCGTTTTCACAAGATGAGTTGCAGTTTCCCTTTACACTTCACACTCCACACTTTAAACTCTACACTTTACACTCTACACTTTACACTCTATACACTCCACACTCTACACTCCACACTCCACACTGCACACTCCACACTGCACACTCCACACTTCACACTCCACACTCCACACTTTACACTTTACACTCTACACGTTACACACCACACCCTACACTTTACCCTGTACACTCCACACGCTACACTTTGCACTCCACGCTTTACACTTTACACTCTACACTACACTCCACTCCACTCCGCACTCTACACTCCACACTTTACACTCCACACTCCACACTCTACACTTTACACTCTACAGTCTACACTCCACACTTTACACTTTACACTCCTCACTCCACACTTTGAACTCCACACTCTACACTTTACACTACACTTTACACTCCACACTCTACACTCCACACTTTACACTTTACACTCCTCACTCCACACTTTACACTCCACACTTTACATTCCTACACTCCACACTCCCCACTCTACACTCCACACTGCACACTTTACACTTTACACTCCGCACTCCACACTGCACACTTTACACTCCACACTCTACAATCCACACTCTACACACGATGCTCCCCACTCCCCACTTTACACTTTACACTCCACACTTTACACTTTACACCCACACTCCACACTGCACGTTTTACACTCCACACTTTACACTCCACACTCCACACTGTACACTCCACACTTTACACTTGACACTCCACACTTTTACACTTTTACCTCCACACTCTACGCACGACACTCCCCACTCCCCACATTACACTTTACACTCTACACTTTACACTCTACACTTTACACTCTACACTTCACACTCCACACTCTACACTCCACACTCCACACTGTACGCTTTACACTCCGCACTTCATACTCCACACTTTACACTCCACACTTTACATTCCACACTTTAACTCTAGACTTTACTCTCTACACTCCACACTTTACAATTCACACTTTGCACTCCGCACTCTACACTCCGCTCTCTTTACTCCACACTCTACGCTTTACGCACTCTACACTTTACTCTCTACACTTTACTCTCCGCACTTCACACACTACACTCCACACTTTTCACTCCACACTCCACACTGCACACTCCACACTTTACTCCACACTGTACACCCACACTTTCCACTTTCCACTTTACTCTTCACACTTTACACTCCACACTTTACACTTTACACTCCACACTTTACATTCCACACTTTACACTCCACACTTTACACTCTACAATTCGCCCTCCACACTTCACACTCCACACACCACACTCCACACTCCACACTTTACACTCCACACTGTACACTCGACACTCTACACTCTACACTTTACACTGCACAGTCTACACTCCGCACTTTACGCTTTACAATCCTCAGCCCACGCTTTACACTCCACACTTTACACTCAACACTTACACTCCACACTTTGCACTCCACACTCCACGCTCTACACACCACACCCCGCAGTTTTCACTCCACACACCACACTCCACAGTCGACACTTTACACTCCACACTCTACACTTTGCACTGCACGCTTTACACTCCACACTGTGCACTCCAACTCCACACTCAACACTTTACACTCCACACTTCACACTCCACAGTCGACACTTTACACTCCACACTCTACACTTTGCACTGCACGCTTTACACTCCACACTGTGCACTCCAACTCCACACTCAACACTTTACACTCCACACTTCACACTCCACACTCTACGCTCTACACTGTACACTCCACACTCTACACTTTGCACTCTACACTTTACACTCCACACTCTACACTCCACACTCTACACTTTACACTCCACACTTTGCCCTCCTACACTCCACGATCTACACTTTGCACTCCACACTTTGCCCTCCTGCACTTTACACTCCACACTCTGCACTCTACACTCTACACTCTACACTCCACCCTTTACACTCCACACTCGGCACTTCACACTCCACACTCTACACTTTACACTTTAAGCTCCAAAGTTTACACTGTACACTCTACACTTTACATTCCACACTCTGCACTCCACACTTCACACTCCACACTTTACACTTCACAATCCACACTGCACACTCCACACTTTAAACTCCACACTTTACACTCTACACTTTACACTCCACACTCCACACTTTTACACTTTTGCACTGTTACACTTTACACTCTACACTTTACAACTTACACTTTACACTCCACACTCCGGACTCTACACTCCACATTCTAAACTCCACACTCCACACTTCACGCTCCTCACTCCACACTCTACACTTCACACTTGACACTCCACACTTTATACACTCCACACTTTACACTTTACACTCCACACTTTACAGTCCACACTATACATTCCACACTTTACACTCTACACTTTACACTCTACACTTTACACCCCGCACTCCACACTCCACACTCTACACTCCAAACTCCACACTCCACACTCTACACTTTACACTCCACACTCCTCACTCCACACTTTACACTCCGCACTTCATACTCCACACTTTACACTCCACACTTTGCATTCCACACTTTACACTCTAGACTTTACACTGTACACTCCACACTCAACACTTTACACTCCACACTTCACACTCCACGCTCTACGCTCTACACTGTACACTCCACACTCGACACTTTGCACTCTACACTTTACACTCCACACTCTACACTCCACACTCTACACTTTACACTCCACACTTTACCCT
>Ga0126342_10003544_pt1 | contig 25861 bp, 23 predicted proteins | sample Cyp1metagenome_FD_92528 | JGI IMG/M metagenome (GOLD analysis project Ga0126342, IMG submission 92528) | Coral microbial communities from Lord Howe Island, Old Settlement Bay, Australia - Cyphastrea 1 metagenome | ecosystem: Host-associated > Invertebrates > Cnidaria > Coral ... | reverse complement strand
TTAGAAGTCAAACTTCCGACAATATGGACAGATGAAAAGCAGAGGTGGAGCAGAAGAATAGAGAAGAGAAGAGCAGAAGAGAGAAGATCAGAGAAGAGAAAGAGTCAGAAGAAAGAAGATGCATGTGCGCGAAAAGGTAGAAAAGTCGCAAATCACTGTGTTTATCCCAATGATTTGTGGCTCAGGAGGGTCGAAAAGTAGGCTCGCTAAAGAAAACGCAATGGTACGAGGCCATCAGCTCTGCAGTCAACTTTCCATTTTTGAAGGAAATCTCGCACAATTGCTTCGTTTTTAATGTCGTCAAATTCGAAAATTGAGGCAGTCTCGCAGTATTGTTTCGTTTTTGACGTTGTCAAGTGTAAAAATTGAAGAAGTCTCGCAGAATACCTTCATTTTCAATCTTGCAGATAGACAGCTAGATAGATAGACAGCTACAACTACAACTACAACTACATTACAGAACACAACATAACACTACACTACACCTACCACGACAGCTACAACTACAACTACAGCACGCTACACTACACTAATTACACTACACTACACCTACAACTACAACTGCATTGCACGACACTACACTAATTGCACTGCACTACACCACACTACACTACAGCTAGAACTACAACTACAACTACACTACCTCACACTACACTACACTAGATTATACTGACACTTCATTGCAGCACACAACACTACCATACACTACACTACACTACATTGCACTACGCTAATTAAACCACGCCACAGCTACAACTGCAACTGCAACTTCAAGTACACTACACTAATTGCACTACACTACAACTACAACTCCACTACACTGCAACTACAACTACAACTACAACTGCACTACACCACACTACATCCAGGAGTTGTGGGTGAGGTGACCACTGCAACCATTGCAAACACTCCAAAAAACACAACTCCAACCACCTTTCGGTCCATCAATGGGTTCGCTTTGCCCTCCGTGACCAACAACAGCCAACCTCTCCTATAGGTTTCCTATTTTGAAACTTCCGCCACCGCCTTGTGCGGTACTACTGGTATATACACATTATACATGTACATTATACATCTATTATACATGCAATCATAGGTAAATGACAAATGTGTGCATACATATCACGCGTATTCGCGCGTATGGAGATCTTAGATCTTGTCTGATCTTTGTTTTTGAGTCTGTTGGTGTCACTAGCTCTCCCGTGTTGCAGTACGGCCTGCTCTGTACATGCTGCCATTCCATATTCAGTCGAAGTCTACCTCTGCAAATTGCAGCTCTGGCACACAGCACTGCACGCGAGTCACCACCTCAAGGACACATTCAGACCCAGCACAGACCCTAAGGAACCGTGGCAGCTTCCATTGGACAAAACCATCTGAAACCTATCCAGTCAAATTATGTCATTTTGCTTTATTCCTATATGTTTCTATGCCTCCAATGCACTGGATAGTTGCCATCAAAGGGACAGTTTGCCATGAAGAGCCGCAATCGCATTTGTTCGTCAGGTCCGAAGACAGTCATTGTGCAGGCCTCAGCTAGTGAAAAAGTTCTCGTTCACTTAGAAGCGTGGAATCCCAGTTTTCCATCTTACATGATGAACATGTGTTCTGTGTGACTACAAAGCTTCAAACTGCAAAGACTTGCGGAAGAACAAATCGGTGATTACAGCTGCTGATGCAGATATATACAGATATATATACAGATGGGTGCCCCTGCAGTACTGCCCGAGCTGTCGTCTGTCTTCTTGGCGTGTTGCAGGTAGTTGTGCTCTGTCTGCTTGAACCCACCCAAGAGGGCGGTCTTCACAGCAATCTGCGCTGCATGGCCAAGGACCCGAAGTGGAAACATGGAACGATCGACTCATGGAAGAGTCATGGGATCAATGAAGAGTGCAAAGAACACAAGAAACAATGAAATTATATGAAATTAAATTATGTAGGAAGATAGGGAGTACTCACAAGTTGATTCCACAGGAGTAATTTTGAGCGGATAATTCATTGCCTCGTCACTGACATTCCTGGCACGATCTCGAAGACGCGCCAGAATGTTCTTGGCCAGGTGAGTGGACTCAGCATGCACGAGGAATTCACTACTCTTCACAGGATCTCATTTGATGAAACAAGGTTTTCCAGAGATCTCCAGAGTCTTCCTAAGGTTTGAGAAAAAAAAAATCCACCTGTTTCACAACGCTGACCGTGCTAAATTGCCTCTCAGAATCTTTCTGTAAGGTCAAGACCACATGCTCTGCACAGTAGGGTCCATCATGGCCATCGAAAACGCCAAAAAAAACGAAAGTAGCAGTCTCTCCCAACCTCGACTCAATGAGAGCAACATAACTGCTGCGAGAGTCATAGATTCACACCGACTTTGACCCTAGTGACTTCAATCAAACTCACACGCAGAGTGGTATTTTTGATGGTGGTCCTGGGGACGAGCTCATGGGTCAATGAGCGCCCAACACATTGATGGGCAGTTTGAGTTTTTCGACCAGGTAGTCCTCACAGGTCTCCTTGCCTCGCAACGTTCTAAACTTCGTCCTAGTGCGACCTAAGACCAAGCGTGACCTACGTCCTGGCCCATGGATGTTCAGTTCTTTGGCTTGTCTTCAGAGCTGTCCAGTCACAATGCCAACAAGTCCGACCAGATTGCCAGCCTTCAGCTTTGTCTTGGTGGAAGCCACACCTGGATGTAAGAGTGGGTTGGAAATGGTTGGAAAGGAATCTATCTATGCACTTCCCTTGCAGAAACTTGAGACCTTTGATCTGGTAGAGAAAACATGTTAATATAATATAATATATATATATGTCAAGATGTGATGGACACAAGACTATCAGATTCAGATTTTCTCTACAATGCTGGAACTTTCTCAGAACCATGCAATGGCCGCGATCACTCTTTCGAACAAGTTGCTTCAACTCTTCCTCCAAGTCTATCTCCACGGATGATGCCTTTCAAGCAGGCTGAAACATCTGAATGACACGACTTCATCCTCAGCGAAAACGCAGATGTCGTCAATCTTAAACTCTGAAAGCTGTCCAGAACTGTTCATGTGTTCTGATGAGTACCGGGGTGCAAAAATCCGAATGGATTGGCAAAGTTTGATAACAACAAGACAAAACTCATTTTTGTTCAATGTCACGTCTCGAACTTTGTGCAGATATCCAGTCGTCCAGTTCGTCCAGTTCGTCCAGTTGCCTCAGAGGCGTCTTCACCATCACCATCTTCAGCGTCACCATCCTGTGGCTCTGCTTCGTCAGCATCTGCCTGGCTCAAGTGGTTCGAAATTTCCACCATTTCTGCAAATTTCTACAAGCCATTTGCAGTCTCGCAGTTCCCCCAAGTCTCCGAAATTGGACCTGCCTCAGCAACTTTCACTCTTACTGCACACATTCTCCCATCATCTGTTTGACCTAGTCCAGGCACCCGCAAACAAGCTGACCCTAGATCTGCTGTCCTGTGCTAAAGTTTGGAAGATGTGAAGCCTCGATCATGGTTTTGGGCTTTGGATGACTACGGGTCTGTCTTTATGTATCCTCTTTGTCTCTACTTATATGGTGTATATCATAAAAATACATATATCAATATCAACTTGTAAAATGTTGCTTGGGACTGTTGCATGGGGTGAAACTTCTCGGCTGTGGCTGCGACCAAGATGGAAAGTGACCACTTCTTCGGCCTGCAGTCACAGCATCATTCCCCAGCCGCAGCGGCTGCGGCGCAGTTGCCATTCTTATTTCCAGCTGGGCAGAACAAAAAGACCGACTTAAGCAAGTTAGCGCCTGCAGAGATGCAAAGACTTCTGTCTCACCCTCCGCCTCCCCATTCTTCGCACCTTTCGGAGCAATATCTCCCTAGCTGTCGAGGTGCTTTTGGGAAGGAACTAGAACGAAAACATGCGAAAACACATGCTTAGCATGCTTGGTTGCCAATGGCCTGTGATCTGGTTTCTGTGAACGAAAAGGTCCTGCAAGAAATCTAGAAGCATCCAGGATCTGAAAGGATCGAATCCAGCGCTCGTGTAAGAAACAAATAGAAACAATATACAGAATACATTAGAATACAATGTTTACCATGTGCATACCATATGCATACCATGTGCCAGGATGTGCCAGGATGTGCCAGGATGTGCCAGGATGTGCCAGGGGTCAAGTCGATCAAGTCGGTCGCGTCCTTGTCAAGGACTTTCGCTGCATCATCGATTGGTTCGATGAAGCCAAAGCCTTTCTTTTCGTTAAACCTCAGGACATGGCATCTTGTGTGGCCACAGGAGTGCCAAATGCAAGATGAGCAGCAAAATAGCAGCAAAAACACCCATGCAACAATCTCTGCACACCATCCCAAGTCCAAGACTTTGGGGGTTGGGCAAGTTGGGAGGTGTTTCCAGACGCTTGCAGTGACACCGGCTTGACATTGCGCAATCTTTAAGACCATCAGTGGATTCAACACAGGCTGCCAGGCCATCTCACTCGGCCACGCAAGAGAGGTCCTTCATCCTCCACCTGCGAAGCGAAGCAGCGAAGCAGGACGGGAATTGAGTCGACTCAGTGGACCTGTCAGATCTGTTCGGAGTTCTGCGTGCCTGCTCCTTGCCATTCGCAGGCGCCTCAGCATACATTGACATTCTGTCTATTCTGACATTATGGCATCATTATGGCATCATTGTGGCAGGGGTGATGGATGCTGATGGGACATGCTCAGTAAGGTGAACAACCAACTTCCTTCCGGGACTGTGGACTGCAACAGGGTTCCAGGCTGGCAATTCAGCAGATTCATCCAGGACTACACGAATCTGTCCGGTAGGCCTTGGTGACAAACAAGATAGCAGATGATAGCAGCCAAAGACTCTCCGCTTGTTGGCTTCTTGAGCTGGATTTCACACACAAACAGATCAAACAGAACACGGGATATTAAGGCGGTGTCACTAAGTCCCAAACAAATGGAAGTATGCCATTTCAGTCTTGTTGTGTAGCCACCTCGAAATCAAAGCAGAAACCCGCTCGGCTCGCACAACTCACTGCGATGCATGTCAGCCGCATCTCAGTCCGTCCCTCAGTGACAGAAAGTCTAAGACTCGCACTCACCTCCGCTGTGCGCCCACCAACCATCAGAGGCCTCTGAATAGCCTGCACCCAGATCTTTCCAGATCTTTCCAGATCTTTCTAGATCTTTCCAGTAGACAGCCGACAGATTTGCTGCAAAGGAATGCCACGCCTCCCTGAGAGAAGAGTGGTGGCACACCCACACCATCTGTACGTGGCCTGAAGCGCGCTCTGCAACCTTCAACTTGATGTTCAAAAAGGCACTGTTCAAACATGTGTTTTCCAAATTTCTCCCTGACTTGAGCTAAAGAACAGACTGTCGACGTTTTTGTCCTTTGCCAAAATCCTTCACTGAGGAGCCCTGACCGTTTGGCTTTTGCCTCGCAGAATGATGAAAAATGGCAAGGAAAACGGGCCATGTCGGGCCATGTCGGGCCATGTCGGGCCATGTCGGGCCATGTGTCTCGGCCTCCACGTCGGCTTCCTCCGCCTCTTCCTGGAAAGCAGCGAACTGCAAAGCTCGATACACACCGAGCTGAGCCGAGCTGAGCCGAGCAAACAAAAAACGACACGTCGTTCCTTTAGACTTGGACTTGGCTGAAGAATGCTGAAGACTTGTATATCTTGTATAACTCGAAATTCAAACCGAGAAGCTTTGGCCACCATTTGGCTAGGGGCGTCGATTCACCGATTCACGCGAGGCCAGGCATTTGACTGGAAGGTGCAGGGCATAGTCAAAGGCTCCTGGTCCTACATGCTACTGAGTAGAGTAAAAATACCTAAAAAAATACTATATAATTGACATAGTACATTGCATCATAATACCAGAACATACCAGATACTTATGCTACTTTTTACCGTGAGGTGATATTGAAAGGTATGATGGGATGCTGGTCGATTGATTGTTACGGGAGAAAGAGATGAAGAAGTTAAGACAATTGCAGTTTGATTCCTCATTCCTAAAATGAAAGAGTCGGAGGGCACTCTGGATCTCAATGTTCTTGACTTTTTTTGGCAGCTCGATTATATGTATTTGATCTGAAGCATTCTCAAGGTCAGGCTTATCCATTGATGCTTGCAGCCAAGAACACGCTGTTCAGGAACCACATCGAAAGGAGAATGACAACTCAAGCCAGAAAGCTGTGCAAACTTGCGAAGAAAAAAATCACGTGAGGGTGTTCCATAAAGACGATTCCAAGTTTAGCTTTTTCTCGCGAGAGCATTATCTGATCAAAGTGATCAAAGCGATCAAAGTCATTTGTCATTTCGAAAACTCAGCGCTATTCAGGGCATTTCGCTGTGCTCCACGTCACGATGCGACGGTGCGCAGAGATTAAATGATGGCTCTGGAAGGTGAATTTGCGGAGGCGATTCCGTCTGCAGGCCAAGTCAAGACTTGGAGATCCATACAGAATCCATATGGAATTCATAAGATTCATAAGTATTCAATAGTATTCACAAGTATTCATAAGTCATATGAGTCTCATATGAGCTTTGAAGGTATCTTGAGCTTTAGACCTGCACCAGTTCCCTTTCGAGTGGTGAAAGCTCGCGGGTCTGCTTGTAGTCAATTTGGCAAGCACCCGAAGTTTCTAGTCTACATGTCCCCACAAAGCACCTCGGGCAATGCGATCTGTGATCGTTTATATATATATATATATATCGTCTATAGCTTGATGGTTGGCTCAACGTTCAGGAATTCTTGGCCCAAGTCTGCTTGCAGAGAATTTCGATGATATCAAGTACGCAGTAATTGATTGAGATGCGCCAACTGCAGCGCATCAATTACATACCAATCAGGTTTTTCTTGGTTGACTGGCTATCTAAATGGCTAACTATCTAAATGCACAAGGCCCTCCTCATTCATTCGTTGTACTGCTGCTCGCCAGTCACACTTGGACGGTGAGTCCTCACCAGCATCTCTTTCATCGCACACTGCTGGCCCTCACCGAACCTATCCAAATCTGAAGTATTTTGAAAATTCTTGAAGTGCATACTAGATTAATCGCTAGCAGTTACGAGTACATACTTTCATTGTTTCACAGTTTACTTTCACTCTCTTTCCAACAGAATTGTATTGAGATTATTGAGTTGTATTGACGCCTCATCACCGCGTGGTATTCTTCGTGGCAAAGTCGGTGCTGTGGAGGCCGATGAAACTGCGGAAGTTTCTCGTTTGTTTCCAGCTGTCGCCGGCGCTGTTGGCGTAGTGCCCTTGGTGACGACCGTGACGACCGGCTCCACCCCACGCGGTGTGCGCTGACTCCGCGGGGTGGGTTCCTTTCGACGTGGCTCCACGCTACTACCTCTCGACCGACCAGTATCACCCATCACTGGCATGGACACCTGCACAGAGGAGAAATGTTAGATCTGAGATCAAAGGGCGATCAAGAAATGCTAAGCCATCCAAGTCATCGACAAAATCCACAGCACAGTATAAAAATGTATAAAGTATATGATGAAAGTTTATTGTGAAAGTATGAGAGTCACAAAGAAGTCTAAAGAAATCATAAATCACATCTGCAAATCATCGAAAGTGGCCTTTGCGCTGTTGCGCAGCTTTTCATAGGCATCACGGAGCTCAGAGGCCAATTCCTCCTTTGTTTGGAGCTCCTTTTGAAGCGTGTTGGTGATATCCCGAATCTGCTGGTAATACATCTGCAGCTCATCCTGAAACGGAAACCATGCAGACTTCTCGGTTTCGGTTTACTAGCTCACTTGCAAGATTCTTCAGTTCTTACAGTTACAGATTCACGATAAATTCGTTTCCAACATCTCGTTCATGGACCTTCCAAATTACTTATTGCCTACATCTTATTGCTATCTCTAGGTATTTTGCTCCTGGAGGTCAGCGCAATGATGCTCCAGTTGCTGGATATCGGAGTTGGCATTAGCCAAGCGCTCCTGAGTCAAAACGAAGGCGTCATGTCAAGTCTGAAACGTAGAGATAAATTAGATAAATCTAATGAATCTGGATATCTAAACTGATCTAAAGATATCTAAAGATTCTAAAGTGTAAACTGAATCTAAACTGCCGATGATCGGTGTGTTCGTGGTATATCGTTTTTTAAAGATTCAATTGGTGATTCAATGGTCGTGCCATGTCGTGGTATATCGTGCCATGTGCGTCGTGCCTCCATGGTTTCGTGGTTCAACTCGTGGGCTGCGAATCTGCCGTGGACATGCCATGCAGAGAACACCTCTGCCTGGAGGGCCTGTCAGTCAGAAATGGAAAGAGAACACGAAAAGTGCAGAAAATACGAAGAGAAAGTGCAAAGTGCAAAAAAAAAAAATGCAGAAAAAATACGAAAAAAAATGTGAAAAAAGTGGAAAGGAAAAAGATGAAAAAGAACAGGAAAGAATTCCAAAAAGATGTTCTGCCGTCCGAAGCTCAAGGAGAAACAACGGAACAATGGAAACACAAGATTTGGCCAGACTCGGTGAGCTTCCAATGGCCTTGGCATCCTTGCGGAACTTCTGCCCCAGCATGAACCTTGGTCATCTTAGTGTAAGTCTTAGTGCACTTCCTGGTCAAACCTGAAGGATTTTTCATGATTTTTCCCTTTTCATCCCTTTTCCACGTCTCTTTCTATAATTTTTTCTACCCACGTGGAGAAATACCAAGCGGCTGCGAATATTTCAGCATCTGCTCGTTGTGTTCCAAGCGATACATTTGATCCAGTTTGGCCTTGTCATAGAGAGCGGCCCAGGCAGAGAAGAACCTCATAGCGGTGTCAAGCTCTGAATCAAAGGAAGTCGACTTCGTCATGACTCGTGTCCACTCGTGTTCACTCGTGTTCACTCGTGTTCAACAACTCTTTAATTGTTCTGCGATATGGTCCAATGGTGAATCATTCCGAGGCTATGCTTTCACCAGCCAAAACTTCAGGGCACTCGGTCAGAACCACACGAGTGCGCCGGCAACCCATGCCATCCAGTGCCCGAGCAATGCGCTCTTTGCCTGAAGAGTCTGCCATCCAATCCATTTGTGAATTCACTTCCATGTCCTCTAGAGTCTACTGAGTCTAACGAATTTGAAACGACATTATTCTGCACTCACAATTTCTCACATCCAATCTTTCGGAGTTGTATTGCCAAGCAACGCAGCTCCTCTGCCTGTTCCTTCTGTGCCTCAAGCTCCTTCAGGTGGACAAGCCGTTCGCGCTCTGCTTCCAGCTTGGCCTTCTCCCCTCGCAGCAGAAGCATGAGTTGACTTGGTCAATATTCTATCAACTTTTGTGGTTGCAAAATGTTATAAGCTGTCTAAGCTGTCTTTCAAATCAAGAAAAACACCGCCACCATGTTTCAACTGGCAAGGATTCAGAGGATACACAGGACAAACCAACTCAGAGGCCTGAGCTTTGCTCATGCCACTGTCGAAGCACCATGCCCTTGAGCACGCTCCCTTTACTGGCAAAAGCTTCTGCGCACCTGACACTAAAGGCGTCTCCATGCCGTGTTTCACTTGTCTCATGTTCTCATGTCTTGGTCCATCTTCAAACATCTTCAAACCCTTGAAACTCTTCAAATCCACTTCTCAGATCTTCTCAGATCTTCTCAGAAAGAGGCATGGACCAAAGAAAAGAAAGTCGTGTCACGAAGAAAACTCGGCACCGGCACAGGGAAACAAGTGCAAACTGATGCAAACTGGACGTTTCAGATCGGTTAACACTGTTGATATCTGTTGATCTGGGCGTGTGAGCCCAAACACATTGCTCTCGGCTGGTGCTGTGTGCAAATCAGTGTCCCTTGCAACTTGCTTTCATGCCTCATCATTTGGTGTTCGCGCTTCTGTTGCATCTTGGACATTTGCATCTCAATGTCCTTTCGATCACAAGAGTTGACATGAATCTAAAGTCAAACTTAAACGGGCAAAAACATCACTGATAAGTACTGATTAAAAATACCGGCAAATTTGAAAAATAGTGTTTTTCTGCTCATGCAATATCCATTGAGACATTCGCCTCCAGCTTCTTCTGCTGCTGTTGCGCCAAACGGTGATGCTTCAGTTCGAATCGGACGTAGTTCATCCAACCCAGGAAGCCTCAGTGATATAAAGGGACAGAAGGGACAGAAGGGACAGTGGTGAGAATGCTTCGAATGCTTCGTCCAATGTCTCGAAAGCGGTCCGTGTTTGCCTGTCCTCTTCCTCTTGGATCGCTTGGCTGTGAATCTACAGTTTCAAGACGCCATACAATCGATGCAATTGAGCTACAAGAGTGCATGGAACCACGCTGGTCCCCCTCAATGAATCCTCGCTGAAAAGCTGCAAGCTCTGCAGGAACAAGTTGGACGAGACTAACAGACTTCACCCACAATGTGTTACACAAGACTTCACTCGGTGCACCGCTGTGCCCAGAGTTCCGGGTTGAGTGCTGTTCCGGTCGATTAGAAGAAAATTGCGCCCGCCGAAGCCAGAGATTGAAACCCGTGCTGGGAAAAGCGAAAAGATATGAAAACATTGAGTAAAACAATATTGAAAGAATTTGAAAACATGCACGAACAACTTGAAAGAATCTTCAGCCAAGAATCGCATCACAGAGTCTTTGACACTCTGCTTTTGTGCATCCGATTGGATCTTGACCTTAACGTATTCCTGCCAGTCCTGCCAAAATGACACCAGCATGCCTCCCCATCCACCGGACATACCTTAGCTGTCAGAAAATTAATTACAACCACCTGTGCAAAGTTCCAGCCTGGAAGAACTGTGAGAGAATCCCTTTTCTGTCGCCTCCCATCCTCGGCAGAGGATTCTCCATTCACATCACAGCCCTCCCTCCAAAAGGATCCAAAAGACCAAAAGTGTGGCCTTTTATGTAAAAGTTTTAAAAGTTTAAAAGGCATATGTGTTTCACATTCTGTGGCATATGCGTGGCGTTTCTAAATGTTGCCAACGAATGCCGCGGAACCATCTCCTCAAGACCATCTGTGTGGCATGGTGAGCTTTGGCCTGGACTCGTTCAGAAAATGCGAAGTGAGAGATCAACTGAGATCAACTCAAATTTCAACTGAGATCAACTCAGATTCTCCAAATTCTTCAAATTCTCCAAATTCTCATGTCGAATTGTCAACGCATTGTCAAAGCATTGTCAAATGACTTTGGAGACACATTTGTCGTATCACTATGTACACCAAATGTAGCATCGAGGTGCCTTGATGGCATCTACGGAGTTGTAGGCTTGTCTGAGCATTTTCTCATGCTCAGCATCTTTGTCCTTCATGAAGTTGTCCAATCTCTCGTTGGCTGTTCGCTCCCTCGGCTCGCCGAATCGTTCAAACTAGCGCAACATGTGTCAATCGTGTGCCAGACACACTGATCGAAAGCTTTTTCACCGGGAAATTCTGCAGAATTATCTGATCGTTTTATACATTCATATATATATATATAATTATATATATATATGTTATATGTATCTATCTATCTATCTATCTATCTATCTATCTCTCTCTCTCATTATCATCAGTATCTGATTGTTCTCTGCTGACCAGGCCACAAGTCTTCCATCTGACGAACTCTTTTCTCATCCTTCGCTAAGCCATGCCAATTCATCAAAGCGAGCTTCGCGGTGCCACGAACCTGAGCACACTGCACACGATGCGCGAGTTTCCTCTGTCGTCTAAGTCTTGATGTCAGATGTCTATCCTTAAAGCTGCGTTTCAGCGTGTTTGGATTTTGAGGAGAAACTAACAATCAAGAAAACCCTCTGCATGGAAAAGAGCTGGACGATGATTATGATGATTGATGATTCATATCATGCCACATACGGCAGTAGGATGTCTTAGGATGTCTTAGGATGTCTTAGGATGTCTTAGGATGTCTTGGGTACCCGTATGATTCTAGTATGATCATGCATTTAAACGAATTTGATGCATCCCGTCTGAGAAAAATCGCCACGCCTCCCCGAGCAAGGACTTTAGCATGGCATCATGGACGCCTTGAAGACGTCTCGAGCGACTCTTCGAGTCTTGCACATAGCCTCAGCTTCGAGTCTTCTCCGAGTCTTCTCCGAATCTTCTCCGAATCCTCTCCATTTCGAAATCTTGTTGAGCTTTTACATTTTTCAACATGTGAGACAGGACTGCTGACATGTGGGACATGTGAGCAACTGGCCACTTTTGCAACTACAAGATGAGGTCTATCAATGCAGGTCCTTCCCGATCCCTTGACCGCCTTGACCAGAGCAGATGTTTGAAGATTCTCGATGCCAAGCAACTGCACCAACCCTTTATGATGCCTTTGAGAGTTCCCTTTTTGTCTCCATACTCCCATTTGGCAGCAACATACTGCACCAGCCTCAGCACAACTTGGAACAACTTGGAACAAGTTGGAACAAGTTGGAACAAGTTGGAACGCATGAAATCAGTTAATGCTGCGAAGATTTCTGAAGGTGCAAACAGACAGGTGCATCGAAAAAACTGGGGCAAGGAAGAGAGAAAGCGTTGATGTCGAAGCCACCAAGTCACTAAGTCACTAAGCAGATCAAAAAAGGCAAACATCTGCAATGATGAAAGCAATGAAAGCAATGAAAGCAATGACAGTTTGAGGACGAGTGTGAAGTGTTCCCTTTTAGAGGTACTATGAAAGACCAGAAATTCCGAAATCGGCGGCAGAGGTACCTCTTTGCGGCTTCTTTCCGTTGTTCCGCAGACATGGCATGTTTCTTCTCCAAAGCCTCGGACCTCCTGCAGAACCGTTGCTGGAGATCTCAGGAGTCTGTCTCGTCCCAATATAAATTATATTAAATTATATAACCATGACGGGTATGCACACCTACAGGTATCATGTGTTTTTACATACTATATTGATCTATATTGATCTATATTGTACTATGTGTCATCATGATATGAAATGCATCAAGCTCAGGGCCAAACAAGCCACCCCCAGCTGCCCCAGCTCAAAGCGAAATCCTGCGCTCATCTTCCAAAAGCTTCTCAAGCTTTTTGGCCTGAAAGCGAAGCGAACAAACTCACTCTGTCGACACTTCAGGTATTTACAATTGGTCAAATCTGTTGTCCAGCAGACTGATGCTGAAATCTTTTGGTTGACACGGGTTGACAGACACAAGATAAGCCATGTGATGTTGTTTGAGGTGTTGGGCCCTTGTAGAATCGTGTACAATCCAATCGACAATTCCGGTGCCAGCTCCATGCTCCCATGCTCCCACCTCCATCTCCACTGCCTTCTGAGCCTGCAGAGCCATCTTGTTTTGCTTGGCCTCATGGCGCCATCGCAGCCATATTCCTGCACAAGGCGTTGCACAAGGCGTTACACAAGGTGGTAGACTCTGTAGACTCTGTAGACTCGTAGACCTCAACGAGATCTGAGGCAAACAGCTTCAGAAGACTTCAAAAGCACTATAGAAATTATAGGACTCTCACTTCACACTTCTAAGTGTCTTCCAAGTATCTTTCAAATAAACATACTAGAAATAAAACTTAATAAAACTCAATAAAACTATTAAAATTCATTAAACTCAAAATATCCGGATTCCCCTCGCTGATCTCTCCGTGAATGAGGCCGCGCCGATCGCCCTCCGCCCATTTCCGCAGCTGCAGCTGGATGGATTCATGGCGACGATCGCGCCGTGCGCAGTCCTGGAAGTGGACCAAGCGCCCCAGCTATTCGCAGTGCGAGTGCTGCGTGCTGCATGTGCTAAGCCATCCTAAGGCCATAAGTGTGTCATAACATGTCATAACATGTCATAATAAGATGTCATAAGTGTGCTAACTGGAAATAAGATGAAGTAAGTGTGAAATAGGTGTGAAATCAGTGTGTCCAGTGTTCTTCGCCTGGTGCGCCCATCAAAAGAATTCTAAAGATTATATATAGAATTATAATATATAATTTATAATATATATATATATTATAGAATTTTAAAGATCCATTGACTGCATCGCACTGCATTGCGATGGCTTCGAATCGCTCGAATCGCGAAAAAATCGCGCCTTGGCCCAGGTGATCCAGTGCTTCCAGACCAACGCCATGGTGCCCTGCACAAAACTCTGATTTCTCGATGAATCAGAGGAAATCACGGTTCATCAAGGTTCGAAAGCTGCCCAGTTGAATCAGTTGAATGCCAAGAAACTCAAATTTTGGATATGTTTCGAATTGTTTCGATATTTCATGATGTTTCAACATTTCAACATTTCAACATTTCAACATTTCAACAGCTGCCAGTCGTTTCAGTCTTCAAACGATCTCCAAAGTGCTGGTGCCTTGCTCTTTCCTTTGGCCCAGCTGGCAAGCACTGCTTCCACGCCACTGGTGTTGTCCTTCCGCTTGCCTTCTGCAGATCACAAACGCCCGAAGCCACTTCGAACATCGAACATCTTCGAACCCACCAAAGGAACCTTTACCACCACCAAGACATACCAAGACAATCCAAGACCTTCATGGCTTCCTTACCAAGTCGCTTTCGATCTCCTGCAACTTTCGCATGAATTCGGCATCCTGTGCAGCCTGCAGAGAAACTTGAGCAATGGATTCAATGGATTCGTGAAAGTTTTTGGAGAACGATGCGACTTAATTCATTCAACTGAAATTCAACATAATTCAACCGATTTTAATCGATTTCAACGAACTTCGACCCATTTAGCGAGCTCTGGCAAGTATCTTGCCTTCTCCTTGTCAAAGGAGCCTTTGGCTGCTGCCAACTCAGCCTCTTTTTGTCTAACCTCGGCACCCAGCACCGCAACACTCAAAGCATCATCTGGTTCTGCTTCCTGATCTTCCTGCAAACAGATTTGGACTGTTGTCACAAGTTGATGACAGAAGGTTGCTGAACATGTTGAACGCGTTGGACGCGTCGAACGCGTTGAACAGTGTCTCATGGCAACTCGGTGGCAACTCGGTGGCAACTCCACATCTTTTTCTTCCCAGCCACCATAGACTCGCTATGAGCTTGGTGATGCCAGGAGAGGAAGCAGCTGTGCTTCAATCCCTTGCTTTTGCCCTCCACCCAGCCTCACGTCCACAGATGATTCTTGCAGCTCGTAACGGCTTGTAACCCCTTGAAAATCGCTTCCAGGAGAATTCTTTGTGCTGGAATTCAAAAGATTGCATACCAAGTTGCCAAAAACGGCCATGTGGACATTTGCTGCAGCACGCTTGAGGTACCGCTCCTCATTCCAATTTCGACAGCACCCCTTGAGAGCAACCAAAGCACAGCTTTGCACAGCTCATGAATGTATGTTGTAAAATGTCGTAGAATATCATAATGTAACAATAAAAAGAGCAAACGTAAACGAAAGTGGCGGCAGAGAACCCGTGCCCATCCGTTCTCATCCGTGCTCATCCCTGGTCTCTTGCCAAGACTCTTGGATAGCATACTGAGACCAGGAGCGAAAGACTCTCCGCAAGAGTCCTTTGCGATCTCCCTCGGCCCACTGGTCAACCTCGGAATGAGGTATGGACTTCATAAACCGGAAACGTCCGGAATTCAGAGCAAAGAACCTGGCCTATGCAAGCAACTGCGGAGATTACATTGTGAAATCAATTTGCTTCACACAAAGCCCAAGTCATTGTCGCCTATGAGAAACTGTACTATTCGAGCACTTGCAGGTTTTTTCAAACCACCATATCGATCCATATCGATCCATATCAATCCATATCGATCATACGGATACCGTGTGTCAAGAAATACGCATGCCTATGGTGAGCAAAAAGATCAGTCCAAGGCCACAGGAAGAAACCGATTTCAGTCCAGGCGTCAATGAGCATGGCCTGCTGCTGACGCTTCTCCTTTGCAGTCATTTGATGTCGCGCATGCTTAGCAAGTTCGTCCTGCAGCTCAACCAAAGCAAGGCTGATCGCTGTTGCTGAGTGAAAACGCCAGAAAACATTTGCCTCAGAGACATTCAAGAGACATTCAAGAGACATTCAAGCCTGATTTGTCAGAGAACATTTCCCACAGAGATCTCGGCACCTCGAAGCTCTGCTGGTGATTCTTGAAATGTGCTGCCCAGGCATCGTGATGCTGTTCCAGCTCCTCGCAGGTGTCTCTAATAGTCACTATATGTCACTATCGTCTAGTCCGACTCGGTCCGACTAGTCCCAGGTGTCGAATCTGAAGACGCTGATCCAAACGACATCGACAAAATCCACAAAATCCACAAAATCCACAACCAGTACCCACCAGTAGCGACCAGTAGCGACCAGTAGCGACCAGTACTGGTACCCATTGGATCCCAGATCCCACCAGATCCCACCAGATCCGGTGGGATCCCACCGGAGCCACCGGATCCCGGCCTCTCGGTGATGAGCATCCAACTTTGAGAGCTGCACCTTTTAAAGGCGATGCACAGTTGTTTTTGCCCTTGAATTCTGTATGTTCTGTATGTTTTGTATGATTTGTATGTGAAAGAATCATTTTCGACCTTTTTAGACGGCCTCCAAATGCCATCTGTGGTAGCAGCTGGCTAAAAAGCCAGCACGAAGCATCAGAGCCGTTTCCAAGTTCTGCAGGAGCAGTTTGGTTGTTTCCACCATCCTGGAGGCGATGCTGCCAAAACGATCAAAACGCTGAGCTTGAGTTCAACAGTGTTCAACAGGATGTTTTATGTGCAGAGAATCCGAGATTCGAATGATTTTTGGAAATTTGAAATCTCTGATCCATTCCAATTTCGTTATCTATCATAGCCATTCTGATTCTAGAGCTTGGCATGTGGTCTTCCATTGTCCCTCAGCTGCGTATCTTGGCACTGTTCCCATCTGTTCCGTTTCCCCATGACACTGTGATGACATGTGATGACTGTGATGACATCGTTGTGACACCGAAATACACGGCGTTTTGGCGTTGCGATGGCGTTGCGATGGCGTTGCGATGGCGTTGCGATGGCGTTGCGATGGCGGTACTGGAAGCGGTGCACCTCCGAACCGTGACAGCACCAGCACGTGAGGCCATCTCACGGCCAGCGCTGGCAGCCCAGCCAATCTCCTGGTGGAGACTCTGCCGGACGACGTGGTCCAGCAGAAACGACGTGTTTTCGTTTCGTTTCGTTTCGTTTTATGTTTCGTATGATGCCGTATGGCGACTTAGACTATGTGAGAGCCTTCCAAGCCGATTCGTTTTGGTGACAAAAATATGTTGAGTTTGCCATGCCGGACCTTGCCCATTGAAACCTTTGCACAAGCCCAGACCGGGCTGTAAGTGTGCCTTCTTTCTGCTTGGAGGATCTTCATCTTCTGAGTGGAGATACGGAGCCTGCAAAGAAGCCGCCGGAAAGCAAAAAGATGCTTGAAACATGATAAAACATGTTCCCCGCAATCCCCCTGGTTCGCCCACACTCAAACAACACATCCAAACAATATGATATACGTGTCACCAGAGGATGAATGAAAACACTGGCTATACGCAGTGATTTTGACTTTAAGTTTTCAGGATTTAGGGTTTTAATTTAGGGTTTAGGTTTTTAGGTTTTAGGGTTTTGGTGTTTGTTGTTTTGGAAGGTAAAAAACTTAAACCCTGCGCAGGGATTTGAGCATGTCAAAGGATATGCGGGATTGGCCGCGGGCAAACCTAGGGGTTGCAGCGAACATGTTGCAAAATGTTGAAAACTGATTCAAATGCACAAGATTCAATTCAAATTTGCAACAGATTTGTTGAACAGACCTTTGCAGATTGCAATGCCACCAGGTGAAATACATCGTGCCTGATTGAGGATGTCATTGTCTTGCATCGTGAACCAAACAAGACCAACGGTGATTTGAGCTTGACATCTCATAAAGGAATCAAAGGAATGTTGGTTTATCTTGGTTTATGTTGGTTTATTCTTGCAACTTCTGTGCAACCCCGCCTTCTTTCGGATCCGATCCTCCTCTTGAACTGCTGGTGTCCGAATGGCCTCAGACTCTGAATCACATGTCTATGCTGCCTATGCTTCAACAATCTTCAACATATGTTTCCATAAGTTTCCATAAGTTTCCATCTGCGATGCGAGAAACCAAGACCGTCCATTAATTTTATTATATTTTATTACTTCTTTGGCTCCCATGAGCATTTCAATGCCAAGCTGCAGCATCCAAGTATGGCCGGACCTCCCGCAACAGATCTAGCATGAGCCACGTGTGTGAATGGTCAACTTGTTTCATCACCGCAGAACACAACATGCAAGACATGCAAGACCACACACGGAGGCCTGCACTTCGGTCTTTTCCATGGCTCGTTCCAGATCCTCGTTCCGTCTCCGTTCGCGGTCGATGCGCTCGCCGCGCTCGCCGCGCTCGCTGCTCAAGTCCCGCAGGCGCCGTGGTTCTCGTGGAGACGCAAGCTCAGGCCTCTCAGGCCTCTCAGGCCTCTCAGGCCTCTCAGGCCTCTCAGGCCTTTCCGGCCTGGCGCCAGCTGCCAGGTGCCAGCCATGTGCCAGCCATGTGCCAGCCATCTTCCTAGTGTCTCAGTGTGTATTCGTCTGTTAATCTCTGTTAGCTCTGTTTCATGTCTCAGAACTTGAGAACATGGCCAACACAGTCTGTGTGCAACTTTGCCAAAATCATTGCCTTTCAGAAGTCACGTCTCTGACAAGGCATGACCTGAAGACTGTGGTCACGGGCTCAGCTTGAAAGGGCCTCGCTGTTGCATCACCTGCACAGAAGCAGCAGGTAAGTTGTTACTGCAAAGACAGGTAAAGACAGGTAAGTTGAAAGACAAGAGAAGTTGGACAGGAAACAAAACACATAGTTAGTAGCATATAAGCACACAAACATCTTGATATTTTGATTGAACCTTTCTCTCTGGACGTCCTACAAGCCTCCTATGTCTTTTATTTTTTCATATGTTCTCATCAGTTTGTGACTTCAAAGCGGCTGGGTGTTCTGTCCATTGCTGTCAAGTTGCCACCGTCCTCCGCTCTTCTCAGTTTTGTTGCTTGAGCTCCTGAGCAAACTGCGAAATGTCCAACACAACACCAAAAAACAACAACAAATGTGATAAATGTGATAAATATGTGACAAATATCTGACAAATATCTGACAAATTCAAATATGTGATAAATATGTGACAAATGTGTCAGTTTTATATAGTTTTCAAAACAACAACATGTAAGTTTCGTTTTCGAATTTTTGTTTCCGATTTGTGACATATTGTGACATGAATGTGAGTCAGAGAGCTGTCCTTTTTTCACATCGAGATCATAGACCGTCCCATTTTCTCGGATGCGTTGCCTAGATGGAGCTGATGTCAGGCTGAACAGTACCCCAACACTTTATTTTCTTATTTTTGTTATTTGTTTTCATATAAACGTTGAGACATCCTCGCTTTCCGTTACCTTTTCTTGCAGGCATCGCATTTCAGTTTTACACTCATGTTAAAACACATTGAGTATCTAATTTTATTTAGCCGCCTTCTGCTAGAACTCCAAACAAAAAAAAGAAATATGTTCAGCACCATTTCTGTGAATATCAAACGTGCATGGCAACCTGAGTGTCAGACACGGTCCCAGGCAACCATTGCCGATGGGTATCACTGCGATACTCCACCCGATCGCCCACAGCAAATTGAGGCCGAACGACTAAAGCATCATCGCGGTTGCGTGGAGGGCCTTGAGAAAATGAAACTGAAATCCAAGATCAAAATCGAAAAATATCGAAAATAGGTTTGTACAATTCCACAAATTAAATTGGAGTGATGGGTTTTGCACTGCAAATTTCAACCTGTAATCCTTACGACAAACGCCACAAATGATCACTCTTGTGATCCCACGTGGAGCGACACCCAGTGACTGTAATTGGCCAAGCCACTGACGCTGCCTGGAGCACTGCCCTTGGCGCTTCGGCGCCCAGTGCTGTCGTCTCGGCGGCTCGAAGCAGAGCCACCCAGCTCCTGCGGGGAAGGCCCGAGCGCTACGGCACAGCAATGTATCATTTGCATTTTGCCAATATTTCCAGTTCGATTGCCCAAGGCAAATAAATTCCGATGTGGTCTACCCAAGATGTTCACCTTGACATACTTTGCCATGCCTTATGAACATTCAACACATGTCCATCTCATATTTGATTGTGTGTCCTTAGCTGCCAATTCACGGGCAGCTTTCAGGTTGAGCATCGAAAAACCTATCACAGATTCGCCGAAAGCAATTGTACGGAGACAATTTTACAATGTTAAATATAAAAGCAAACAAGAGGACAAACAAAACGGCTGCATATTGAACAACCATTTATAACTATTTGTTTGTCTGAAGAAATTTGGGTCATTGAACGAAATTGCTTCAATGTGTTGCCAAACATTGACAAATCACATGAACAAAATGCGCAGTTCTTTGGCAACAAAAATGTTGACATCACAAGCGACAGTTCTTGCCTTCACGCCCACGTACAACAGTGTCTGCCCTTGAACCGAAATATTGTCATGTGTGGAAAAAACATGACAAACATCCACGTTCCTGTGGGGATGGATGGCCCAATTTAGGAAACATTTTTAGCACAGTGAGCCACTATACCATTGAATCCCAAATGTACCGCATTGATTCTCCAAAACATGAGTTTCAAGGTCCCACAATGGTTTTTAACTGCCCCATCCCACTGTTACACACACCCTTTTCGTTTTTCGATTCGTGTCGTAGCTCGGACAGAAATTCTGCCCTCAACTCCTCCTTGACGAAGTCCACTTCTTTTCGTCTCAGTGTCCACATGTGTCCACGGGACGCTCCAGATGACACAGGCTGACACAGGGCAACAACGGCAACAACGGCAACAACGCAACTGCTGAGGCTGCTGAAAACAGGCTGAGGCTGCTGCATTGCAGGCGCTGGAAACAGCCAATCCTGGACAGAGCTTCCCATTTTGCACATTTCCAATTCCCATCCCATCCGAATCATCCCCCTTCCCATTTCCTTCCCATTTGGAGCTCCTCAATGAGCACGAAATCCAGGTCTTGCAGCGTATCCAACATCTCCAAACTCTCTCGAACCTCAGTTTTCCCGGAGAAAAACAAAACAGAAAAACAAAACCACCATGATCAAAGATGAACAAAACATCACCAACCAAGCTGTTGACGGTCTATCTGATAGTCTATGCCAGGTGACGGTGTTGGTGATTGGTTTACCTCTGGAATTGAAGCTGGTGTTGATGAGTGCTGCCAGGCCAGTTCGCTTGCCAACAGCCAGCAATAAGGCATGGACCCAAGGCTCATCTTCCCTACCCACTGATTGATGTCGTGCTGTACCATCGAAGTGGCTCAAGCCCGGAAACAGCTGACGTACTTCATCCCTGACCACTGGTGCAAATTCCATGTAGGTAGAACCAAACTTGTGACCAAAGACATATTCCAAAGCTTCATCTGCAATCATTGGTGCAGCCGGTCGCCACCACTGTCGAAACTTGATGCGATTCATCCTGTCGCGCATGTCTTCAGAATCGGGAAATGCCAAGAGAGATCGATGTCCCAAGGCTCTTGGCCCAAACTCTTGCCGTCCCCGCACCACCGCAATGATGGGTTTGGGTGTTTTGGCTGCCGGATGCTTTTGCCAAGCTGGGCCACCTGCAAACAGCTCGGCCAAATATTCCACACCGCCCAGATCTGAAAGTCGTTGGGCTCCACGCTTCTGGGCTTCCTCCGGGAGAATCTCTTCATCAAACAAACGAAATCCCAGGTACTGCAGTGGCTGACGGACAGTGGGTGGAAAGAGGGACCAAATGGCTCCAACTGCCAAACCCGAATCATTGGGAGCAGGAGGTACATACACGTCACGAGGTCGGCTGCCCCCATCCATTGGAGATGTAAAGGATGTAAGTGTCTCACGAATCACTTGATTTGTAACGACATTCAGGGCACAACCTCCAACCAAAACAATGCCTTCTACATTGATGGATTTGAGCTTCAGTTGCAGCAAGTAATTCGCAACCTTTGGCTGAACAAACTTGGAAAATTCGTCTTGTGTGGAAGCAGCCACCAATTGCCGTCCTTCTTCCGATTTGCACATCATATTCAGCACCGCTCCAGGCAAACGATGATCCCCGTCCGCTGCGCGCTGGTAGAATTGACGCATCCATTCACTGGCTTCGGGTGAAGGAGCTTTGATGCCAGAGTATCCCATCATTTTTCCAGCAAAACCTTCGAGTTTTGTCAAGGGCCAATTGATCATTGCTTCATCCCAAGTGAGATTAAATCCCGGTGAATGCAAGGGGAGAGCCGAGCACAGTTTTTGCAATGACAGGTCAAAGCCAGTGAGTGCAGGCATGAAGGAAGCTACACGTGTATAAGCTTTTCCTAAGTTGATCTGTTCTCGTGAAATGCGATACACATCCAAACCTTGTCCAACAAAGACGTTCCAGGTGCCATCATTTCCACCACCATCAAATGAAAGAATCAGAGAAGATCGAAAAGGCGAGCTATAATATGCCATCAATGCATGCGACTCATGATGATTCACATTTCTCCATTCTTTCACCGGAAAAACTCGTTCAATGACCTTTGGAAGTTGAGTCGCCTGGATGGACTCATAGGTTCCAAAATCCACCACTAAGCCGGTGTCAAATTCCCGAGGACAAGAGCCCGATTCGCAGTCGCAATGGTCTCGGACCAGTTCGGCAGCAAGTTGCCAATCACGGCTGAAATGGTCCACTTTGGGGAAAAAATAACGTCTCCCAAAGAACCTTTCCAGCTCCAAGACACATTGTATTCTGCTCCCAATTGCGATTGCGATATGGGCATCATGTCCCTTGTGGATTGCAATGGTTCTATGAACATCACCTGCGAGTTCCTCTGGCCATTGCATCCCATATCCTTCCTTTGGCCTCTGTGGCAAATTTTTGGTGCTTCGCCAAGGTCTTCCTGCGCGGCTGACTTTGGCAGACATCACCGTGCCATTGCTGGACCTGACAACGGGCAGTTTTTGTCCCCACAAATGGAGAGGTAGGGCAATCCGGGCTGTTATTTTGAAATCCCAGAAATGGATACAAATGGCCCAAAAACATGCCGCCAAAGATCCACTTGCCAGGGCCCCGAATGCCCACTGGCAATCCAATTCGGCACGATGGAAAAATGCGATCGCAAAACTCCCCATCCTCAGCCTTGGAAAGCGTGTTGGTGACAAAGGGTGGCAACCAAAGTTGACACCAAAGTTGACACCAAAGTTGACATAGGTTTGACCTTGAAATGCGCGGATCATATTTCAGCAAGCAACTCTTGTGGCAATTGCTGCAGCCACCAGGGCCTCGGGAACTAGGTGCACTGAGGATTGAAACAAACATCAACGAAAACAAGCAAAGGAACTTGAAGACCAGAATTCCAGTTGTCAGTTCAATGTTTTGACATTTCAACCATTTTTGTGACATTTTCTTTGACAGGCCCAAATGGCAACACGGAAAGCCAGCCGCGGAAGCATCGTGATCAGGATCTGACACAGTCAAACATTGTGTTTTAATTTGTGCTGAGGGTTACCGAGTTGGAAAGGTCCAGCTTCTAAACCTGACGTCCAGCTGCAATTTGCAGCTTAGCTGCTTAGCCGCTTAAGCAATCCTGTAATTATTTGATATATTTTGATTTTCTTGGGGGGAAGGTGTGAGGCTCTGTGCTGAAGAGACTGTGATGGCTGTGCCTGCAGCTGATATGTTTGATTGGACTCATGATTCAGCTTTGGGTTGATCGCAACATGGCAATCCAGGACAAACTGCTGTGCTGCGAAAAGCTTTGGCTTTGTGAATGTAGCATGTATCTGCCTTGACCGAAGCTTACAGTCTCCAGTTTTGCTGAGCGCTCAAATTGTCTTTCAGTGCTTGCGATCTGGTGCTTCAGAAGGCTGTAGGTGCTCGTTGTCAGTCCCATGTTCCCAGCTGGAGCACAAGTCTGCGCAAGGGCGGTGCTCTAGCCGGGATACCAGCACATTGCTACCAAAAAATGCCAGGTGGAACGCCACTCTTTACAGGGCGAAGGGAAGCGCATTAACTTAAATAACAATGAAATCCAACCAGAATCATCAGCATGATGCTGAACAGACTTCAAGAACATTTCAAGTGCTGTTTGTTTGTGGCCAACTAAGATCAACCTTTCGAGCTTCCACCGGAGTCGAGCGCTGGCAACGCCGCTGGCGACTATGCTGTGACACCAAGAAGCTTACGACTTGGTGACAAGTGCAACGAATTATGTCAGCACAGGCCCGGTTGGTGGGCGTGACAAAAGTACTGACCTTAAATTCGGGAAGTTCATTGCCCACTGGACATCAAAAAGGTACAGGGTCCACTGGCAAAGGCACAAAATCATATTTGCAGCCTCACTGTTTGTTCAGGTGAGGTGAAGCAATCGGAAAAGCTGGCCGGAAGCCGGCCATGAACTATGCCTATGCCATCAAAATCCCCGGAAGGTGGATTTTGAACTGTGAAACCCCAGCTGTTGTAAGGTTTTACTCACCAAGGTTCGATGCTAAAATCGACCTTGGTGAAGCAGTTGTTAACTTTTGTTTGACTGCGCAGAGCCAATAAAAAATTGGCATCCACCGGTTCCCGAAGAACTCACACGTCCACAATTTTGCCATCTTCAGCTTCAATTGCCTAGCGGTTGATGGGCTGATCTGGGTACACTGAAACCGTTCTGGCCTTTGGTGGCTGCTCACGACCATGCTCGATATAGCTCGGAGGGGACAGGACACAAATGATTTGCATCAGTGAAAATCATGAGATTTGCATCAAAGGTTTCCTTTTCGTTTTTTGTCCTTTAAAAGTTTCCAATGCTGCCTGGAAAAACTGAGACTGAGATTGCAGCAAGGATGTAGAAAACCACGCCGTGTCCATTCCAGCCCCAATTTGTCAAAGACCATGCATAGATGGATGAAAATGCGATCGGCCCAAAAGCCTTCCTCAGGCCACAAAGATCTCTCACACTGCTTTCCGATTAGTTTTTACTCAGTTTCACCAGCATCCGGCAATATGTTTTAAATATCATTTGGTAAACATTATATAATGGATATTGAAAATCACCATTTTTCCCCACATCTTTGTGTGGGGTTCTTGTTTTTGGTTCTGTATCCCGCCGTCCGTCCGTCCGCCGTCCGCCTCCCGTCGTCCGCCTCCACACCTTCCACACAACTTGTCCACACACAACTTGTCATCACACAACTTGCTCACACACAACTCGCTCACACACAACTTGTCCTCACACAACTTGTCATCACACAACTTGCTCACTCACACATATCTTGTCCTCACACAACTTACAACTTGCTCACACACAACTTGTCTCACACACAACTTGTCCTCACACAACTTGTCCACACACAACTTGCTCACACACAACTTACTCACACACCACTTGCTCACACACAACTTGCTCACACACAACTTGTCTCACACACAACTTGTCTCACACACAACTTGTCCTCACACAACTTGTCCACACACAACTTGCTCACACACAACTTACTCACACACAACTTGCTCACACACAACTTGTCATCACACAACTTGCTCACTCACACACATCTTGTTCTCACACAACTTACCACTTGCTCACACACATCTTGTCATCACACCTTCACTTTGCGTGGCAGGCGTGGCACTTGGCGACATCCACGCTGGACGTACCTGCAATCCGATTATGTCATTTTCGCTGACATGGCATGGGGCTAAGCCGAGAACCCCTATACCTGACGTTTCAGTTCCTGCTTTGCACGTTTGAAGCAATCTGGTATTTACTTATTCACTTATTGAATCATGTTATTTTTGGGGGGGGGGATTATTTGAACCAGTCCTTGCGCGCGATCTTGGTTTCGGAACTTCATCACAAAGATTGCATACTACTTCATGGAGATCTACCTAAAATCTACAATCTTGTGTGGTTGCACCTTATTGGGATTCAGTTCCCATCGGATCATTTCATTGATCCAGTTCCTTCTA
>Ga0126342_10003543_pt1 | contig 25862 bp, 24 predicted proteins | sample Cyp1metagenome_FD_92528 | JGI IMG/M metagenome (GOLD analysis project Ga0126342, IMG submission 92528) | Coral microbial communities from Lord Howe Island, Old Settlement Bay, Australia - Cyphastrea 1 metagenome | ecosystem: Host-associated > Invertebrates > Cnidaria > Coral ... | reverse complement strand
GACAAAGCTCCATGCTAGGATTCTACGGGGAAAGGGTGTGCAGAAGAAGAAACCAACCATGTTCACTGTGGGAAGCTCAACAAGCGCAACTTTTGTCCTACCAGTGTATATATATATATATATGTAGTTTACATAGTATATATTTATATAGTATACATATAGTATATAGATATGTATTATATATAGTATATAGATATGTATACTGTATATATATATATAGTATATATGTACTGTATATATATATATGCTTGTGTGTGTGTCATCATGTTCATATATGTTCATTACTTTTCCATGTTCAGATGGAGCCGGCTCAAACGAGAGTTTGGAAGAAAAGCTAGTGACATCTACAGTGACAATTCCACGTCAGCAGCATAAACAAAACCCTAGCAATCATAGAATATAGGGTGGTTGAGGCAGCCCAAATCCCTTCGCAAGCCGCCCAAAGTCACAGTGAGAAGAAAACACATATAGTTGCTCCTTGGTTCAGGCAGTTTTAACATGTTTTAGCTATTTCAGATTTTAAACCATTTTTGGGATGATGATCCCTGATGACAATCTCATTGTTCAGGGGGATGGCTCAGCCACCCACTCGAAACTTGCACAATTTCCCATCATTCCACTGCACGAGGTCACCTTCAACAAGCTGAATCGGCACATCTTTGAGTGGCTCTATGTCCTGGAGGCACTTGCTCCGGTGACTCAGCCATTTTGAGTTGAAAAACCCCGATTTTCACTTGGATGCTGTTGGGATATATATTATATATAGTCTTTAAAGCACCTCCACTATATGAAACCAAAACATTTTGTAAAATCCATGTGGGACTTGTTTTCCTACAATATTTATTCAGTCGAATCAGAGTTGTAAGCGGAACCTTTCTGTGCATAGCTGCGGTAAGTGACATTGACAGTTCCACTCTCTAACGATGAACTTTTGATACTTCGCACCTTTCTTTGGGTTTGCTATGGGTCAAAAATTCCACCGTTGGGACAGCTCAAGAACTCTCGGCAGGAACATCGAGGGGACATCATGGACTCCTGTTGCTTGGATCATGGGCCGTCTGAGGGGCTCTATGTAGCATCCACCAAGAAGATAGAAAACTAATTCCTTTCATAATAGTGGCAATCAGCTCCTATTTTTTTTTTGCCTCAACTTGGGAGCAGTGCATGTGCAGATATGTGCAGTGATTCAGTTTTTGCACTTGTTGGGAGGCTCAAACTCAGTTGGTGGCCACCATTTAATAAGGGCCAGCCATGCTTTCATCAAAGAGGGGTGGTCCACCCTCAGGGTATCAAGGGAATAAACATACCTCGCAGATACTGGTTGTTTCTGAAAGGAACTGACCCTTCGGTAATCAAACTTGGCAATGGGAAATCCCCATAAATTGGTTTTGACATAAACAGGAAAATGATCTAAAATGATTACATAGGGGATTTTCATTGATTTTCCATTGCCATGTTGCCGGGGTCTTACAAAAAATCAGGACTTTTGTGGTGTGAGTTTACTGCCGTCATCCCCGAATGGATGATGACGAACTGGCCGAAATGGGCCAGTGGAGCCGGTTGGCTTAGTCAATTCGTGAATTGATGGCCGGGTGATGCCAAGGTGTTTTTGGGGCCTGTGATAGATGTACCCTCTGGTGAACTAACATAGCAATTGAAAATGGCCATAGAAATAGTGGATTTTCCCATTAAACATGGTGATTTTCCATTGCTATGTTAGTTCACCAGAGGGTAGTTTCTAAAAAGTGGGATAGCAATGGATAGCAATGGCTGGCCATCCAGTAGCAACCCCCCATCTCCATGATCTGATGCTGCTGGGTGACGGTTAAGATGGAGCTACGGAAAATATAAAGGAAATCAGTCGAACTGAATGGGCCATGGTTTCCATAGCAATCTGATGAATTACCAGAAAATATTTGTTGGGGAGGGGCTTGGTGACCGTGTATCTCGAGGTTTGCAGACTTTGAAATATTTGCAGTACGATTTCTTCTCCTCTGCAGCTCACGCGGTGTCCAACGTCCTGCCAGAGCAAATGTCCTTTCGACCCATGACGGACGCATGGCCCAAGCACCCTTTGGTACTCAAACATGGCAATCGGAAATCCCCATAATTCGGCTTTATGCTGTGATATGCTTTGATATCAAATGGACAAATCATGAAATGGTGGATTTTCCATTGCCATGTTTGATTGATTGCCAGGAGTAATCTTCAAGCTTATGAAACATGGACGATGTGACTTATTTGGAAGAGAAACATGGGGTCAAAATGGAATGGGCACGAACATTCTTCGATGCAAGATGCTCATTCTGCAAACGTGTAGGGAGAGAGAGAGAGAGAGAGAGACAGAGAGAGAGAGAGAGAGAGATAGGGAGAGAGAGACCTGAGAGAGATCCGTCTGTTCGTGCTGACCTTCATTGACCCGCAGCCAACTGTGAAGATTTTGAGGACATGCTACCAGAGTGCCTCCAAGCACAAGTGGAAGAGAAACTCAACTTGTCCGAGGACATTGAGGCACCCAAAGTGAGAAAAGGGATAGGTTCAGAAGAAAATAAGGGTGTTTATTTGGCTAATAGAGTTTTTTTTATCATCTTAAACACCCTGTTTTACAGTCTAAAAAGATGATATGGTTCTAAATGTTTTAACCGTTTAACCTGCAACACATATTCCACAATGTTCTGCCCGTGCAGGCCGCCGATGCGCGTGAGATCTTCGTGCAGCGCTTGTTGCAACGACTGGTTTCGGAGAATAAGGATCGGCCAGGTACATGAGATGCACGTTTCTTTTGCAGTGAACAAAACACCATTGGTATGGCAAGATCTATATAAAGCTATATAAACCTATATAAACTTATACAACCTATGTAAACCCAATATAGAGTTTAGTGTATATACAATATATATATATATATCAGTTCGCAATCCCCCAAAAAATAATGATCAATCATAATTTCATGTTCACGTTCACATAGATCGTGGTAGACTGTGGCAAACCCAATGCATCCCATGTTGGGTTTACCACATTGATTTTGATGTCGAGTCGGGATCTATAACCCCCCCAGTTTACCAATGAGGGAGGGTTCCAATTTCGAGGATTTGTCACTATTTTGGGGATAACAGCCCCAATTAAATCTACAGATGCTACATTTACCACAAGGTAATTAGGGGATTGATCACTTTTGTGGCACTAAAAATGTTGGCGGTTGGCGGTGCCAGGTGCTCCTGCGCTGAGCACCCCTGCCACTCAGGCTACCACGGATGAAGATGAAGGATTTCTGTTGCAGGAACTGTTTATGGCATGTTTATATATACATAAACATAGAGGTATGATTACTCTACCTCACTTCTTTAGAACATATACCGGCGAAATCACTTCTCTCCAATTTGTGGGCAAGTGCATCATCGTAACATGGTTCGCAGTTGCTGCAATGCTATTTGGATGCTTGCATAGGGGTGGTGATATAGGGATATATATATATATATATATGTGTATGCATGATGTGAATAGTTCATCGCGACCTTGCTGCTGCTTGATTGGAACCAGTTACATTGGTTGACTTGACAGAGAGGGATGCCTTTCAAACTTCGGGAGACAGAATCATGTTCTGTTTCTCTTGGGCCCAGCGTGCTGAAGAGTTTTGGGCCATGAAAAGATGCCAATGGTCCTGGACCAATGTGATCAAATGGATAAGAGCAAGCGGTGGACCTGGAAGTTTTGGATGCTTTTGGCAGATGCCACCAATCCAACCCGGTTACCTCGCATGCCACTCATGGAACCTAATGTGTCATTTATTTTTGGAGCGTCCCAGCCCCACATTTTTGGGCCAGGTGGATCCATTGTCGTTGTCCTGCCTGTTGTCCCACGGCTTTGAAGAGGGCCCCGCACGGCGGGCCTTGCGGAAGACCATGAATGACACGCAGGTGGGGTTTGAAGCAAAAAAAAACGTGGAAACGTGGGCTTTGGAGGATGATGAATTTTTCAGGGTATTTCTAGAGGTATTTCTCATGATAGTGTATGGGGCTGGATCAGAAAAAGCATTCAAACTGTTATAGGGGCAGGAACATCCATTTGCAAGTTATTTTGATATTCTCCATAGCCATAAAACTACCAAAAGAAGATAAAAGACGCTTGCATTATCACCATTTTGCTATACTTTAGCAGGATGTTTGATGGTTCCATTTGTTCGAGGTTATATGTATCCCCTTAAACCCCTGGGTTTCAACACTCAAACGGCCGAATCTTATGGATTATGAAGTATGAACATGGGAGTAAACACCCAATTTGCGAACGCTGCAATTTCGCCGCAAGGCCAAATACAATTCAAAGGTAAACCATAAGTAGGTTGAATATGAATTAATTGCAGTACTCAATAAATAAATTCCCTTTAACTATATATATATATTTCTGGCCTGGTCACAATTCCGAAGAACAAGACAAAGGATTGGCAACTATTGTCTGACGAAAACTTAGAGGTCCCTTAAGAAACCCCAAAACACTCATTATTATGTATGGTACGCTACTCTGTATTCACACATTGTAAAAATGTAGTTCTGGACATTGCCATGTCTGAAAAAAGGTAAACCAAGAACCTCGAAGCTGGACAGTATATTAGCTATGTATTGTTTTCAAACATTATTATTATTATTATTTAGATTCTTGTTCTTATTATTATATATTGTATATTTATATATTCAGTGTATGTGTTATGTGTATGTATGTGCATATAAATGCATACGTACATACATACATACATGCATGCATGCATACATACATTTTGGCTCAAGCCATTTGTTGCTCAAGTCATTTTGGTTGCGAGACCCGTCCGAGGGTAGAATTGTCCAATTCACAGTGCTTTGTACTGCAATGGCGGATCACAAGCTCATTTCGTGCATCGGATATAGCCTTAGATTAGCCACAAAGCAGGGGAGAGTTTCATTTGCCCAGCATCTTTGGCATGGTTTGTATGCTTTGACCCAAGGGCAAAACGAGAATGAATGTGTGAGCATTGCCAGGCCATTCTGTGTTTATATTCTGCTGTGGGTTTGGATGGACATGAGCCAGATGAGAAGCATTTGCCTGGGACAACGTCTTTCGGAGATCCTGCAACCAGCACAGTTCTCGATCAAGACCTTGCCACAGGCCAATATGCAAGCGCTATGGTTTGACCGTTCTATGATCAAGCCACCCAAACAGAAACGCAGATGCTGACAATGCAAGAGTTTGAAAGCGTCATTCAAAAGATACAGAAAGATTTGGTGGAGAAACTTGCGCCCCACTTTCAGCCAGTCCCTTCCAGCCGTGGCTCAGATGAGTAGGAAGGAACGTCTCCGATAGACTGGTCACCTCTGAAGACTTGCTTTCAAACGCGGCCCGGGGCATTGATACAAGGTCCTCCGTAGACCGCACTTCTGCAGCTGGAGCAGGTGTGAGACACGAGGAAGTGCCAGCGTCGAGAAATCGAAGACGTGAGCTTGAGAAAAGGGCTGGGCTGATTCGTGTTGTATAGTTTAGTCTGCCTTCTCCAAAATTCTTCTGATGGCTTGCCCCTTTCACATGCGCTGCTGGTAGATGGTAGGGTCCTATGCTTGCAACCCAATTTGCGGAACTAATTCGTTCCGCAAGCTACATCGCTTGTTTCCTGTACAGTTGCGATTGGGATTTTCGTTTTTCAGTTCAATTCGTCACATGCATGCATTGAGTCATGATGTTGCCTCCGTCTTTGGTGACCGCATGATCGCCTCTGCCTCTGGCAGTCTCACTTGACGAGATGGCGACGGAGAGAAAGAGAGAGAGAGATTCATACATACATACATACATACATACATAGATAGATAGATAGATAGATAGATAGATAGACATACATACATACATACATACATAGACATACATAGACATACATAGGCATACATAGGCATACATAGACATATATAGACATACATAGACATACATCGACATACATCGACATACATAGGCATACATAGGCATACATAGGCATACATAGGCATACATACATACATACATACATGGTGTGTGAAAAGATGGTATGTATGTATGTATGCATGCGTGTATGTAACGTAACATAACTTCACCTAACGTAAAGTAACGTAACGTAATGTAAGGTTAGTAACGTAACTTAACGTAACGTAACGTAATGTAATGCAATGTAATGTATGTATGTATTTATGTATGTATGCATGTATCTTTGTATCTCTCTGTGTGTGTCATCGTTTTTGGGTGGTAAAAGAACATATCAAGCCTCCATCTTCTAAAAACATAATACCGTAGTATACCACCCAATGTCATTCATTGCCAGGCAGCGATGGAGTGGCTTCTGGCAGGTGAACCAACCACCAGGCCATGTTTCATCAGAATTTTGTGAAACACTACCGGGATTTCCATACATGTACCCCAATATGGATGGTTTATGATGGAAAAAAACAACTGAAATGGATGGCTCCTGGAAACCGGGGTACTACATGTGGATGGTTGCGAAATCCTGCGCCACCTTGCATGGTTGAAACCCCTCTAAATAATGGGATTAACCACGTATCAACTGGTGCAGGATTTCTTCCATCTATCATCTCACCAAACCTACCAGAGCTTATCAACAAATGCAGCTTTGACCAAGAATGTCCGGGGAATTACACAGGCAAAAGGACATGTGCAATGTGCAGCTATGAGAACGGGGATAGAACGCCTGGAAATAGGTACCACATATGGTTTGCAGCTATCTCACCATCCCAAATGGAACTTGGCTTCAACATTGCGATGCGTTCCAAAAAAATGATTTAAAAAAGGTTTGAGTGACCCTAAAGTCTAAAGTGACAGATTTCAGATCAGTTCACCCCGTTCAGCTGGGTGAATTGCCGATGATTGTTACCGTAGATCTTGTAATAAAATGCCGGAAAGAATTCGGTGCAACCCAACATCATTCTCAATCACCAGATTGGCTGCTTCGGCTGCCTCAGGAGCTCGGAGGGCGGGCCCCTGAGGTGAAAAAACTACGGAGTGGTCCGAAACGGTGAGTTTCAGAGGCTGGGGTAATGCCAGCCCAAACTGACATAAGAAATATTAAGAAATACATAAGATGGTTTATTAATTGTTAATGCTGCTGGGGTATCAAAATTTTCCGATACTGGGGTAATTTTATATTCATTGCTAATTAACAGGATGCAGCTGTATATCGGTTAATCATGGTTAATCGATATGCTGCCATCTAAGCCATCTATGTCTATATATTGGGCTTAGGGATTTGGATTTGTTAAAACTCTAGAGACCATTTAAACATGTCTAAAATCTAGAATCTGAGGACTCTCTCTGGAAATCTTGGGGAATCTCTGAGCTGCATTGTTTCTTCCTTTGGGGATGGCTATAACATATATATATATATAATTATATATATATATAGACACTGTGAAACGCTGAAGGCACTTCGTCGGGAGATCCAGTCACCCAGTATTAGGAAATGAGGTGTTGCAACTGGATTGGATGGAACCTTGTGCATGGATTTTGCTTAGTTCCCTGGACTTGTGGTTGTAATGGCATTCCTCATTCATGACTCCGACTGGGTCTTTCTGCTCAAAGACCATCATTGCTCCTGCAACGGATATCGATGGAGATCGGCAGCATCCACATGTTCTGTGACCAGCGCGCTGAAAAGCCTCGGTCCGTGAATGGCTTGAAAATTAGCTATAAAACGGACAAAATATGGGAGAGAAATGTACAGACATATCTCTTATTTGTGAAGGCTGTTTAGGAGCAGCATCAGCCGTGCAATTAACTCAAGGCAGCAAACGGTACCCCTTGTGACAGCAAAGAGCATATTTGACCCACGGTCATCCTGGACATATTTGTTGGTATCTTGTGGTCACATTTTTCAGCATGTTACACTCATCTTCGTCAAACTGATCAAGATCATCAGCATGGCCATGGTTTCCAGATGCTGACTCATGGAGGCTGGGGGTGGCAGCACTGCTGGATTGTCAGCTGCCCAGTTCAAACAATAGAGTTAGAACATTTCTCTATACCTCATATAAAGATACATACTATGCCATACTATTCTGCAATGCTGCCTCCTGCATATGCATGGTTCCCTTGGCATACTTTCACACTAACTTTGCCCCTTCCACATCTTCACTGGACAGGCTCAGGATGGTGCGTGGAAACATCTCGAAAGCCCTCACCAGGTGCATGGGCCTTTGAATATGACTGAAGTCCTGGAAGTGGTTAGCAAAAATGGAGCCATCATCGTTTTATCCTCATTAAATCCGCCCCTAAAAAAAAAGAACAAAACGTTCATTTGATTGGACCTGGCTGGTGGTTTCAAACATTGGTGTTAATGTTCAACCCTATACCCTCTGGTAAACTAACATAACTATGGAATTTTACAATTTTTCATGGGAAAATCAACTATAAATGGCCATCTTCAATAGTTATGTTAAATTACCAGAGGGTATTTGGGATGATGGTCCCAGCCGGCTGATATTTTTCAGGATGGGTTGTAACCACCAGCCAATGAACTCCTGCATCAAAAGCTTTGTGATTCACCATGTTTCTTTTTTTTTTTGAACATTGTCAATTGCGGGTGTAGACCAAATTTTGCCAAACAAACCCAAACATTGTACAGGTGGTTATATTTCTAATTAGTGTCCCCCTTGCCACATATCGTTATATTAATTAATTGTATTTAGCTATTATATCATGCTACATCCAGATTCAAACATCCCATGACATATTCCCATATTGATTGGTAGAATCACCCCATGTTTTTGCAACAAAATCACCTACTCCCTCAGGCGGCCTGACCGCACGGTCCGTCCGGCGCAGTGCCCAGTCGGGGCGCCCAGCAGTGCTTCGCACATAGTGGCGCTTGTTTCGAAGTTGTGGGAACGCCCCTGGGGAAACCCCCTAAAATATCTATAAATAGAGGTTAATAGCTGGGAAAAATAATCTATAAATGTTTACATACAGCCCACATATTCCCTTATGGAGGTTTCCTAGAATGGAGGTACCCCCAATTCATGTTATGTTTCCGGATTTTCCATTAAATAAACCACCCAGGTATTGGTACCCCCATGACTTCGGGAAACCTCCATATACACAGAGAGCCTGGCAATTCCTTTGTTGCAGGCTTGGGCACCACTGGGTCGAGCGCTGCAAGACTTTTGGGTCCGAATCTCTGACAGATGGAGGGCAGGTGGAGATTATATATCAGAAACATATATTGATATAGATGAATCATAGAAAAATGTAGAAAGCTTATAGAAAAAATAGATTATCTTTAGGACAAATCATGAAAATATGAAAGTTACATATCGGATTCATATAGGTACATAGGAGTAACCTCTACAAACATATAAGCAACATTAAGCAACATACAAGTAACCCCCAAAAGAGAAACATATTGTACACCAACTTTTGTGTTTGGGCCAAGTTATGTTTACCAGGCCTTTCAAGTCTTGTGACGTGAAAAGGTGGAACAGCAGGAGGTGCCACGCACATGAATTGTCATGTCATGTCATGTCATGTCCAGATTCGGGAGACCATGTTCCAGTATTTTTGCAGTATGCCTGTGTCGAGCCCTACCATCCCCGTAATTGTATGGAATATCATCATATTTTTACATTTCCTTTATTATTATCACCTAAATGGATATGTGTATTATAAATATATATATATGTAGTATTTCAACTTTATATATATATATATATTATCTATATATATTATCTATATATTATATGATATACACATCATTTCCATGTAGCTTAGCCGGACCTTCGGGATGGCGACATCCCTTTATTTTGATTCATGGATTGAGGGATCATGACAGAGCCTTCCCAAGGCCAACGGCTCCACCAGTGAGCTTCCACCGCTGTTGTATTGGTCGCAGCTTGGCCGGAGTGGATGATTTTTTTGTTTAGCATTACGAAATGATAAGACAGTGATGTTTTAGATACTTCTTGAGTTTTGCTTCCTAGAGGGATGTTGATGTCATAAGTTTTGTTCACCGTTTAGTTGCAAGAGAGATCGCAAGTTGAGATACCCTCTGGTAAGCACCATGGCAATGGATGCTGCGAAAACAAGTTGGACACATCGAGTGCAGCAGATAGAACGTGATACAATTACATAATTATGATTCCTTAATTTAGATAAATGGATGCTCGTAGATAAGATTAGATAAATAGATGGATAGATAGATAGACAGATAGGTAGATAGATAGATAGATCGATCGATCGATAGATCGATAGATTAGATAGATTAGATAGATTAGATAGACTACATAGATTAGATAGATTAGATAGGTTAGATAGGTTAGATAGAATAGATAGAATGGATAGATAGATAGATAGATAGACAGATAGATAGATAGATAGATAGACAGATAGATAGATAGATGGATAGGTTTATTAGATAGATTAGATAGATAATTGGATAGATAATTGGATAGATAATTGGGTAGATAATTAGATTAGTTTAGATTTGATTAGATTAGATAGATAGATAGATCGATCGATAATTGGATAGATAATTAGATTAGTTTAGATTTGATTAGATTAGATAGATTAGATTGGGTGGATGGATGGATGGATGGCTGGATGGATGGCTGGATGGATGGCTGGATGGATGGATGGCTGGATGGATGGCTGGATGGATGGCTGGATGGATGGCTGGATGGATGGATGGCTGGATGGCTGGATGGCTGGATGGATGGCTGGATGGATGGCTGGATGGATGGATCCTAGAAAAACAACATTTTTCCAGAGATTCTGTTGCCTGTGGCTGCTAGCAGTAAAACAGTTTGTAGTTGTTGTAGTAGTAGTAGTAGTAGTAGTAGTGGTAGTAGTAGTCGTCGTCGTAGTAGTAGTAGTACTGTTACTAATAGCAGTGCAGTACATCTTTTTCCCTTACGCGCTCCCCCTTGATGGATGGCTGGATGGATGGATGGATAGAAGTATATATGCTTCTCATGTGTATGATATAGATTGATTAATTATTCTACCACAAGCAATGGTTACTAGGGGGATCATCGCAACAGATCCCAGTGGTTCTTTATACCGATTCAGCCAGATATACTTCACAAATAATCACAAAATACACTATGCTTTTGGAAGGAATACATACATTGTTTCCACTAAGAGTTTCTATATTTTTCGACAAGGGGATAGTTCGTTGGGGCTACACATCGCCCCACAATGGCCCACTCATGTTGTTCCCAGTGATTTCAGGGATGCAAAAGCATCAAAGACCTTAGATAGAGGAACATCATTAATTCTTGAATGGCATTGGTGCTATTGGACACTTATGTGTATAATTTGTATACGGGCCTAGTTTTGCTCCCACCGTCCTCATAGGGTTTACTTTGTGGAAACTGTCCATGAGTTGCTTGGGCTTTGGCACTCGGCCTATCAGGAACTTGCGCTCTGAACCTGAAGAACTCCCACCGGCAGGGATCCTGGAGAATTGTGGCGTTTCGTCTGGCAGTTTGTCACTTCAAACTCAATGACTGGACTGGACCACCAAGCTTATGCCACCTTTAAGGCCCTCTTTTTTCGGCGGCCCGCTGAAATGCCACCAGTGGAGCGCAGGGTGGCGGTTCACTGGGGAAAACCTCTCATTTGTAGTTTGGAGAACTATATCTGGGGGCACTGCACCTATAAGTTGTTTCTTGTATGGCATCTGACTGGGGTACTAACACTTGTTTGGCTGTGCGTTTCAAGCACTTATTCACATGTTCCAGCATTTTTCTATCATTTTTCCCATTCGCTGGGAAGATGCCATCAATCAGGATGGCTGGCCACTGGCACCAGTCTGGCAGTTCCGGCACTGCCAGGAGCGCTATGCCTTAGATCTTTGTCGACAGCAGGGTGGTCGCATCCTGGATGTGGGCGCTGGGGTGCGGGTCCTCTGGAGGGATGGGAAGATGAAAACAGCCATGGAAGGCCAGGTCTATTTGATGTGGATGTGGAGCAGCTGCTGATTTCTTACAGCCATTGGCTGTTGGCATTTGTTGGCTAGATCCTTTTCGTTTCGGACAAGGATTCAAGTCGACTGAAGTGGGGAATGAGGGAGAAGAACCCATTCCAAGTAATCTAAGTAATCGAGGATAAGATAAAAAGTATTGCACTGTAAGCATTTACCAGCTGCTTGTTCTTGTGAATGGGTTGGAAGCGCAAGGGTGAGATGACTTGCTGACGCTGCAGGCCGGAAGCCACGTCTTAGCCTTGCAATCCCAAGGCGGCTCCGCGGTGGAGACGTGGGATGAGCAAAGAGTTTTAATCCTCAGCGGATTTGTGATACAGGTTCATAATCACATCAAATCAGAACTGGTTGGTGGTTTCAAACATTTTTTATTTTCCATAATGTATGGGATAATCCTTCCCAATGACTAATATTTTTCAGAGGGGTTGAAACCACCAACCTTATCATCATGATAAATGATATGATTGAAATATAGTATAGTATAGTATATATATATAGTAGCAGTAGATTTTTTTTGGCCCACTAAGTTAGTCACAATCCGAATTCCACAGGGGAAGGGCATGGATGAAGAACTCGCCGATTTTTTGCCCGGCTGGTGGCACATCAGTGGGGTGGGTATAGAAAAAATCCATGGCTGGTTTGGGTGTCTGTTTGCTGACCTACAGAATCTCTATTGCATCGTTGCGGATATTGCCGGGTTTGATTTGCTAGACGGTAAAGGTGGGCAAAGTCAGATGCCGGGTTTTTTTGGGGGTTGGCCTCAGCTTTCAATCTTGCTCTTCTGAAATCAGCCGCTGGTCCACGCAGCTTGTTATCAGCAACACTGACAGTGTCAAACAGGAATTCCAGCAGACATGCAGCTGCAATGACCCAATAGAATTGCATTAAGGTAAGCTCCATGAAATTCCGATCATTCCCCCAAACAACTATGTAATGTGGTACATAAACCCAAAAGTAAACTATCCCCCAAACCACAATAAATGGGTTGTATAAACTATCCCCAGGGTTCCCCACACTACGGAAGTTCTTTGCAGCGGCTGGATCTTTCAGAGCCGCTTGTTGGCAGTGGACGAGGGAACCACCAAAAAAAAATGTGACGTAAACGCGCCAACTGGGCAAAGGAAACTTTCAATACAACAGTGATCAACAGTGTGTTTTGGTAGGGGAGATGTTTGGAGGTGATTGAATAACGGCGGTGGGGTGTTCCAAAAGAACATCACCAGTGCAATGATTTAAAATGCACGGCTTGATTCCATAGTCTATGCTTCAGGATATTTCAGGATGACTGTAGCAAGCGCACAGCTACCTACACATGGCTGGGCTGGGCATTTTCTTCGTGGTTTGGGCTTTCATGACTTTGCGGTTGACACTGACGGCTACAGATGGTCACTGCTATACACTTAGTCAAATCAATGCAAAATGCCACAAGATTCCACTAAGTCTGGTCATGTTGTAAGTATATACATCAACCAGTATAATTGGCTGTTTTCAACGGGCAACGCGTATATTACCCAATCACAAAGCAACCGCTTGCTAAAAAACGGAGGCTGCTTACCCCACAGAAGTATACAAAAGTGATGTCTACGGCTACTTCAATTACGTTCAAATGCCCCATGTTTACCCTCTGGTAAACTAACATAACTATGGAAAATCACAATTTTTTAATGGGAAAACTCACTATAAATTCTATAAATGGCCATTTTCAATAGCTATTTTGACATAACCAGAGGGTACATATAGCTGGTGGTTTCCTAAGCTTCCCAGGACGGTCATGGGTGCCACACAATGCTGTATGGATCGAGACAAGACGGAGGCGCAGGACGGTCCAACCCACCCTCCGCCGGCTGAGGCCGCGCTGTGGGCAGGGCCCTATTGATGTGGATGAAGTTGACAGTATCATACAGTATCCCTATAGATACCCCTAGACATTAGACCATGGTTGCAGCAGCCAATGATTAGTTTGATATACATATATAATTGTTTTTTTCTTTTGTGGTCACTTCTTATTTCTTCGCTAGCTGGAAGGCAAAGCGTTTGAAGCGCCAGAACAAAGAAAACTGTCAACAAAGAATCGGCAGTTGGGTCAAACACATATTGAATACAACCCCATTTCTGGAGTTGGTCGGCTACCAACCCAGCAAGAATCCTCGCTTCGGGGTACCTGTGTATTCCTAGTCTGATTTTTTTTCACGGAGCATCTCGGATGTTGATAGGAACTATTGTAACTAAATACATGGGTTTGTCCGGAAATATCGGGGCCACACTTCAAAATTGCGAGTTTAATTTGGTTTGTAATATTTTTTACTGAGGAAGAAGAATAGATGCCATGATAAGCCATCAAATTGTTGGGGTTTCTTCACACAAACCGACATGGTCAGGCGGCATTTGCCGCTCCTCGGGAGGCGGGTAGCCACTAAGAGCCACTGCGGGGGGAATCTTGACATAAAGTGATGGATGAAAAGATATGAAACGTGATGTGCAAGGTAGGAAGAGGAAGAACAGCCAGGGCCAGCCGTTTGTATACATAGAAATTCCCTCAAAATGTGTGCCACATGCGGTAAAGATGCGAACGTGATATCCTGCAAGTTCAGCAGGACGTTCATTTCTATTCTGCCGTTCCGTCTAAATTTTGGCTCCAGTGGTACTGGGTAGGCCGATGTCCTCATGATTCCACGGACAAGACAGACCTAAACCATCAATGTCTATCCTGACAATTCTTCAGATGTTTCAACTGTGTGTTAGTCACAACTCCTCAAACGGCAGCAGCATTAATGAGTCTTTGTTGCCCTGTTTGGCTTGGGGATCGTCATATTTCAAGAGAACCTGTAGCATCATTTTTTTGTTTGGCATATGCATGTGCAGCACCCTCCAATGATCCAAATCTCTGTTGACCAATCATCAACCGTCGCCCATGGCGCCATGACTAATCGGCTTGGTCCTGGCACGACCCTATCGTCGATGTCCAGCGAAGGTCCTGGATCTGATTCCAGCGATGAATCCTCAGACAGTCCCGAGGCTCAGGTTGAGGTATGATGCCAGCAGGATAGGAGGGGGTTCAATCAACCAACCCGGTTCTGAGTGATTTGACCATATCCAAGTCCCATAGAGTCGGGCGGACTGAGGCGCAGGAGAGGGGCTGGAGACGGAAGAGCAGGCAGAGGGACGGAGACAAGCAAAGTTCTTGCGCAACTTGTCCTGAATGGCTTGAGATCGCTTTATGGCTGGTGTTGCTTTTTGATCAGTTTATACTTTCCCATCCTGAATTTAGCAAGCAAGAATGGAAGCGACATCAACTAACAACCACTAACAGCAACTTGGAAAAATTGCGGCTGAGTGGCTCGCCCAACTGACGAACTGATGACATTTGCCAGTTGTGAGTGACAGCATGAGACTCAAGGAAGAATGCTGGTGGAATTGGAGGGGTCCGTCCTCAGAGCTTGGCGAGACTCAGTTGCAATCCTCGATTTTGGAGTGCAGCGGATGGCTTGAAACCCGACATGCAACCCAAACGTTGCCATTTTTGAGAGGATAATATAGAATAGTCATTATTACTCAAAAAAGACATGCTGGTTCCATGTGGGTTGTCAAGGGTGTACTTTACGGTATGCTCACGATATATTAGGGCCTAAGGTGGCACAGGTGGCCTTGGAATTTGACAGGGCGAAAACACCTGAAAACTTTTGTCCATGGTGGCTGCCCATTGAATCTGCCCGCTTATCCCGTTTGAATCCGTTTGATGTTCCCCGTGGAGAGACGGAGGCGGCTTGAACAGAAAAAGTGTTTAATTACGGAGCTTGTTTTCGGGCAGATCGAAGCCATGTGTAACACTACAGGGCCCCGAAAAAGATGGAAAGATAATCCATCAAAATATATGTAGGACTAGGATGTACTATGATTTTGGGATGGGGATGGAAAAGACACGTTTTTTTTTGTCTTAATGATTTCCGCAGCGGCCCTCTTCCCACGTTGAGGAAAATTCTTTGAGACGGAGAACGACGGTGGCCGGATCAACGAGTTCCTTGGTCGAAACTGCGGGGCCATGTGGGCACAGTCGGTTGGATTCGGCCAGTCTCGCCATGGAAATCCATGGACATCCATGGCTCCATCCCTAGCCGCTGAGGTTTCAGTTCGTGCGCATGTGCCGACAGATCCGTCCCTTGGTGCAGGGAGGATGGAGCATCAAGTGGGATCTTCCTCATCAATGTCAGGGCTAGTTTAGATATTTTTAGATCATCCCAAGAATCTGGGTATGTGCATTTTTTGGAAAATCACAAAGGTTGGGGGTGGTCTTTTCGTGCGGACTCCATGCAATCTGTCACATTCGCCTGATTTGTTTCGCAGCTTTGGAGATTTGCTGCGGCCACATGGTGTTTCCAACAGGGTCCAGGAACCGGCCGTTGGTTTCAGTTGAATTCCTATGATCTATGCATGCGGAACCATGAGTTCAAGAAATTACCTATTCCAACTTGAAAATCCAAAGGCTCCTCGGAACGGAAAACGATAGGCGACGTCCTAACTTACAAAGGAAAATACACATATCATATAATATCCTATAACATCCTATAACAATAACCAATAATATAGAGGCTGCTATAGAGGCTGCTTCATATAGCGGTTTTAGATCATTTTTTGGCCATTTGGCCGAGGCTTCCCAGCAGATCCAGTGCAAGTCTTCAGATACCTGGACGATGACAGCTCGGGCGAGCTGACCTTGGAGGAGTGCAGCATAGTGCAGCATAGTGCTGTAGGACACTGTAGGACACTGTAGGACACTATAGGACACTGTAGGAGTTGGGAGAATCATCCCAAATGGCTTTTATCTATCGTATTCTTTCTTATCTATCCAAAAAAATAAGTTCAAATGCTTGAAATATAATTATTGCAATCTATCCAGATATGTGACAACAAGCTCACATAATTTGATTGTTAATAAGAGGCGGGGGTACCTCTATTTTGTTTAATTGCTGCAATCAATGCAATGCCAATCAATGAATGCCAAAGCCAATGTGCCAATAGGATCCAATAGGTAAATCAGGATAAATGACATTGAATTGGGATAATGACAAATGGATTATAGTGCATGGTATATGAAATCGGCCCCTCTTCCTTCCTCCCAAGATAATTTTATTGACATGATCATGATGAGGTCTAGAAAAAAGTAATCACTTCGCTGGCCGACCTCACTGCACATGGTTCGAATATTGTTGGTGGAATCATCTCAGCAATGTCTTGGTGGAACATAATGATCCCGCATGACTTATATTTCGTTGGGGCTGGATGGGTCAATGAATTTTTGGGTGTTGATTCATCCCGTTTGTTGAGCTACTCTACAATCTTGGCCCAAGTACGTACTCGAAGGCCTGAACACTTAAAGCATGAAGAAATTCAGATTCTTCTGATCAAAGTACTGTTGAGTTTTCATGATTTGTTGGACGATGTCCCAAAAAAAACTGCTGTAGCCGCCATAACAATGTGTACAACTCGACCTCGGCGCAGGAGTTGGACCAGGAGGGAAATGACCTTTGGGCAAACTTTGTTGAATGGTGTGCGTTCCTTGGCACATCTTGGCACCAAAGGAACTTGGCATGAATTTGACATCCCTGCCCTCCCGGCAACGGGTGTTATCAAAAAAATGGGCAGGATAGTGAAGGGAAGCTAAGGATCAAGAAGGATTCCTTTATGTGTTACAAGTATATTTATAATACGTGAGTAACCCGCACGAAAAGACATATGTATTCTTTTTTAACCATCACATTTTCAGTAGCGCTGTTTGTTGGTTGATCGTCCCCACTGGTGACGCTGACTGATGAACCCTGATCACCTCACTTTGTGGGTTAAAAGTACATTAAAATTCCATATGCTACCCATTCAGCGTGGAGATCCCATAGTGGGGTATCCCATCTCAGTGGAGTATCCCGCTATCCCATAATGATTTTTGTAGCCATAGCTACGGCTGCCGAGGCAGATCTTTTCTGGAGCCACCGACTTTATCCAGAAGTTGCTCCCCAAAAATGGCGACAAAAAGCTGACCGTGGCGCATTTCGAAGAGGGGATTGCCACGTGTCCTACTTCATTACATACTTACCTGCAGGCAATAGCGATCAATAGCGACTAATGATGGTAAACCCAATGCCATAAATCTACCAGAGAGGGATGGCTTATTTTTATTTATTTTTTGAGTGTTTACCAAATTATGCATGTTTTTTCATGAATTGGTTTCGTTCACCCGATGTCCGCTTCAAGAGCACTTCTGGTTTGGATGGGATTGCCATGGATTGCCTGTAAGGGGTTGGTTCTCGACAACGCCTGCCAAGACCCTAGGCCCCAGACAGAATGATGGATACAATTTTACCCCTGGATGAATACCAATTACTTGCTTGAAGTCAATTTGCGGGGTATCCTTTGTGTCATGAGTTGCCAGATGTTTCCAGTCTATGTGCATTTGGCCAAATCTTAATTTTTAATGATCCTCATCCAATTCTTGGTTTGTGACAACCTGAGCATTGTCAAGCGGTATATGTGACGTTTTGATCCTCCAGACTTTCCGAAACATAGGCGTGAATGTAATGAACTCGCGTAGATATTTTTTGGCCACGTTTCGGCCGCCCAGCAATTGATTGCGAGCAAAAGGTAGGGCAATTGACAAACCCCACCTCAGGGGATGTTTGTCCGCTTCGTGTTGTTTGCAGTTACTCGCATCAACTTCTGTCTGCATTTGTCATTCCTTCTCATCATCCAAACAAGCCAATGATTTTGTATTTTGCTTGGATCTCATTCGGAAGATATACCATGATATACATTGAATTACATTGATATACCAGATCTGGAAAACGAAGCTACCTGATGCCACGCGTTTGTTCAGCCTGGACCCTAGGCGAAGTTCGGTTGGTCGCGTGGTTCGGAGTCGTTGCTGTTCAATGCCGTGAACCTCCGTGGTGACGACGCCATCGATGCGTCCGCAGATGCAAGGGTGGGACAAAGATGGACAAAGATGGACAAAGCTCAAATGGATAGTGCTATACCATCTGGGTAAATTATAACGACCTCACTGCGACCTCACTGGGAATAATGGTTAGTAAGGGAAATCATCCCCAAATGGCCTTAATTCAGGTTAGTGAATTATTATAATTTGCCCAGATACCATGCTATACCAAACTATGCCAGTCTATACCATGCTATACCAGGTTGGGAAGCGCACATCTTTTTGGGCGAGTGGAATGGACACATCCCCACTTGGTGAGTTATCAGCCCAGGTCGGATCTGAAATGGTTGGACGTGCAAGCCAAGAGGGCCAAGATCAAACGCCCCTGGATTTCGTTATTGCAGCATCTCAAACACCGCAAAGCCATTATATAATTACATTATATTTACATTATTATATATATATACACGTACATATACATATATATATATATTCATATATATTCATATAATATAACAGATGGATACAAATGGCTAAATACAGAAACAAGAAACTCAAAGAGGCGGATTCTACTGGCACACGCTTGAGGAACTGCACGTCAACGAGCCTTGAAAGACAAGAAGAAACAGAACTTCGACACCAAGACGGTCGCGGTGACCATGGCAGATACTTGGACTCCATCCAGACTCTGTAAGTTTCTTGCGTAGCTTCTCCTGGTTTTGTCGAAGCCAAACGGAAGTTCCCTTAAACATCCTTAAACTAATCCAATAATGATTCCAATGATTCCAATGATTCCAATGATTCCAATGATTCCAATGATTCCAATGATTAGATGACTCTAGAAGTGCAGTTTCCCGCTCCAAGAGGGACACCGCATGAATCCGCCCTGCCAAGGAGTTCAAGAAGCATCTGAAGCGTCCGTGGGCCGTGAAATGGCCGTTACCTTGTTTTTTTTTGTCAATGTTCGTCTCTCAATATCTAATATCTCTTAATATTAGTAAGGCGGAAGGTCAAGTGGGCTAAGCTGATGCCAGAAACGTTGGGAAGTCAATCCATCGCTTCGGGGTGTTGATCCCTACTGAGCTAGTTCACCATGGTTAACCAAGGATCAAGAAGACCCTAGTGATTGGATGAGAAGGAGGGTGGTGCTCAAAAATAACTGCGATTTAATGAGGTGTCTTCCAATCATGTGGTTATCAAATGTTATCAACAAATCCATTGCTTAAAGCCGACGCTGTTGCGCTATGATTCAACTGGTGTTTGAATGTGTTTGATGCATCACAGCTTGGCTTGATCTTCCCAGCGAACGTACCAATAACAGTGCCAGCTCCAACCTCTATTGAAAGATAGACGCTATTGAAGATGATGAATGGTAACCACTATCAGCTATCAATTGACTATCACCCCCATGTCTTCACAACATTTCACAACCCATTTTTCTTGGGTCAACGACCTTCCCACGGTCCCAGCGGTGGAGTGGATCCCAGGTTCCTATGGCAACTTCCTACGTGCTTGGCGTCTGGGTCTGAGCCCCAACGACTCGGTGACCATTTCCAGGACCCAGTTTCTGACCGCCTGCAGCAACCTGGGCTTCAAAGACGCTGGGAAAGCGCCCTGGCCGAGTGATTTTTGGTGATTCTTGGGGGATCTTGGAGGATCATCCCGGTGAGGTTACTAACCAGCCAATCGGAACATCCACGCAATGGGGACCTACTAACATGGGTTAACCACGTTGAACCGCTAGGTGAGATGCTCCAGGAGGCAATAGGAGATAATAGGAGCATGGGAGCATCAACACATCTAATACATATTAATACATCTAGGATCATCTAGGCATGCCATGTACATCCATCATTGCGGCGCTTTTCCAGAATTTCCTGGCCGGATCTTGCCAGCTAACCCTTCAGATTCGGATTCAAGGAGGGCATCACTCAATTCAAATTCAGCCCACACAGGAAGATTCCCAATGATCCCCCTGGATGGTTGGTTCAGCCATGTCAAGCCCTTTCTGGTTTTTCAAAATCCAACTTCTTGGTCATTTCTCCATATTTGTTCTCGGTGAATTCAATTCTCCATCCAATCCCTCGACGCGATTTTTTTTCCAAGATCCATTCAACAGAATCTTTCCCAGACATATATATATAATTAAATATAATTAAATATATATATATAAACATAATATTTCATATTTCCAGACAAACACATCAATAACATCAACAACTCCCAGTCCCACCGTGTCCCACCGTGTCCCACTGGCCGTGGCTACGAGGTTCTTTGGCGCGCCTTTGGGAAAGATGAGCTGAGTCCAGTGTCCTTGGACTTTTTGGATCCGGAGACCGCACAGGTGTCGTTTTTCTGGATCCGGGGATGGCTGTTGAAGATGTCCGGTGACATCAGTGATAGATGTGATAGTGATACCCCAATAAGGAATCATAAGGCTAGGGAATATCCCCCCCAAAATATGGCCTTATATGGTACAGTACCTCCATTTTAGGATCCTGAAATTCCCATTGGCTTAAGGATCCATAAGGAATCATAAGGATGTCTTTTGAGATTTTTCGATATTTGTTGGCATTTTGTTAGCTGTTGTTTAACGGGTTTTGCAGGGGAAGATTTGATACCACAGAAAAGCTTGACAAATCAGTGGCTGATCAACAGATGCTTATTCGTTTTTTGAGGAGGTCTGCTGTCCAAGCGTGTTTCGTTTGACCTGGTTACATCGTAGCAATTTCTCAAGGTCCTCAGCTTGTCTTCTACAAGGTGAGAACCCCAAATGATAAGCAAGTTGACATAGAACTTGGTTAACTACTGTTGAGTATGGGGATATAGATATAGAATAATATAGATGGATACTGAGATCTAACCTATATATGATATAATATAACTAACAGGTATTCATGATATGGGTTTATAGACCAACATACATAACATGCTATAACATACCTGGGGTGCCTCACCTTATAGTTATCATGATCAACCCAGTTGCGTTGAAACAAGAACTTGGGCAGGTGCTGGCTCACTTTCAACGTATGGTGCAGGGGCTTGGGGGCGTGCAGGCCGGGGGGGTGGTGGTTGGCCAGGCGTGTTTGAACATGGGGGATACCCTCTGGTAATTTAACATAGCTATTGAAAATGGCCATTTATAGTGGATTTTCCTCTTGAAAATGGTGATTTTCCATAGTTATGTTAGTTTACCAGAGGGTAATGATGATAGACCATGGGTGGTTGGGATGAAAAACGCCACACCACCTTTCAGACCTAGTCTTTGGCAAACGTTGCGCTACCTGGGCATCATCAGCCTGAACTCGTGTATAACGGTTTCTCCGTCGGCTGCTAGGAGCCCAGTCAAGAGCATGTTTCAGGTTCACGCTGGTTTAGCTTGCCCACCAGGGCCCCCAACGTGATGGAACTAAGGAGGGCCCTAACCAAATATATAAATGATGTTTCGATCATGAGCCTCCCAAAAAATGATTATGCCATGAGTGGAAAGGATCCAGTATCCCTTCACAACCCCTGAAAACCAATTTTGAACCTGATGATTTACAAAAGAGGCACCCCCAAATCAGCCTATTTGATGAGGTTCCCCATGCTCCAGATCCGTACCAGGCAGCCTGGAGAGTCTTCGACAAGAAAGCTGTGAAGCGAGTGAAGCAGCCCGAGTTTCTGGAGGCGATGATGCTCGGCTGAGTGACACCCAGGGTCAAGGCAAGGCTCCTGGAAATTCTTCAAAACATGAGTACCATACCTGGTTGGTTGATGTTGGTTGAAGTAGTTGAAGTAATATCGGTTACTTCTAACATTTTTTTAAATCCATTTCAGGGTCCGACAGGAATCGTTTTGGTGATGTTTTGCCCGTTAGAATTGGTGATTTCTCATTGCCAGATCATGGCCAGCCGCAATCCAAATGTCCACCTGACACTTTTGAAACTTAGCTGTAGCTGCTGGGTTCAATTGGCATTTTCATTGCCAAGAATTCGGATACCCTCCGGTAAGCAAACATTGGCAGTAGACAATTCCCCATTATATAATATAAGATAATATTATAATATATATATATATATGTGTGTGTGCGTGTGTAATCTATCTGTCTATGTATCTATATATCATTATATATCTATATATCTATGTATCTATCTATGTCTATCTATCTATCTACCTATCTACCTACCTATCTACCTATCTACCTATCTATCTACCTATCTACCTATCTATCTATCCATCTATCCTATCTTATCTTATCTTATCTTCTCTATTCTTATCTAATCTTATCTAATATTATCCATTTTCTAATATTTTCTAATCTTATCTAATCGATTCTAATCGTATCTAATCTTATCTATATCATATCTTTTCTAATTTTATCTAATCTTATCTAATCTTCTCTACCTAAGATTTTCCATATGTTTCCATTTTAATTCAGATCAGTATTTTCTATGTTTGAATAGCGGAGGAAAAATACACCGGGATGATCAGCATAGACCGCTGAGGAAGACGTTGGACCCTTCCCTGCCTGCAAAACAGCTGTTCAATGGCTACTGAGCAGCACAGAGAAATCCCATTTCCCACGAAATAACCCGAAATCAGGTACCCAAAAGTTATATAAATAAAATGAAGAAATCAACTACTACGCCGGGATAAAATCAGGGTTCCTTTGGGGGGCCTTTAACATTAGGGGAACGGATTACCATGTGAAGAACTCATTTGCCGAACGGTGGAAACCCATAAGCATGAAGATTTGCAGAGGGTTCTTTGTTATGACATTTTTGATTTTCTACTTCCACATTTGGTTGCCAGCTGGCAGACTTGACAACCCCAGAAGTTGAATGACGAATTTCAACGCACGATGTGGCTGTTTGGTAAGTATTTCAAGTTATTTTGGCAAGAAGATACTTGGAGAGTCTTGCTATGTCTTGCTGGAGCCTCCTTGCAGTCAATTACTAGACATAATATGACATAATCTTTTTGGTCATTATTTGGACAATTTTGGACATATCATCACTGGTAATTACTGAACTTTCACTTTCATGTCCTGCTTCCAAAAGCCCACTGTTGGGCAATTCGGCGCATCCCGCTCCGCAAAGGCTTGGATACAGACGGCGATGGTCGACTGGCGGTGGATGACTTCAAATTCTTGGAGAAATGGCATCACGGTTGCAGAACTGAGTCAGTTGTCTGACCCAAATTCGATCCTTAAATGACCCAAATGGGTTGGGGCCAAATTGCCCAATGTTCCATCTTTAGATGTCGCCATTTCAGGAACAAGGATGAGATAAACTCATATAAATTCCAAATTGCCCGATGTTTGACCCATTTGCTGCTATGCTTGAGATATCTTTAGATCATTTAGATCTATTCTCCATTCTCCATCGCAACTTAGAAAGTAGTTTTGTGGGTCATCCCATTCTGGATGGTAGTCTTTGGATGTTTTCCCACCCAACCTTTGGATATCCAATGATATCCATCCATTCTCACGGATGTTTATCCCTTGAGGAAACTTCCAGAGTTCCTCACAGCGAAGCCCAGTGAAGAGGCAAAGGAGGAGGTGAAGAAACAACTTTTACAGGTGCGAACCACCTGATTTGGAGGTTCTCTGCATTGAATAGCCCCATGATATATAGATATGATAGCCCATGATACCCCCTGAACCATTGGGGAAAAAATGGGAATTTGATGGGAAGTAATGACATGTTTTTTCTTGTTTAATGTCCTCAAGTTGAAAAATACCAACTTTGGGGTATGAGGAGGACGTCATATTTGCCAGAGCCACAAGTCATAGCAAGTTGTAGTGAAACATCCTATGATTCAATATGTTCAAATGACAATAGTTGGGTTGCTTACCCATGCTTACCCACCATAATACCATTACTTACCATATAGTGTTTCATAGTTACCAATAGTCACCAACTGGTGCAGGATGGCTTGTCCATGAACAGCATGTTGAAGTCTCAGTCCCAAAGACTTTGGCAAGACCCCCGCGCTTGGATTTCGATTCCCGATAGGTCTTTCTTGTATTTGATTTGATCTTACCCTCCGCACGATTATTGACAAAGCTAGGGAAAATTCCAGATTCAGTTCAATGATTTTCCTGTTATTTCCATGGTGTTTTTCGCTATGTTGAGTTCCAGGTCTACAAGAGCTACTTGAAAGCCTGGCGCTTGGTTCTTGACGCGAACAATTTGAACCGCTGCACGTGGCCCGAGTTCCAAGCAGCCTGTCGCAAGATCGGATGCTTGGACCATGTGATGGAAGCTGGTGAAGCGGGTATTTGATGGCTTTGAACAGTGAGTTTCAGGGGAGAAACATGGAACAACTGCAAGAAACATTTAGAGTTTGGATGGTTGGTGAGGCCGCCATGTTGTCGTTCGATCAAAAAAAAAGTTTTGCATCCACTGTTCGAAGGGTTGCACCAAAAGCACTCGGCTGGATCCATGTTTGAGAATCACTTATTGCATCTAAAGGTGTAGATATATATATATATATGTATGTAATGTAATGTAATGTAATGTAATGTAATGTAATGTAATGTAATGTAATGGTATGTATGTAATGTATGTATGTAATGTAATGTAATGTAATGTAATGTAATGTAATGTAATGTAATGTATGTATGTATGTATGCATGCATGCATGCATGCATGCATGTATGGATGTATGTGTGTATGTATGTGTGTATGTATGTGTGTATGTATGTATGTATGTATGTATGTAATGTAATGTAATGTAATGTAATGTAATGTTATGTAATGTAATGTAATGTAATGTAATGTAATGTATGTATGTATGTAATGTAATGGTATGTAATGTAATGGTATGTAATGTAATGGTATGTAATGTAATGGTATGTAATGTAATGTAATGTAATGTAATGTAATGTAATGTATGTATGTAATGTATGTATGTAATGTATGTATGTAATGTATGTATGTAATGTATGTATGTAATGTATGTATGTAATGTATGTAT
>Ga0126342_10003542_pt1 | contig 25864 bp, 23 predicted proteins | sample Cyp1metagenome_FD_92528 | JGI IMG/M metagenome (GOLD analysis project Ga0126342, IMG submission 92528) | Coral microbial communities from Lord Howe Island, Old Settlement Bay, Australia - Cyphastrea 1 metagenome | ecosystem: Host-associated > Invertebrates > Cnidaria > Coral ... | reverse complement strand
ACTTCTATTATTCGTAGGATGCATTGTTAATTTCAGTGTTTCGTACTTAATCTGCATGTTTCAGGATTCAGTTCCTGCCGGATCATATAATGATCCATTCTTGTCTAGTGTGTGTGTGTGTGTGTGCGTCTGTGTCTGTATCTTAGTCTGTGCGTCTGTGTGTGTATGTGTCTCTTTGCTGTCTGTCTCTGTCTGTCTCTCAATTTTTGTGTCTATCTTTGTCTACTTCTGCTTAAAATCTGACATAGCATTTCTATCTCCTTTCTGCTGATCATCTGCATCATCTTCAATGAAACCTTCACCTACAATGTCTTTGATACTGTACTACTTACAACAGAGTAACATGCTCTTCTACGCTCTCGGGCCATCCGTCGTCTAGTGGTTTCAAATGGTAACCTTGCTTTGTTCATGCTTTCATTGCTTTCTCACTTGGACCTGAGTTGGCTTTGGTTCAACATGTTGTGCAACGCACAATTGCATGCAAAAAATAGAAGATGGAATAGTATGGAATAGGTATTCCATAAGTTAACTCCACCTGGTGTAACATGTACTGTAATCCCAATGAATCCCTGCCGGTTCCTGCCTCTGCACGATATTCTGGTGGCACACCCTTGCGTGCTCGACGCAAGAAGTCGCCAGGCCGCTGTTGCATGAATTTCTGCAGTCCTGATCCACTTTGACACCAAATGACACACAGATCTTTTGCGAAGGGATTTCTGGGATTTCTTGTTGTAGGATGTATAGGGTCGGTTTTAATGGTTTAAAAAACATGTGAAAATTCTAAACATCGCACGCGCTGCATGGCTCCTCGCTGCTGCATGCTCTTCCACAAACGTTGTCTGCGGAGCTTGTCGTCCGCCATGCCGCCTGAGATCGGCTATAGCGGCTAAGAGTCTTGGCCTTTAAGAACGCTTTGGGAATCTGATGGAATCTGATGGAATCTGGTCAGATCTGGTGAGTTCAGAAGGCGTAGGTTTTTCCATAGCATTTTCCTTCTACCAGCTGGCGCCATCCCAAAAAAACCCTGTATACCAATTATACTATATACCCTTCTGGATCATTCTGGAACTGGAACATCCTGAATTCTAGAGAACAGCTTGGGAGAAATTGGATGCAACAGGAGAACACTCCGAGAACGGGGTAGTGCATGTGTCTATCAGAGCTCTGAGCTGGCCACATATCCAAGTCAGGCGACAGGCCAAAGGAAATGAAGGTCACAAGGGCCTAAATCTATGTTCCACTGTTCCATACTGTTCCATACTGTTCCATACTGTTCCATACTGTTCCATACTGTTCCAGTAAGCGTGCTTGGCCGCATGGGACATGACATGTGATATCAAATGAGGTGTTCAAGCAGTCAATACAAAATCGTCGGGTTTCAAGAGAGGCTTGTTGTGAATCACCGCATGCACTTTTCCTTGCACATGGATGCACGTGTTACAGAAATAATGATCTATGATCTACTGTAACTTTTGGACTTTCCGGCCATTTGTTCACTGTTTCAATCTACATGCCTGGAGAGGGCCAACCAATGATGGGTCTGTTTCGTTCATGTGAAGTTGTTGCCAAAACATGCCAAAACATGAGGTAACACTCTTGACTTCCAACCGACCCAACCAAGATATTGACAACATCCATGAATCTATGACCAAAGTCTGGGAGTCGCTTTTTGCGCCGCGCTTCGCATAAACTTGTCATAAGTTGCCTGCTCTACCGGATCAGTTGATGCCAGTGCTCTTGGTAACAAGTCTTTGCTTCACTTTGGCCCTTAGCGACTTTTGGATATTTTGGTTCATCAAAACAACTGACCATAGGTCTGTGGCAAGGCATCGTCAATTCTGCAGCTCCAAAACGCAGCTCCGGTCTTCAGACAAACTGGTTCTTGTTAAGCTTCTAGCGCAGCACGATCTTAGGTGTTTGGGTAGTAAAAGCTTGGTATAGCATGTATAGCATGGTATGCTTGGTTACTGTATCCGTATCCCCTGCATGGTGTTGACTTGCCCCTGCCCGGCGCTCCAGCGCTGCGGAACAGGGTTCAGGGAGCCTGAGCAAAACTCCAAGACGGGGAGGGTGAGACCTGCGAGACGATCATTGGCAAACCGTCCTGCAGACGCCAGAAATCACCAGAATGCATCAAAGTTCAGCTGCCAAGCATCAAATTCACCAAATCTATGCAGCAATGCATAGTAACCACTGACATCCACTGACTGTACCACCTACTGTTCTTGTGGCAAAATGCATTTCACATGCACATGCAATTGAAACATCAAATGCTATCACTCACCATCACCTACCCGTATCTGGCGATTGGCTTCCTGTGCCGCTTCAAAGCATGGACAAAAGCTTTGATCGGGGTCCTCGAGGACATAACTCATACCTAGGACAAGAGGGCTAATAGAAAACAATGGCAAACATATAAAATATATAAACAACTTAAAGAACTAATTACTCCACTTAAAACTACAAACTCATGAAAAAGTGTCGACCTGATGAGTCGGCTTTAAGCGAGATATGCCTTTGTAAGCTGAGAAGGCTGCCATTATGTTGCCGCCGCCTTGGGCGTAGTTTCGGCTGGCTTGCTCTGTGGCAACGCCATACCAGGAATCATTGGCATGCCCATGCCTGGCATACCCATCCTCGGTCTCAATACTTCAGTGGCCATAGTGGCCATAGTGGCCATGCAGCTGAGCAAATTAAGCTGCCACCCTGCAAAAACATTAGGGCCCACGCACTCCCATGCCGGGAACCATGCCCATACCTGGCAAGCCTGGCATGCAATCTTACTCAAATGACCCCCTTCAGTTGCTCTCGGAAAGTATCTCATAAGATCTCATGAGACCATGCCCCGCTGCAGTCTCTAACGTTTTACACATACCATTTTTAGTCTAAACAAGCCAAAGGTTCCCATACCAGCCATACCCGCCATGGCACTCATGCCCATCATGTCATAGCCGAACCCCCCTGGCATCATCATGCCAGGCATTGCGGCCATCATGCCCATGCCTCAAAAGTTGGAGCATGAAAGCTGGATGCCCTGCTCGTATCTTTCGATCATTTTAATCACTTCATGCCATGAAATGCAGTGAGTTTGTTGGAGCCACATTGCATTTGACATCTGCACTGCATGTCTTGGCACAAAATGATACAAAGGAGGGTATGAAGGAGGAGGCTAAGCTGTGCCAAGGATGATGCTAAGCATGCTAAGGACATCTAAGGACTTGCTGAGGTGTGGGCCACCAGCCATGCTGGCTTGCAGCGCCTGGGCCTGCGCTGCAGGAGTCGCCGCAGCTGCCCCAGCCGCAGGGGTCGCTGCTGAAGCTGCAGGAGAGGTGGCGGAAGCTGGGGCAGTGGAAGACCTGGAGCCCACAAGCGTAACGAAGTGTAACAACCGGCCAATCATTTTTGTGCCATTTTTTTTGGGGGGGATTGCCCCCCCTCACATGGACCTGCAGCGACGCCACCCCGCCGAAGAATGTATGATGCAAAGATGCTTTGCCGCATGTTCTTGAAATACATTGAAATTGTCTGCTGTATTTGAAGTATATGCCAGCTGGCTGGATTGGCTGAGGCTTGGACGTAGCCGCAGTCGCCTTACTAGTTGGTCTGAACATACAAGTTGAATATATAATAAATCAAAGATGGTTCAATTGAATTATATAATATAGTCGTCAATAATTGGTCATGAAATCAAGTCCAAAAGTCCGTCGTGCAGTATGCCTGGGCAGGCGCTGGCTGTGGCGATGGGGTCTCAGCAGGCTGCGCAGGGGAGGCCTAGCAGTCCAAAAACTGTTTATCAAACAGAAGGCGCTGATCTGGAATTTGAATGCTCAAGCAAGAAGCTTGCCCTCTCAGAGAGACTACATTGAAGATCTGAAATGATCTGAAATGACCTGAAATTGACATATGTAACTTGAAATAACTTGGAAAAGTGTCACCCAAATGTCACCACCAAGGAAAATCTGATGGCAAGCCTTGGACGCTGCAGTCTGGGCTGGTGCAGCTGCGGCAGCTGGCGGCACCATGGCCTCCCCGGGTGAGCGAAAATTCATCACCATGCTGCTGTTTCATAAAGTTTCCCTCCATCTTCATCATCTTCAATTCAGCTACTTTCAGAGCTACCTTCAGCAACTTTCAGCTATTTTATGCATTGAAAATCCAGTAGCCCACCTGTGGAGGTCCTGAACTCTTCGCTACCGCGCCCTGTGTGACGCCAGGCTGAAGAGGGCCCCTTAGCGAACTGCCATGGGATTAGGCCTCTGGCATCTACTTGAATTCATTTACATCTATTTACATTCATTTCCATGTGAAAAATACATGGTGAACATTATTTGACACGCGCCAACATTGTATAATATGTCAATATGACATAATATATAGAATATACTTATGTGATGATGTATATATATATGTGTGTCTAATGATTCTAATATGTTCTTGATATTTTTTGAGGCATTTGTCCTCAAATTGAAGTTTTGGGGATGTTCTTCCTGATGCAGTACATGGATCGTCTGATGAAACTTCAAAACCTTAGGCCGTGACGGTTGCGCAGCCTTCATTGGCGGCGGCACCTGGGGACAATTATTTGTTCAGATCACTGCATGCAGCCATAGGGTTCTAAGCTACTGGTACAGCATGGTACAGCTGATCAAAGAGTCTTGCCTGGCTGGGAGCGGGTTGAGACGCTTTGCTAGTGCCAGCCTGGGTCCGTTGTTCGCACATTGATTCATGCTGATTCACGCAGTTTGTTCTGATGCCACCAGTCAATTCTTCATTGTTTCGTCTGTATGCTCCAAGGTTTTAGGGATGCCCTGAACACTGATGGAGTGCCGGGCAGGTTCTGCTGCTGCTTCTGCGGGCACAGTCGCCTGGCTCACTCAATTGATCTCACAAGGCTTACGTCATGGAAGCTTAAAACATGGCAGCTGTAGACGCCAGTAGATATCAGTTGATATCAGTAGATGTTAGTAACTCCTGGCCTGAGCTCCCCTCCAAGGCGCCTGTGCAACGTTTGGCCTCGGCTTTTTTGTGCTCGATGCTCGATATGAGCAACTTCTACCAGGCCTAGTGCCTGGCAGTCCGCTTCAAGAGATCATGTAAGATATGTAAGATATGTAAGTGGCTTTGGCTTGAGCCAAGGCCTAAAGCGATCTAAGTGGCTTGTTCGTTGTTCTCTACCAGAAGACAGCAGAAAGCGAAAGCAGCTCATTAGCTCATGCGCTGGGTTTCATACGCTTTCACTGCTGGCGCCTGTCGGAGAAAGGTGACAAAAGAATACAAAAGATGGCAAACGTGCCAAACATATCGAAAGCTGATACCTTTGGTTGCCTACACACCTTAAATCAAAGGATTCTTGCAATCCTTGGCTGTCAAAACTGGGAGACTGGGAGAAGAAGCGGCTTTCAATCGCTGCCTGTTCAGAGGTGGGCAAGCCTGCCTTGCTGACACCCGCCTCAGCAATTGCAGAGCAATGCCAACAGCTCGCAATTCTCATGGTATGCCGAAGTTATCCCATGATTATCCCACGATTATCCCATGTTTGCCTGACTGGTTGCCTGTTTGCCCCATGATGCCCCATGATGCCCCATGATGCCCCATGATGCCCCATGTATCCAATGTTCAACCCATGTTCAACCCATGTTCTCTCTTGTTGTCGCATGTTGCCGCCATGCAGTGTCATGCACCTGTGGAGATGCCGGTGGCTCGACTGTTGCTGCCTGGACCGTCTCACAAAGATTTTGCAGCAACAACGGATTTGTCAATGAGCAAATAACATGAGACAATTAGCTTGAGACAGGATGTTAAACTGTGATAAACTATGCCAAACAAGGCCAAAAAACATCTCTAAACGATGCTTACAGTAAATGATTAAAAAATACATTATAAACAACGCGAAATGTTGAGTCCTGAGATGTCCTGAGTCCACTCACACCAAGGCTCCAACCTTCGCTGAACATGGTGCCTGTGGGCCAGGTGAAAGGGCCTGTCGAGACTGCATGAAGTTCGGAAAGTGGCATGAAGATGCTTGTGGGGGCTTGGTCTACACAGCATGTCGTGGCTTGTTAGGCCTGTTCGGAGGTCGTCATTCACTGGATTGCACATTCTGACAGCTTCAACATTGCATCTTCGATCTTTGAACATCTTTGAAGCTATTTGAGATTTTGAGACCACCAGTAGTTATGCACGGCCGGTCTGCCTGCGGTGGGCCGAAGCTCTTCGCCATCGCCCCCTGAGTGACGCCAGGTGGCCTCAGCTCTGGTAGCGGGTAAAATTGCCAAGAAATTTCACTTGAAATCTTCCTTGGCCCGGCCACTTGGCCCGGCCACTTGGCCCGGCCACTTGGGCCACTTGGCCCGGCCAAATTCCTCCTACTCCTTGTTTAATGCGGTCGCATCGGTGTCTGAGATCCGAGCTGCAGCTCTGGGGCCTCCGGAGATAAAATGGAAACAAAATCAACCCGTCCATACCCGATCCATACCCTCCTCCAAAAATCCTTCAGCTTCGTCCATGTGAAACTCAAATTGGGTGACAATCAAACCAATGATTTGATATGTTTTGCAGGTTCTGTCTTGATGGAAGTGATATAACCAAGCCGCACCTTGTTAGGTCCGCCCTCAGGGAAAGAAACAGCAACTACCAATGGTTACAATGACCACAGCAAAACTAGCTTAGCCATGCTTAGCCCTAAATTCTGATTTCCCATTCATAGGGATGCTGACGAACATGTTTCGTAGAGCTGCCATTGTGCCCTGACAGAAAAAGCAGCTCAAGGGAAGGGAGCTTGATTGCAAATAGCTTTCCCACGACTGGCAACACAAGACATCACTGTACACTATTAGAAAGACTTCAAATATGAGCTCGCTGAGAAGAAGAGATCAAAACAGCAATAGATTCAGGGCGCCTCCTGAGAGCCTTTCCCGGCACCTGCGTGAGTTGTTGGAAACCAAACATGACCTTCAAAGCTTGAAAGATCTTGAAAGGCAGTGTGAGTGTGAGCAGCACCATGGCCTTTTGGCGGTGGCGGTGGCACTGGCACACCTGCCTTTGATGGATGAATGATGAGAATCGGCAAGTGATCAAAGCTCACGAGTCAAACAGATTCAATAAACAATGGCTCGCAAAGTCTCAAGAAAGGGGTACGGTACGGCCTTGCTGATAGCACCCATTGGCGCGGCGTTGTTCATGTAGTTCATTGATCCTGGGGCCATCAATCCTGCAACAGGAATTCAACAGGAATGACTAGAAGTTTCCCACACTTCCGATCCAAGGAAAGGGTAATATCGAATAATAGAAAGTGGTTTCCTGGCTGGAAGGGCTGCTGCATGGCCGGCATTGGCATCTCGGCGACAGGCAGTGGACTGATTCTTGCCCGTGAAATTATCATAAAATATCATAAACATTCATAAACAACTGAGCTTAGCCTTTAGGATCCTTCAGGACTAGTACATGTTCAGCCATGCCCATTTCCACATATTTCCACACTCTCGTCCCGTACAGGGCCCCTTTCCAACCAGCGTATCGCTTGAGGCTTCGGCCATGCCAGGAGTCCTTGCGGCCTGCAGGTTGCCAAACTCGAAAACACACGGCGTAGTCGTGAGTCAAGCAATATCTCATAATTGTATTATAATTGTATATTATTACAGTAATATAATTGTCTTAATGGTGAAGCCAAGATGTCACCTGACTAATCCATTTCCATCCATTTCCTCTGTCCACATAGTTTTGTTCTGTTTATATCGGTCTCTGGTTCAAACGAAAATTCCAGTGGGAAATCTATTGCTGGCCCAGCCTCGGCCACTTTGCCTAAGCCCCAAACCACACTGCATACAACTGCAAGCAATGGTATTCCATGGGTAGACACCTTCAAGTCCCTGCTTGAAAGAGTCACTAGAAACGGCTCTCTACACATTTAGGATCCTTCTAGGATTCGAGAAGCCCCACGTAGCTCTTCATCTCTCTTTCTCTTCCTCTCCTGGCAGCACGGCACCAAACTTTTGTTTGCGCCCATCGAAAATGGTACTGCCATATTTAGCCTACCCCGCGCCTCTGCTGAAGCAGCGCTGTCTCTTGCAGCCTCTTCCATTCGATGTTTCATCTCTTCCTGGGCCTTTTCCTCCTCAGCCTCCGGACTCCGAAATGCTGCGACCGCAAGTTATAATTGGACTTCATACGTCTACAAGAAATTACATGAATTATCATGAATTCAGCATTTCAGCTCATCAGTTGTTTGTTCTGAGTGTTCATTTGCCTTTTTGTTGGCCTCCTCCTCTTGTCTGGCCTGTCAAGTGATTTGGTTGCCCCAATGCTGGCCTATCTGAGCTTTGCTTCAGCTTGCTTTCGCACCAACATCAACACATCAACCACAACCTTAGCTGACCTAACCTGTCCTTAAGATTCAAACAAATACAAAAAAATGATCCATAAGATCCATGGGGCATCAAAGCAACAGCTCCACCCATTCAGCTGTCAGTGCCCAGCTGCCCAGCTGCCCAGCTGTCCTTCTCATCAGCCTCAGCTTTAGCCTTGGCTTCCGCCTCTGCGCGCTCTTTCTCCTCAAAAGCAACGCTCCATGGTTATATGATTTACTTATATAATTGTACGTACAATATTCTAGATATTTCTAGATATGTTATGTGTTTATGATATTTTATGATATGTGATAAGAAGAACGCACATACATCGCAAATACGATGACTTTTGCGATTTTGGGGAGTTGCATTTGCTGTTTGGAGTTTTTGGATTCAACTGGGACCCCTACTCGCTGTTGCTGCGCAAGTAAGCGCGCATGGAACGGATTCATGATGCTTGCCCGGCTTGGAGTGACCGTGGCAGTGGCAGGAGCCTAGGCTTGCAAGAACAACTATTTTTCTTGGCACGTTCACCTCACTGACTGAGCATTCCTGCTGTCGGACCAGGTCTGTTTCCGAAAAAGCAAAACGCAGAATTTCAATAAACGGATCTCTTTGGCAAACCATGAGTTGTGAACCGGCTTCTTCGCTGGCCTCATGCACCCGAGGCTACAAGAATACGTGCACTTGCAAATGGCTTTGGGGTAAAGCGCAACAACGTGAAAGCATATGGACACCATCGGACACCTATAGACTATAGACAACACCTTTTAGCTTCAGAAAACATGCGTCACTTTTTTCGGGAGTGGTTGGCCACATCCGTGAAGATGCAAGAATGCGAGCGTTACTGAGCGGATGACTTCTCAGGAGGCAAGTCTAATGGCTGATTCATGTAGTCCAGTTCTTGGTCTTCCTGTCGTGTTCTCGGGAAGCAGCTGATAATATTGATAATAGCTGTGAAGCAAGACTATTCATTACTTGCATCAACATCATTCAACATCTACTTCGTCACACATCCGACCAAAATGGGGCCAGACTGATATCATTCGCCAGCTGCATGAAAGTATCCCGTCAAAACAGAAATGCATTTACAGCAACGAGCCTTTATAATCCTTTATATTATACATTGAAAATCATTGAAGAACACTTTACTTTAGCGCTTTAGCACCCTTCCATTTGCTTATCCCCAAATCCCAGAACTTCCTGGAAGCTATGCCCAATCCACAGCTAAGAGTATTTAGGGGCCTTCGCATCATCTTTCGCGGACCTGAGCTTGCACACAGCCAGCTGCTCAAAACCAACGAGAAAATGAGAAACTCTTGGGTATGATTGGTACTTTGAGGAGAATCCAAGAGGGCTTCAGCAAACTCAAGAAACCAATTTGGGAACACTCCTCTTCTTTCATTGATCACATTGATCATCAAAATGAATGATGGCGGATCAAGAATGGTCCCACAAGTGAAACGTGGAGTTCCATTCTTTTCAGGAGCCTCAACTTCAGTGGAAGTTGTTGCAGCTGAGAACCCTGCTCGCCATTCCTCTCATGGTCCCCCTGAACATGTGTACATCATTGTACATCATATGTGAGCAGAGTTTGCAGACTTTGCCAACTGGTTCCCTTGGAACGGTTGCCGGAAGGATCTCTCCAGTTCACCCGCCTTCTTGGATGGAGCCTGCTGTGCAAACACAAGAGAATTCATAGATGTCGATGTCTGCCACATAAGTTGCATGTTCCGTGAAGCTCTGGTTGATTTCTGTGAAGTTAAGCGGAGTACAAGCAGCCAGGCCTCCTTCTCATCTCCGGAGTCCATCTTAGCATTTCAGGTAGTCATAGGTCCCAGTCATTCCAGTCATTCCAGTCATCCCAGTCATCCCCATCGGTGCTGATGGCCCTCCCCACCGCGCCGGCCCGGAACTTGCGATGGATTGGAATCCCATGATTGTCAATGCGAAATCAAACATATCATTTCCAGGAGGATGCTTTACGCATCCGTTTTAGTTTCAAATGTTTTATGTAGGGTGATGATGTCACTTGGTGTGAGTGTCTCATCAGAGATGTGTGGCATACAGCTGGTGTACTGCACTTGACCACAGGTTAAGCTACGCACCCATGCAGGTTTCTTGCCCTGCATGTGTAGCACGTGACTCTGGTTCCAAAACATTTGAAGCCTCTCCCTTCCATGTCTTCCCTCACTGAGGCCACACATACACACACACACATATATATAATTATATATATAAGATTGTATAAGTATATATAATAAGTGATGTATATGAATCGAATCATGATTATTCTGGATGTACGGCAATGCATGGCTGCCGTGTTCAATAATCACATCATTTCACATCACCTCAGGCTGCACAGCATCTGCCTCACCATCGGAGTCATCCTTGGCCAGGATGCCAGCAGATCTTCTTTCCTTGTCGGCCTTGGGTGTAGGCTTGGCAAGTAAAGCCCAAAAGTTGTGGCTCCGGAGATTCAAAGCTTCAGACCTACAGCCCCTCAATCAATATCACCCAATAAACCCAGCGGCACACTCTTTGAGCTGGTAGCTTATTATAACTAGAGATCTGCAGTATAATGCGGCGTATAGATATTATACATATATATAATTATATATATATATATGTGTGTGTGTGTTGATTTAAACTATGATTTAATATAATAATATTTAAGTGTTTTAAAAGTAACTATATAATCAGATCCGATCACATCCAAAATCGTACCCTCCAGGGCCAGCTCTGAGCAGTGACAGAGCATCTTTGAGCTCCAAGATCCCAACTGCCAGCTCAGCTGCCAAACCCCCAGCTTTTCCTGGAAGAGGAAGAGCTTTGCGGAATAAAACAAACTCCAACAATATCCAACGCTCTTGAGTGGGTGAGGCACAATGGTGCCAAAATGACCAAGGGGAAGAGCTGCAGAAATTCTGCAAAAGCCCAACCTCCTTCACCGTCAGTTTTTGCCTCAGACCGTTTGGGCTCTTTGTCACACCGAATTCAGTTTGAAAACGAACTGCTGCCAACTTGATGTCGACTCTGCTGCCAACTCTTGACTCATGTCGGCACACTTTGAGCTTTGGACTCGCTTGCTTGCAGGAGAGGGCCTTGGCAACATGTTCAGCTGGAGATGTGATTCCCAGACCTCCCAGACCTCCCAGACCGCAGGTCGATAAGCATCCCTCACGGGCCTGAAATTGCTGTTGCTGCGAACTCGTGCGTCGCCCTGTCAGTTGGATCGTGCAATGCAACCATCTTATTTCCCCAATGCGTGACCGATTCTAGGAAAACAATGGAAGAACAAGGGCCAGGTGGCTGTCTATGCTTTTGCGTCACCTCAATCCATGAGTATCATGAGCTTAGTGGAATCAAGCACCAATCATACAATGGGCGCAAAAGAGATCAAAGGAGGCAGCATCACTGCAGAGATTCTGGTGTATCCTCAATTTCTAAATGACAATAGCAGCATCTACCGGCTACCTTTTGGACGGATAAATCATACACCCCTAGACTCTAGTCCCAATGTGTGCCTTTGGCTCGTCACCTCAGTAGCTGACTTGATCCACACAACGCCTCTTTGGCTAGCAGCCGTTGAATCGTTGAACGACCATTTCCATGTCTCGATCAGTAACCCTCGTTTTCACATTCTTGAACTATTATGTTGCCCCTTAAAGAAATCCTCAGAACATTTTTCCTCTGTGACCCCTCACGCTTTTCGCCCTTTTCATCCTTCTCGTCTTTTCGCCTGGGAGTCCGGCAAATGAACGCCAATGAAATCTGTCTTCACTTTGATGATGGTCAATGGGTTGAAGCAACAGCAGGGATCATCCATAAAGCAAGTTTAAGCGGTAAGCTATACGCGATAACACAACTTTCACAAAACCTATGGCACACTCTAGACTCTAGATAATGCCAGAAATGAATCTCTCCCACGTAATACCCATCTTGAGAAACGAATTAAGCCATTATATAGATGTTCTAAGCTACAAGAAAGTCTAGATTCTCGTCTAGATCCTTTAAACTGCATCCTGGACCCTCCGCACTCTCAACTAAGACTTCAGAATGGCCCTGCCTGCGTTCAGCCTGTACGCGGTCAGCAACCATGCCACGGTTGCCCCGGAACCCCGGTCTGGCCTAGCAAATTACGTGCTTGTGCTTCGTTGAGCAGGACATGGAGGAAACATGGGAAAACATATTTTACAGTGCGTCCTTGAATCTTTGCATGGAGATTTATGGGCTGATGTGGATTGATATGGGACAGTATGGACATGTATGGACTGTTATAGCTTTCGAAGGTGTACCAAGTCCCACTCGAATAATGTGAAAGTAGCTATCCGTTCGACTGCTTAACAGAACTCGGGTGAGATAAAATGTGAGGAGTCAGAGTAGCGCAGAATAGCGCAGTTCCTTGCATCTGGGACAGCGGCATGCGATCTCCGCCGGCTGCGGCTGCGACCTCGACCTCAAAACGGAGGCAAGCGGGAAGCCTTTCGACACTCTCGTACTCTCCCTTGGACTCTCCTCTTTGGACATCTTTGGACAAGTCTTTTGGGAGAGTCTTGAGGATGTGGTTGTGGGATACTACGAGGATCCATGAGGCATCATCCATCCTTGACTTGAGGCCCAAGGGGGGGGTGAACGAAAACTAAGGTGCATATGAGCCTGGAAAATGACCGCTAGCTTTCGTGATAATCTAATATCCTTATTCCTTATGATATCCTCCAAAACTGAGTCAGCAGCGGTGCGAACGTCTTCGTCTCCTTAGCGCATGCGACTCACAGGTCAGTAGGAGGGAACAAGAAAACAACTGCAAATTGTAGAACGTGGGATGTGGCTGCATTAGACCAACAAAAACCTAATCGCTGAAATTACCACTCATTCATCTGCACAGTGCAGCCATGTTTTTTCCCCCCAAAACGATGACATGACATATACGGCATCGCTATTCAGTACAAATTGCTGGATCCTCTGAGTTGACAACGACTTGCTGCGAGTATCACCTTGGCGCTGGAGCTTGTGATTTAGGGAGTTTCAGTTTAAGGGGCTCAAAGCAATTCAAAGCACCTGTTCAGAATCACGGAGTCCCGTTTCTAAACGTCTGCAAGGGGGTGGCCTGCGATTCGCAATGTGAGTTCGCTTATTATTTTCCAGACTTGCTGTGTCCTGGTGTGTCTTTCTACTTACTCTTCACTCTGGTGGTCCTTTTAAATCCTTTTAAGATCTTTTAAGAACACGATTCGAGATTCGCAGAATCGGAGGACCCAAAGGATCCAAAGGGTCCGCCAGGCCAGGGGTCCCAGCTCTTTTTCCTCCTCCGATCTCTGCTGCGGCTCCGCCTTCGAGATCTGCTGCGACGTCGGCCTAAAAGTTCTCCGATCCCATCCGATCCCCTATAGCTAGGCTCTACTGGGCCGTGCTCGGCCATCTAATGCGTCTAACAATTCAGCATCTTGTTCTCGTCATCCTTTCGCGTTCCTACTCCAATTCCAGATCAAAAAGGACAGCAAAACGCATTGAACGCTCAGGACTCTTAGGACCAAAACTTCGACTTCGCTTCTTTTTCTTGCCTTGGGCTGCACACATAATTGGCAGGTGTGCGCGAAGTACAGCAATAAAGCCGAAACATGCACTCTTCATATCTCTATATCACATGTCTACCATGCATCGTCATCCTTTCTGACACTTCATCGTCCCACAGTCATGACATGTCATACATCAGTGTGTCTCGCAGCGTTGTTTTTTTAATCTCCGTGGGTTGTTTTTTCTCTCCGTGGCATCTGAAACAGAACCAGCAAGACCCAGAAAGGCTTCATAACTCAGAAGACTCCTTGAAGTGGCGTTCCTTGCCAATGTTCAATGAATCATCAATTGCTCGGAACCACAGTTCTCCTGCACATAGTCTCAGATTGCCAGTCAGCATTATCACCATGCAATAACTCGCCAACTCACATGTTCTTTGGTTGCACACTTCAATTGATTGGACTCCAGGTGGGTTCCACATGTCTCCATCAAGCCATGAACAAAAAACTTCCAGGTGGCAAGGTGTGGCCTCTTGGCTGTGGCATTTCCATGATCCAATGATCAGTCTTGGAAAGGTCACGCTTCATTGGATGCCAACTTCCTGGCACCAAAACTGATACAAAACATGACAAAAACCATACAAAACCCATGGATCAATCTGCATCAATCTAAAACCAAGGACCATGAATCTTCATCCTATCATATCATATCCAAAAATGAAGGAGATCAAGGTCTTCGAAATTCCTCAAATGTCATCAGCATGTCATGGCGAAATATGGCGAGGCACGGCCATCTGCGGACCACTCCACAGCTGCCACTTCACCAGCGACATCAGTGGCTTGAGCCACCTCAGTCAACGTCGATTTGAGAAATGTTGAAACTTTAATGAAACAGGAGAAAACGATTGACAAACATATACAACAAATTACAAACATAATAAAACACTGGGAAAGCTGATGATCTTATTCTTAACGTATCTGGCAATTTGACTCCTGGATAGACCTTAATCCACCTTGAGACATTGCAGTCAGGGAACTAGACTCTTGTGAGTGCCCTTCATGTTTGTTGAGACCGATGTGACCACAGGAGCATCCTTGTCTGTGGACCTTGGACATTGGACATGTGTGGAAATCTGAAGCCCCAAAAAGAACAAGTCAATGACTGGAGTCTGGATTTACTGGTAGCATCTGGTAGCTATAAAATCTTAAGATGTCTTAAGTACACTCATCCTCTTCCATGATCCAATTCAATCAAGAAGCCTGGTTGGACGCACCATACCGGCTCCCAAAATGTGTGCTTTAATACCCATGTCAGCAAAAAGGTTCCTTGGCACAGCAGCAAGGTGCGATGGGTCGACTGTCTGCCAATGACAACTTTTGCAAATCTACAGTACTGAATAGTGCTGTAAAAAATAGCTCTCTCCACATCTCCTCTTGATCTTCAGTCCCCCCGTGCAAACCGGTTTAAAATCACTTTGCAAAAGAGCTCGCATTCATGTCGAATGGGCGGAGTTTTCTTTTAGCCCATGAATCTTGAAGATCTGACGGAAAGGCAAGTCACAATGTTGCTTGCTGCACCACTGGATCAGGACCAGAAGGGTCCACACCTATTCGTGTGTTGTACCTGAGAACCAAGGAATATGGAATCCGGCAGGGGTTCCAAGAAGAAACCGCAGACTATCACAAACTCCAAGGTCAACCAATCATTGATGGATCACTGATGATCATTGTAAGTGGCAAGGTGCTCGCTCTCCCACATGTTGTTCATGCCTGTCACGGCATCATGGAAGTTGTCCAAACCCCAGGCCCATTGCACAGTTCCAGCTCCGAAAACCAAAGCACCAGAACTGGCTTTGTACCTCGGCGAATTCAAATAATTGAGGCGTTTTCTGTGTTTGTTATATTTTGCTATCAGTTGTAAGTGGAACTGAAATTGAGTGAAATTGAGTGAATGGTGCAACATCCAAAAGAAGGGCCGCACAGCTCCACAGACCAACACTGGTGTAACATGGTGTAACATGGTGTAAGATGGTGTAGCATGTCCAGTGCAAAGGATGCTACAAGGTCAAATGGTGGGTTGCACTGCCTGAATCAAAGCAAGCGCCATGATCCACAATAGCCTGCAGCAAATCATATTCAAGGTATCCTTGCTTTCAAGATCATGAAAGCACACCCAGTCTTCAAGTTGGTTAAAAGACAAACCACAGCGTGATACTGATGCGGCATCTCTGATCCAATGTGTGAATGATGCCAGCGCTGGCCAGCGTCAAACAACTTTTTTTCAAACCGAGTGAGACATGGCTGATGGGAGTGTCACTACTCCACATTGAAACCGACTAAAGTACATCATTCTTACAATCTGTTGCATCACTAACTATACGCCGCCTCAACTCTCAGAAATCGATGATGCCGTCCTAGGCCTGTAGAATGACTCCAGAATGACTGGAACCTGTATCCATGTAGATCAGGTTTTGGAGTCAGGACATCAAATCCTCTTCTTCATAATGCTTCTCTCTGAGAAAGCCGATCTTGCCTTTTTTGGGCGTTGGGCGTGTTGAAAGCCCATGGTTTCATAGAACGCGATTGCCTTGTGATTCCGCAGGGCCACTGTCAAGGAGATCTCATTGAACTCCCAACCACGGTGCTGTTGAGCGAGGCGAATCCCACCTTCGAGCATCAAACTTGCGATGCCCCGCCGTTGGAACTCCCGTTGCACCTGCCAGGAGGATCCGGCTGTCTGTTTTGAACACTGTGCAAAGCTCAAACAAGCCATCTGTAAATATCTGTAAGCCAGCATGCAATAATATGCAGTAATCAGTTTGAACTCGCTTTTTCATGCTTTCGCAACGCAAGCTCAAACATGCTTTGGGCCAACCAATGCCAGCCGAACTTGGTTGATGTTGTTGAACAGATATGTCTTACAGATTCTTACAGTTACAGTACGGTATTTTAAATTTCAAATTTTGTCTTGTTTCCTAAGGGTCTCACGCAACACCATGGTGGTGGGTGGTGGACATAGCGGTATGATGCGGTATGATGCGGTATGGTGGTGTTCTTGGGGGGTGGATCGTGGCTCGTATCTTTTCCATTCTTTTCCAGGGTTCTCCCTGGGCATCAGCTCCCAATGGTGCTACTTAGGCAGTTTGTTTCAACAGGGTGCAAGCATTTGGACCCGGGGACGCCTAGGGATATGCGGGATGAGTAGAAAAAATAAAAGTCAGTTGTGAACTCAAAACAATATAAACATTGTAAACAATGCACTCCAAGATCTCCAAGATCCAAAGTGTGGTCCCATGTGTGTGCGCGGTTTAGTATGTTTAGTTTTCAACGTTTTCGGCACCCTGCCTTCAAGTAGGTGAGGTCCAAGGTCTGATCATTGAAATAGCCAAGATGGAGGTAACCTCGAATGCATCCACTGCTCTTCTCGACACAGCAAATGAGCGACTGCGTATCTGAACCCTTTTTCAATAAATTGTAGATCAATTTGTGGGCATCAGCCTCGTTCACAGGGACTCCAGAAAAGTCTGCCCATTCGTCAGGTGCCATAGCCAGGTGCATGGGGTGCCCTCGGAGACAATCCGCATGATCCAAAGCAAATTCCCGCTCCAGAACACGGATCCTTGCTGTTGCTTCTGGTGGCGGGACGATGACGATGAAGTCATCATTCTCTGCCAGGACCTCTTTGCACTTTTCCTCTGGAATCTTCTCATCTGGAACAACCTCATCTTGAAATGCCCATTGAGTCATCACATTGGGGCCTGTGCACCGCAAGGATAAGTCCCGTCTGAACCGCTTCCAAAGGGGCTGATCTTCTGCTTGCCCTCGCTTTCGCTTCTTTGGCGAGCTCATCGTCTCGGGGGTTTCTGCCCGCTTCTCCATGAAGGCTCTTCGAAAAATAGGATTGGCAAAAAACGGTGGCTGACGACCTCCATACATGTCTTTCACACCCAAAGAAGCTCCATGCTTCAAGAGCTTCATGACCATTTCCATCTGTGAGTTTCGGAAGGCAATGCAAAGGGGTGTCTCTCCTCTGAAATCAGCATGGTCTACTGCGCACCCCTGTGCAATCAGCCAATCGGCGCAAATTTCATTGCCTTCACGCGCAGCTGCAAAGAGTGGTGTCTGGTGGTGGTTGTCCAAAGCATCCACTGCCAGGCCACGTTTCTGAAGTATTTGGCAAAGAAGTTCAGAAGAACCCTTGTTGAGAGGTCGGCCAGCCGCAGCAAACATAAGACTTTGCCCGTGCTCATTCATCTGCCTCAAATCAGCAGATTGAGCAATCTCCAAAGCTTTCGGTTTGGAACCTGCTTGAAGGTAAGTAAAGGCATCTTTCTGCTGCACCATGGCCGCCGAGGGCCGAGGGCCCAAGATGCAATGCAAGGGCCCGCGCCAGTTTGATCTTGATCCAAAGGATCTTGCGGGATGAAGTCAAAACAAAAACAGAGTGATGACAGAACAAGTTGTAGCAACAGATTCTTGTTGTATATTGTTGTATGATATACATGATACACATATCACAGTATATCACAATATATCACAATAATTCACAATATATCACATCAAATGCATTGCCCATGCTTCTTGGTCGAGTGCTGATTGCGTTCTCTGCCCTTGCCTGTACATTGTCCACATGAGTCTCGCTTAATCGAATGAGACCTTGAGGTCTGAAGCCATTGTCCAAGTCTTCGTCCCACTCGTGGCCCAAAAGCCTTGGCCAACTTGGCCAACTGTACGAATGGTGCAGGAACAAAAGAAAGCATACAGGATCATACAGGCTATCCAATCCTACAATGAAGTTCGTGTGTTGAAGCTAATATGTCACAAATTGATACGACGAATTGGATCAAATTGGATGTTTCTCCCAAACAAGCTCAGAGACCCCTTCAAAAGGATGGCTCTCTGGTGTGGCAGCAAGGATGCCACGGTAGTATTGCGCCAAACCCGAAGCTTTGCATATGCACCCGGTATTTCGAGTGCATCATTGCGCCAAGAATTCACCTACACACTGGCAAGTCAGCAAACTCTCCCTGGTGTGGGAGTAATTACTCTCCCGAAAACCAACGTTGGGCAAAAAAAGAAGGGTTCCATGTTAGCGCACCTATGTTAAAATTCATGAGCGGGAGAAGGGCTAGGTAGGTGCCATGTTGGTGCTGCTGAATTTGGACATGTTTGCACACTTTTTGGCTGCATGGCATGCTAACATAAATCCACTTGAGACCGTGCCATGGGTTCATGTTAGCAAACCTCAGGAATAGCATGCAGTTCCATGTTGGATTTCGGGGGTGTATTCGAAAGAAACAAAAAAGAACCCCTGAGACCCTCATCCACAACACAAGTACGAACACAAAAAAAAATCATAGGACCGAGCAACTGTAAAAATAGTACCCGTCAAGGAGTTTTCTGGATTCGACCCCTCAGGGTTGAATTGATGGCTATCTCGAAAAGTTCCTGTCCAAACCTCGCTGGCTGGATCGATCTTAAATGATTCCTGCGACTCCTGCGCGATGTTGAACCATACAATCGGATACAATCGGCCTTTCAACATCTTTCAACACCGCATCGCCCCAATAAAACAAGGGGTGCTGCCCGATGCTGCCAGTCCTTGTATACGACCATGGTTCTCATTGGCGTGCCATCCGCTGGTGATGCCTCCCATCGAACTTTCCAGTACACTTCATTGCCGCTCCAGAAATGAAGGTGAACGCCTTGTGTTGTGACAAAACAAGAACGATTTGACATGCAACCCATTGCAACCCTATATCATCAAGATTATCATCAAAAAACTCAACCATCTCATCCTCTTTCTTTGCAATAAGTTATGCAATGTACATTAATTGGGTAATGATAACAGAGTTGCCATGTCTTGTCTCCTAGCTGTCTCATGGAGATGGCCCTTCCAGCACATGGTGATATTACAGATTATGTACTGTACAGTATTAACTCTCCCTCTCTCTCTTTTATTTTTGACCGACAACTTTGTGTTCCAGTGTCGGACACAGCTCAGCAAGGATGCGTGTTGAGCTGACGCTGCCATGGTCCAGAGCTGAGAGAAAAAAGGCGGAAGAAGCAAAAAACGCAAAAGAGGAGAAGGAAGGGAAACAATCAAGCATCATGCCAAGCGTCCTGAATCGCGTGCAGCTTCCACATTCCGTCTCTGCCCCCCAGACCAGTATTCATCATGGCCTACGGAAATATAAGCCTTGGCTCGATGTGCTATCTCGGCACCACGAGAGTGGGCATCAGCACCTGTCCAGTATTGGATGTCATAGCCATGACTTTCTAGCCACCGGATTGCGGGCATTTCTGCATTGAAGAGCGTGTTCACAGCTCTAGTGTCACGGGTCACCAAAGGAGCATTGTAAGATACTTTGTAGGCTCGTCGGGTTTTCCAACTCTCTGGAATGCTGAAATTGTGCCTCTCCAGCGGGAGAACGCCATAGGTGGATGGTGAAGCATAGTTGTTGTAAGCGCGCCAGGTGGTGTCAATGGTCTGGAGCAATATGTCCGTCTTTTGAGTGTCTTGCCGAATGACAAAGTAGACGTGGGAGGCATGCGGCTCTTTCAATGCATTGCCTGGCATAAAATACCGCTTCAAAATCTAACACTCAATGAATGAAGCTGAACGTTATGTCGAGTTCCACAAAATGTCCGTGAAGAGTGGGAAAAACACAAAGTCCAAGAATTTGTTGCTGGAAAACTCGTTGAGCCCTCCGTCTCCAAGATCAATAAAGCCAAATGGGCAAGGTGCGCATCATGTCGCCAGCCCGGAGTCGTTGCGCACCATACGCGTGAGCCATCGCAGAACAATCTTCTGAACCACAGGGCGGCATCACCTTGTAGTCCCAGTTTCCTTTGCCGCTTAAAACAAATCGACCATCTTAACTTGGAAACATTTGGACATGAAATAAGCGATCTGCTGAGCGATCTGCTAAAATCGTTTTTTTTGCTTTATCCCTTTGACCACGGAGAAAATATCCAACACTGGTGGTTCAAGACCAAGGCCGCTCTAGACATACATCACCTACAGGATCACATCATAAATCTATTTAAATTCAAACCGTGTCAAAAAACACTTCGCCGCAAATGACAAGAACACTGGCATCTCATGGCATCTCATGGCATCTCATGGCATCTCATGGCTCATGGCATCTCATAGTATCCCAGCATCTGTTGGCAAATTTCCTGCTGGGCTGAATCTCACTGGCATCGGTCCGCCAATGAGGTGGCGGGTCTTCCATCACCAGCCGGGCAAAAAACACACCAGGCACAATGTCATCCGGAATGGTCCATGCCTCAACTGCAACCATCATCTTCGCATCTCTATGCTTGCTGTGGTTTCACTATCGTTCACTGGGTGTCAATATGTCAATCATTGACTGTCAATCATCTATAACATATATATATTATATAACATATTAGAGCATATTACAATATAATACAATATAAATCAATTTAATAATAAAACGGTATAAAACATAGATATCGTAGCAGTGAGTCTGCGGTTTCCAGTACCAGTATGTACCTATACGATCCTATACGGCCTATACATGCCTATACGTGTTACATGTCTGCTTACGGCTGTTGACGCAGCACAAAGGGATGTACTGTGAACACCGGCCACTTTGATTGTGGATACAGACTCAGACCCCTGTGTGGGATTGAACATGTTTGAACACATACAATAAGACATGTAAAGAGCCAATGAAAGCATCGTCTGCACCACCCATAGCTAAATAAGGGCCCCGCACAAGTCTAGTTTCAGCAGTTGCTTGCCAGGATACGCCACTCACAGCCCAAGTGCCGCAATCCACCAGCAAGGTTGCATCATCCTGCCCATTTGATCGTTTAAAATGCTAGCTTACTGTATAATAATTCATTTTTTTTGCTTTAGTAACGTATTGGATGGAACTAGAATTTAATATTTCATGATTCCCCACCTGCCAGGTGAGGGTGTCTAGATTCTATCAGAGTTACTTCCTCCTCCTCCTCCCAACAGCGAACTCCAGATCTCAGTGGGCACTGCCCACTGAGATCTGGAGCTCGCGGTTGAGGTCCGGCAGTGCCCATGTCAGAGAGACTGTCAGAAAGAATGTCAGAATAGATAGAGTAGATGCCAGAAAAAATGTCAGAATAGATGCCAGATAGAAAGCCAGAAAGAATGTCAGATTGTATGCCGGAAAGAATGTCAGTTAGAATGCCATAAATATTTCCAGTGGCCAGGTGGTATGTCAGAAATTATGTAAGAATTGTGTGTAAGAGTGGGGATCGAAGTACAGGATTCTTTTTCAATTATACCCCCGCCTTTCTTCCGGCTGGTTGGTTTACACATAATTTGAACATAGTTGAATTTGCTCCAGGGATACCGTCGGTATGTCACGGTATGTCCTATCTTATTTCTATCCTTAATTTTGATTGTTTAGAGGTTTTTTTGTGCTTTATAGAGCCATTCCGTTGCCGAAGATGAACCTTTGAATGTTCCCTAATTTTTGGTCATTATGCCTAGAACACACAATAAATAAATACTTCACACCTTTCTCAAATTCATTTCACCAAGCTGTATGTCCGCAGCTACTTTTCCCAAGCTACTTTTTCCCAACTCAAAATCCGAGACGTTACGACGAAATAGGTGCTGCTGAGCGGGAGATTGTGAACGTACCCTGGGGCTAACCTTTCCAATTACTATTGTTATCATCATGACATATAATGATATATATATATAATATAATATATATAATATATATACATATATATATATTAAATTTTCGATGCTTAATTTGCTATTTTTATGTAATAATAATTAATAAATGTTACAGTAATAATAATACATAATAATAATCACAAATATATATCCCATATATCGGTAACTATGTCATGATATCATTATATAATGTTGAAACGCCTTCATCAATTTGTGAATGACGAATTGCCTCATGATGCCTCGTCTACGATTCTACGAGCAACAGTCCTCAAAAATCATGAAATCAAATAATACGAGTAGCTGGTCGTTTTCGGGAAGGCATCAGCAAACATCAGCTCTCATTCCAGCTCACTAACATTCACTAACCATGCAAAGTACAAGCTCCTTATGGCATTCTGGCTGCTCTTGTGGCAGCTGCACAACTGGCTTCAAGGTGGCAACTTGCCGTGCGCCCAGGCCGTTATACCAGCCAAGGCGGTAGATGTCGAAACGATACTGTCCTGGGCTCCATTCTTGAAAATCAAATTGGAAAAAAAATGAGAACAAAAAAACAAACAAACTCACTCCGCACCATGTTTTTGGAACTTGTGAACACGTACCTTGGAACATCTTGGGACCCTTTTAGCCCCTTCAACAACGTGCAAGGCAAGAAATGCGTTCTGTTCAATTTTTTGAGGATCTGGAGTTGGTCTTGACTTTGAACAGGACCTCTTCGCCGACAGCATAGCTGCTCTGTGTAGCGAAACCCTGAATCCTGGAGCAGGTTCAGCTTGAGGGATGTGTTGATGGAAAAAAGGTCAGACGTGGTCTCTTGCACGAACGTTCAACGAAGTGAATGAATGACTGCGCAAAGTGCAAATATAAAATTTATTCTTATAATCCGTTGTCTCATCTGTTTCTTGTGTCAGTTTTGCACTGTAGCTGCGTGTTTCAAGACCAAGCAGTCCGAGTTTCAAGCTGGAACCTGCGCCATTGATGTCCCATTCAGTCGCGGGATTTCCTGTTTTGCAGTTCTCTCGGATAATATCGTTGATCGGGGCCAGGCAATCCTGTCGTGCAGCCAACGGTGTTCGTGCTACAAAATGTACAGGGCTAGACCTGCCCTGCCCAAGTGCGTTTTGCTCCGATTAGTCTAGCGATGCATACAGTACCAAAACCACATGGACATTATTGGAAACTATATCGGTCTGCATTTATAAAGGTAGAGAGAAAGGAAAAGGGACAATTGGCGTTCCTGCTCTGCTAGACAGTGAACAAACGCCTGAATGATTGTCTACCTCTTGATGTTCCTATCTCACCATCCAATCATATGCATATAAATAAAAATATCTATAAATATCTATGCTGCCCATCCACAAACAAATCTATGCATCTATGAATACAGACCCGTTTAAATAATTTATCCATCCATCCATCCATTCATCCATCCATCCATCCATTCACAGTATCGACCTATTGATGTACTGTATTCGCATACACTGCCGGTCTATTGATGTATTCGCATGCAGTGCCTATCTATTGATCTGCCTGTATATATACATATCAATGCATCTATTATTATCTATCTATCTGTCTATCTACTTACTTATTCATCCGTGTTTGTGTATCCCAAATCTCTTGCTACATCGGACTCCATCCATCCTTCATTCATTCATTCCTTTTGTCCATCCATACACCCTCGATACTTGACAATCACGTACTCAATGAACCATCTTCCAAACAACCCCAAAAAAAAAGTTGCATAGATTATGCATGGATTCGTGGCAGCATAATCAAGTCAAGCTGCTTGATGCGTTGGCCCCCGAGGGGCTTCCTCCAAGTCCTGTGTCAACCAAAAAAGGGAATGGACCCACAACACCCTTCAACGGTCAATAGAATTTCTGTGAATTTCTCATCTGCACTTGTGCTTTCACTGCCTTGATCAAGACTGCTGCCGCAGGCGTGAGCAAGGCCCACAAAAGCATGGCAAGTTCAAGGAGTAGGACCCCGTGATACCCTGTCAGTTAATATATGTAAAATTATGTAAAATGATGGCAGCTCGATTTCAAGATTTTCTGCCGGCTCATTTATTTCAAAGTGTGTTGCTTATGTCATCTCATGTCATGGACCTCATGGAGTTTTCTGAAACGTATGTAGAATTTCTTTGGTCTCTTTTCAGCTCAAACAGTCAACGGTTTCAAAGGAAAGCCAATGGCTACAAACAGAACTCACCTTCCAATCTTGCCACATCAGCTGTTACTAAGCCAAAGCAATTACAAAAACGGCTTCCAGCTCCAAAACCAAGGCCCCAGCTTCGAGAACGATTCTTCTTCCGACTCTTGCTGGAGGAGCCTTAAAAGGGCTGAAGTCTTGATAAATGCAACGACCGTGTCCAAAACTCTTCAAAGCCTTCTCTCAGGGCCCCGCATATTGGTAAGCCACACAACGCCCTTTTCTATGATTAGAATCATATAGATCCCAAATGTTTCCAAGGTTTTCGTATGCTTCTCAAATATAAATTAGCTGGTTCTCAACGTTGCCCTGAGGCCACTTCTGGAGCTTCGCTTCTTTTTCTTCTTTTCAACTTCCTTTTTGGCCTGCTAGGCCATCGTTGGCTTTGAGCACTTTCGCATGCAGAAAGGAAAGCTTGGTCAGACTTCAAGCGCAAGTCCAGTTTCTTTCACTGGGAACGGCCCACAATGGTATGTTGCAAACCAAGAAGTGTCCAGGATGTCACAGGACATCACGGGTGATGTTCATCCGATTCCACAGCCAGCTGGGCCTTTTTCTTTTTGTCGTCAGAGCTGTCATCTGATGAATCACTACCAGCCTTCTTCCTCAGCCAGGAACCCACCGCATGATTTTGAACCGGGAGACTTTTGTATTGCCATATGTTGCCATTAGATCTGGCTCTCAGACTTGGCCAGGAAATGCGCTTCGGTCTGCAGCCCAGCTTCTTGACTACCTTCTCGTCCTTCTTTTCCTTCTCCTCTTTTTTCTTCTCGTCGCTGTCCTGAAGCTTAGCTCAAGCGGAATGAGTTGGCAAAACAAACCACCTAAGCTGCAAACTATCGGTCTTCAAAATTGTAAAATGATCTTCCACCAAAGTAAAGTAAATACACGCAGCATCACGCAGCCGAATATAGTCCAATATGTCTAACGTTCTATAAATGCCATGCATCTATAATATATATATATATATATTAACTAAGTTCAAGACCTATACACTGTAGGAGAGCTGAAGGCACCCAGCCAGGCATACGCAAAAAAAATGCACAAAAAATAACATACTAAAACATATGTGAAACATATATAGGAACATATGT
>Ga0126342_10003541_pt1 | contig 25866 bp, 21 predicted proteins | sample Cyp1metagenome_FD_92528 | JGI IMG/M metagenome (GOLD analysis project Ga0126342, IMG submission 92528) | Coral microbial communities from Lord Howe Island, Old Settlement Bay, Australia - Cyphastrea 1 metagenome | ecosystem: Host-associated > Invertebrates > Cnidaria > Coral ... | reverse complement strand
GCAGTGCCCACTGGGATCTGGACTGCGAGGAGGAGGACGAGGAGGAGATGGAGGAGGAGGCGGAGGAGGAGGAGAACAGCTCTGATAAAATCTAACAACCCTCACCTGGCAGGTGGGGAACAAAGCAAAAGATAGCAAAAGTAAATCTGTAATCGGCTCTCAGTGAGCGTTGTTCCCATTCTTCTTTTTCTACTTTTCCTGGAGCTAGCAGATGGAACAGCAGCCACTTTCAAGTGCACAGATCCGTTTGGCGGTACAACTGGCCATCCGATCTTGCTGGATCCTAGGTACAGGAGGGTACGCGTTGAGTAGAAAGAACATGTAGACAACTCTAAGTTGGAATCAAGGCAATCATCATAGATTGATACAATTCCTAGCTGAACACCAGGCCGCTTTTCCCTCCTACGAGTACCTCAGAGGTTGTTCAGTGAAATACAAATGGAACATTCAAATTTGAGTACTTGCTGAATGCAAAGATTCAGTACTACGACTTCAAAAGTTGTTGATTCAATTGCACTTCAAGAAACTTACCTTCCCGTGTTATCAAACAGCCACGTTTGACGACGCCAGAGAGTACCACATCAATCAACCATAAATAATGCCAAATAGCCGTTGTTCAAATCTCAAGTTATCACCAAACTGGTAGCCGCTTCTTTGGCGCCCGGTCACCTCCTCCTTCACCTGGCTCCAGAAGCATCCGCCGCTGCTTTCCGCGGGAGCCAAGCATCGCAGCCGAAGGCGCTCGGGGTGGCGGAAGAGGCCGTAGTAGCGTGGACGACGATTGGGAAGACCTGATAGCATGGTCAACATGAAATGATATAGGATCATGGGGCAATGGGGGATCTAATCAATGGCCATTTCAGGAACCTAAATTGGAAGTACCTACCGTATGTAAGGCCTTTATGAGGCCTATGTAATGGAATATCACCACAAAATATGGCCTTATATGGTACGGTACCTCCATTTTAGGATCCTGAAATTCCCACTGATCAGTGGAATAGCATAGGGTGCATCACCAGGATTTCAACGGCTGGGGCCTCAGGGTACAAAGATACCACCTTTGGTGGGGGGATGACCATCATGAAATTCCCCGAGTACTGGGTATGTCAACCCGCATTGATGGGAGGATAAACCATCCTCTTTGGAAATTGATCCATGTTTCGTTCATCGCACATCTCGGCATGTCTGAAAATGGGGAGAAAAAAGGACTGCAGGCGACTTGTAAATAGGGCACATGAAGATAAACCATTTGAGAATTTAAGCATTGTTTTCAGCAAGGCCCATGTATACCTTGACGGGGCGAAACTATGCGAAACTTACTAAAATCATTGTAGGTACCAATAAACCAACAGTCGTTGCTGCTTGAGAATTGTAGGAGTTGTGAACCTACTTAGAGGATCCTTCCGCATAGTGGATGAATAGGTCATGGTTAGTAAGTCATTTGATTCCTTGAGTTTTATCCTAAAACCAATGGGTTTGGACATGTTTGAACTATTCTGTTGTAAACCAAATGCTCAGGGGATCATCCTCCAAGTATGTTTATGCAAAATCCACAAATAAAAAATGGATTAGTTAAGTAGCTATTCCTCATTTTAGGAAACCCAAAATGGCTATACAAATACCACTAAATTACCAACTGTTTCGTAGACTTTTTCTGGGTAAAATTTACCCAACTTCCCCTCTGCGCCACCGGGCCAAAATCTTCTGGATCCAAGGCAAACTCCGCCATCTCCCAGCCAGAACCCAGCGCACTCAGCAAGCGCTGGCGGCACTCGGAACGTTCCTGGCCACGGGGAACGGTGTGGGTGGCACAACGTAAGGGGCTACGTCCCACTTAGTAAATGTGGAACAACGATATTGTAACATTGTAGCCTAGTGACCTAGTGGAATAGGGATATAGTATATGCATATATATATATAGATAGATAGATAGATAGATAGATAGATAGATAGATAGATATATATATATATGCAAAATAGGTTTTAAATTCCATTCTAAACCACTCATTATCTGCGATTCCCATCGAAGGGGAAGTTGCTGAGACCCCTGTGTCCAAGTCTCGGAGTATTTTTTTCGACGGGAAACACACATTCTCATGACGTACCTAAGCCCAAAAAAAATACCTAGCTCCTAATAAAAAAGAAAAGGCGTAACAAATACCAACACACTAAAAAATTAGACACATAATGAATAATAATGATGCATCAGGCTACCCAAGACTGTGGGATTGAACTTCGCCTAGTCGTTGAAGGTGTGGTCAGAAACCACATCATGCGAAGGAAATTCAAAGTCGCTTGACAGCACAAGGAACCACATTGAAAATTCAGCCCGAACATCAATCTGGGCAAATTATATACAATAATTCACTAACCTGAAATAAGGCCATTTTGATCCATTTTGGGATGATTCCTCTCATTAATCATGATTCCAGTGAGGTTGCAGTGAGGTCGTTATAATGTGTCCAGATGACTCCTTGACATAGATCAGTCTTTTGAGGATGTCTTCTGTAGGCTTTCAATCTGTTCTATATATTTTGGTGCTAGGTATGAGAAAAAGTGTACAAGGAGTCCGCAGAAACCCACTTCAAGAGTCGTGACTCATCTTTTCAGCCCAATCATCTGGGCACTGCAGGATGTAGGAACAGAGATTCCCAAAATGAATGAGGATGGGGATGAGGATGAAGATAAAGGATTGGGTTTATGGAGGTCCTTGTGAAGTGAGCATATGGGTGCGTCTGAACACAGGCTATATGCCCCCATTTCTGGCCACTTCAATACGGAACATGATCATTTTTGACCAGCTGTTTTCTCACATGTCAGACAGTGTCCCCCACTTGCAAGTCGGTTTATGAACCCATCTACCTAGTTCGATATATCTAGCACAAACATCCACAAACTCAGCAGTTGACCTATGTATAGTTAAAACTAAGCTACCCACTGAAAAATGCGTCCAAAATCTTCCAAAAAACCGTGGTTGGTGGCGCAGATTTGCCAGAAATTCATCCACACGGCACGAATCCCTTCCCAGCAAACGCGTCGAAGCCCACGAAGCCAACGACATTTTCCAACAAAATGGCAGCTGGCGGAACCTCTATCCTGCGGCGCGTCCGCCAAAAAAACGACGCACTTGGTGAGGTTGGCCCTTATAAATGGGCCCTAAATGGGATGAAATACCTCCTGTAACTTATATAATTATTGATTATATATATATAAAAGGACATAAACCAGCTATCACTGGCTTGAGGGCTAGAACTATAACATTACCTAGTTGAGGTAATCAATGCCAATCAACCATGATGAACCTACAAACAGAATACAAACAATACAGCAATGCAAAAAAAAGGATATAATAAAATGACAAAAAACTAAACTGATAAACATCATGCTTAGAATAGCAGAGGGAATCTCCACATACTTAACATAATTAAAGGGGCCCTTTGACCTTCGAGTTGGCAAAACTTCGGCAAAACTTCAGGATTTCTGCAAGGTGAACGTCTCCAAGAATAGCAGCTACACCCCCTGCGCCGGCAATATCTCTCTTGCCGAAGCCGCACGCTCCCAGGATATACAGTAGATAGTTATATATATATACATATATAGATAACTCTATATAATATATATATACACACATATTTCAAGTATGGTCAACTTTTGTTTACGATAGATAGACCTATAATCAGATGAGGTTGTCTTAAAATGGGAGATTCCCCAACAAAATCACGAAGTCACCATGGATTTCAATAATAAGTCATGGTCTAATGACTTGGATGATTTGGCGATACCGCCATTTCAGGAAACCTTATATTATACACATGTGAAAAAAACGATGGTCATGAATTGGTCCAAACCGGTCCAAATCACTTACTGACCGCGAGGCAAGCTGAAGTCTAGCCTAGGAGGACTTCGCAATCCTAAAATCTTGGCTGATGCAAATGGGATTCTTCCTGAAGGACTCGTCCTGGTTTAACCGGGGAGTTGGTCATTCTGATGTCGTTGGATGATTTACGGTGTAACCCAGTTTTAGGACACCTCCATTTGCCCATGAAATCAGCCAACGCTGGCAGCTACATCCGAGCTGCAGTGGCAGAAGCCCGATGAGATGGAGAAGTCCTCGAGACCTTGGTCAATCTGGAGAACCGCCCAAAAAAACCCTACAAAAACGGAGGTTTTCATGGGATAATCATCCAGTATAAATTGGTGTTTTTTTCTTGGAATCCCCCTACAACCATGGAGGTTTATGGCTGGGAAACTCCCCACATTTTGCAGCAAGCCGTGATGACACCGGAGGGTAACCCACCAAGTTTTTTCCTTTTAGTGGGAAAGTGAGCCTCTTTTTAGTGGATGGAATATGACGTCATAGTTTTTGTTTTCCCTTAACTTTAAGACAAACTCATTTTTCTATATTTTTCTAAGACCCTGCAAAATTCCTGCAATAATTTGACCCTACAATCCCAGTTTTCACAGGTGTTATCCAGTAGTTACCAACTGGTGCAGGATTTCGCAACCACCCACAGGATTCTCAAACGTCCTGGTAAAACCTGAAGTCCTTCCAGTCTATTGGGGCTTGAAGTGTTGCTTTACACCTTGAAAGTTCCAGTTGGGTTTATGTATAATGTTAGTGAAGCAATAATAAACCATCCATATTTTGATGGTTTATACCACCTGTTTGTGGCCAAATTGGGGATGGTGGATCCTACTGCTTTGCTACTTTGCCCCAGTTACAGCCTTCAAGCCAGTTCAACTGGTTTATTTCATGGATATGTAACCAACTAGATACAGGAGTTGTTTCATCCCCATTTATAGTGTTTTCATGTGTTTTCCCATCATTTTCCCATCATTTTCCCATAAAGGTCCCACCATTTTACTATCTGTTAATGGCCATAACTGAACTATGAGGAGTTTTCATCCCATCAAAAAAATCAAGACCCGAGGGCCATAATTGAAACATTATCATTTTCCCATGAATGCACCCTCTGGTTATGACTAACATAGCCATGGTATAGATGGCCCATAGAAATAGATGGTTTACCTATTAAACATGGGTGGATCTTTCCATGGCGAACTGTTAGTCATAACCAGCTGGTACACCATGATATATCATTATATAGTCCAGTAAATCACCATTAAACCACCATTAAACCACCAGTAAATCACCAGTAAATCACCATTAAATCACCATCAAATCACCATGAATGTACCATGATTTTCCCATGGGGAATTTATGGCTAGCCATGCTACTCCGTACCAAGGTCACCCACCGATCGTCTTCATGGTCTTTCCTGCGCTGAATCGATCCGGTCAGCATCCCACGGTGAGGATATCCCACGGTGATCTCTGAGTGGATTAAAGTAGGCTAAATCCACTTAGAAATAGGCTGGTTACTAAGCTACGAAGTGGGATGAACCGTGATGAACCAAGTATGGCTTCAGATAAATCAAACCTTGGGCCCATTTGGGCCCTTTCCATCAAGAAAATGTTGAGTAAGATGATAACTAGCTGTAACATGAATAAACCTAGCTGTAAATCAAATATACCGTTGGTTTTAAGATGATTTATATCCTGGATTGGATTTGTTACCGGATTTTGACGCCAGAAAAAGTCTCATTACTGTACAAACACCTCCAGTTCCTTTCAACCTTTCAAGTGGTATTAGCTTTAGTTGGGGGAATGTCAGGCAAGGGGTAAGTGCAATTCCATTTCCAAGTGATTCGAAATGGTATCGGGGACCCTTATTGTAGACCCTCAGGTAGTACCCAAGGTTTCAACGTTTCGACCCCTCAACGTTTCAACGTTTGCATTAAAACCAAAAAAAATGGATTGAAGGGACAGAGCCCTGTTGATTTGACAAAGCTCGCTGCAGTCAACTGCCCGTGCGACAATCCAGTCGACATGGTTTACCTCTAACCAAAGTGAAGACAGTACAGGCTGGTGCCGCCTGGTGAGCGAAGTTGGTTTAAAGCACTCTAATTTAGCTTGGGCTTGGGCTGATTACAGTATGACTATGTTACTGTAGATGGAAAATACACCAGCACACATAAATGGAGGGGCACCACTCGGGCACCACCTTGTAGCACCTGATAACATGGAAAAGTAATTCGTCACCATTTTAGGCTTTTGATTTTACTTTTCGGTACTTTTTTTTGGTTGCAACAATCAGAATGATTGTCATTCTGGGTCATAATTAATCTAGATTATCACATTATATATATAAATTCGATCATATCCCCCTTACACCAGCATATTACATGTTTGTTACTTTTTCATTTGTCCTGGTTCACTCACCGTTTTCGGTTGTTTCCGACCACATTCTCTTGCAGTTATGGCCTTAAACCAGGGCCGAAAAAATGGGATGACATATATAACTCCTACCATTAGTTAGTAACTTAAATGTCATGAAAAAACAAATATCATCAAATAGCAGCCGGGAACATATAGCGTAAGAAAGCCATAATATGGTCAAGTTTCACTGGGTCTCAAACCAGGGTGAAAAAAAACAACATAAATCAGCCAGTTGGTAACAGATCTCCTGAAAAATCCCGCGCCATTTTCCCTTACGGCACCTCTTTCCCGCGCGCGTGAAGGGCTGACATGGCGGGCTCATGAGCCAGACATCCGCCCCCAGCGCCTTGGTGAAACGACCATTGTCATGGCCTTGTCATGGCCCCCGGCCCCAAATCACCGGAAAAATGGTGCTTTCACTGAGAGAAATATAGAGAAACTACAGATTTCCATAGGATTTATAGCTGATTTATGATCGCTGATAGATGAAACCATTTCGGTGGTCTCGATGCATAGCTGATTTGTGATAGTTTGACCCTCACAACTTGGTTGACTGTTGGGTTGGTGGATGATATAGCTATAGTTAATGAGGATTCTAAACCAACTTGCAACTGGGGGCACGCACCTTGCAGGCTATTTTGATGAGTATACTAACATATTACGACTTTCAGAATCACCAAAAGGGTAAAACAGTTGGAAAACAATCCTAAAATAGTGATAAACAAAAGCTTCTGCATCTGTTCGGGGGTTCTGTATACTGATTACATACAACATTGTAATTGACTGTTTTCATGGTGATGAAATACCTGGATATAACTAGAGTATACTAGAGTGATTTTAATATTATAGATTATAGTTGTTTAGTGCTTAACAGTTGCTCCAAACACCCCAGGTACAAGGGTGGTAAATTGGATAATCATAATGTGACATGACCAATGAACCCCACTTGTGGCTATCATTTGTCTATAATGAGTTGGAGCGACCCTGAAACTTGTTGGGCTTATGGTGATGAAACAACTATTGTGAAGTGGTTCACCCTGGTTTTTTATTGGGGCCAAGTTATCGGGGCCCCATGTCCACCGATGTTCCTGGGGTCGTTGCGAGGTGGGGCCCCGTAGATAGCTCATTTGGGGCCCACAATCAAAGGATTCAGCTTGTGATGATATCTATGTCAAGGTGAGTTAGCAATACGCAACAAAGACAACTTAAGATGGGCAGCACCCAAGGTCCTGAAACTCTCCAAACACATACGAAGATATTGAAAAACACTAAAATCTAAAGCTATAATAATTCTAGTCATAGTTCTGGGGTAGGTGCTATTTACTATTTTGTATCTTCGTGTTGGGGTGACCATTGCTCCTACCATCTAGTATTGAATATTGGGGGCATGACCATTGCCAGCAGATTACTGACCCCTATAATGGCCAACCAACAAGTGTATTGGTCTATTTGGACCTATAATGATCTCACCTAGCATAAAGTATAGCCCTGCACAGTGGTGCCCCATAGCGAGCTAAGTTGGGACTCTAGCAAGGGTTTACGGTGATTCTAATTGGAAACTGAGATTCAGCTGTATAACTGGATTTTATCTGGGTGATACGCATGGAATCCTTCAACAAAATCCGGTTCAAGTAATCGTTCAACTGACTTCCCACTATCGTGCCTGAATCAACAGTGTCATTGTACGGGGTACACGACTATTCGTCTTCAAACGGGGGATAAAGAACCGCTTTTCAAGCTGGGTCCCCAAACAAATTATATATACAGTAAATATAAACAAACGAACAAGAGCAAAACCTGGGACTTCAAGGGATTATTTTACCATCGTCAACTGATTTCCAGTGTGTGCAGGTAAAATAGTGATCAATAATATAATATACATATCATCATGTACCTTGCCAAACTCCATTTTCACTAGACCGGGAAATCATGGGACAAATTATGCCCGACTTTGGTCACAAACGTGAGTTTTTTTTGAGGTCATGAAATTACTGAATCATTTCTTGTCCGAGACATGGGACGCATATGCTATCACCATCATCCTGCAGGGTGCCCCCCAGGTACAAGTTGATTTGCGACCCCCATGAACTATGATGATAGTTGCATTTAGTTACCATAAACCATAATTATATCAATTAATGATAAATAAAACCAAAGTTAGCTAAGTAGGGGGCACCACCTTTTTTAATCCCATCAACTCCCATTGACTTTCATTAAGACCACATTTTTCATCATTTTTCCTCTGGTTTGGGGCACCACCGAAGCAGGGTCAACCTCCACCCGCCACTGAGGTCGTCAACGTCCAGCTCCTGGGGTTTCAAGCATTCCTGGGCTCCCCTGACATGATCTGAGGCTGTTTTTGGGCTTGAAACATGGGTAAAAAAATTGAAAAAATCAGAAATTCACAAACAACAATGTACTGATTTCACACTTGAACGCGTTATTTCTATTTTTTGCCATGAACTAGAATCATTGGAATTGGTTGGCCGTTTTCAACGCTTTCCTGTGGGATATAATAGGTGCACAGCGGGGCCATCAACCGAGACAATCATCTGCTTGGTGGTGCGTAACCACCTATCGAATCCTAATCAAACGAAACAAACTGGGATCATCATCCCATGCTCAGGGATCATTTTTTTTGAAACCATCAACCAAATTGAATAGATCTATGTGAAAAACATAAACTTCAGCAGTATCACAGAATGTGGACATCTCAGGATGTGTAGTGTTTCTATCTATATATGTTCATATTTATTTTGATCGGTTCGAATTTTCAACATGTATGATATGCGCGGCGCTCAAGCAAGTGTAGCGGTTCAAAGGGATCTGACAACCCGGTTTACAAAGCGGGAAGCCAAACACTTCGTCAGCACAGCCCATCTGGGATGGGTTCTGTTTTCCGCTGTTTACCAATTCACCATCCATACACACAACCGTCGTCGTCGTCGTCGTCGTCGTCCTCATCATCATCATCATCATCATCATCAAAACCAACAAAATCATAATCATAATAACTATCATAATAATCATCATCGTTACCATCATAGTCAACATAATCAACATAATATTGATAATAATAATCATCATCACCATCACCAAATTCAAAGTCAACATAATAATCGTCATGGTAAGTGTCATCCTTATCAGGATCATCAGCCTTATCATAATTGTCGTCATCGTCACCATCATCATCATCAACATCAAATCAGCAGCATCATCATAGTCAACATAATCAACATAATCACCAATCATCAATCATCAGCCATCATCATCATAACCACCATCAAATACATAATCAACATAATCATCGTCATCATCTGTGTCATCCTTATCATGATCATCAGCCTTAATCGTCGTCGTCATCATCACAATCATCATCAACATGTTTGCTCCCACAGTATCCCCACTTGTGGTTGGGAACTACTCATTGATCGCATTCTCGTTTTCGTTTTGTGGATTCTGCCTAATTCCCTCGTTCGTCAGTCAGGGTGCAACCTCATGACCAAGTATACCCAGGATTTAAATACCCTCTTGTTGATGAGCCTGGTAGTGGAAAATGTCACAGCAGTTGAGGCTCTACTAATTCCTTTGCTGAAGGGTCATTTCTGAGTTTTCGTTCACCGTGAGGATGTTGTCCAAGACACAAGGAAATCCATGTATCTGCCGATAAGAAATGTTGCTCCGGTACATATTGAAGTGTACATCAACCATGAATTGAACAAAAAAGATACGTATCAAATCACCATTCCTTCAACCACCAATTCCTCGAAAACCCCACTGATCCAAGGGTCAATTGTCTTCTTCTTCCACTCTTCCCCCCCAAAGTTGTGACGATACGCCTGCCGCTTAGCAGTGTGCCCAGCATTCCAAGGATCGTCCGAACTGGTTTCTCCTTTTCGGAAATGATCTAAACATTGTGGATGTTTGATACCTATACTGGAAAGTACCCCTCTTTCGGCACATTGACATCAGCATTTTCCCAAAGCCCCAAAAAGTGGGACCCATAAAGTTGACTTCAGTTGGTTTTTTTCTTCGCGCAGCCAGCCTAATTACAACATATGTGGTTGAAAATATCTATATATCTATACGCAAATCTATCATTATCTATCTACACACTCTACAAAAACCCTAGGCCAACTTACTTATATATCTGATGCTGCCCAAAGCTCATGGTTGCTATCTGGTCTACCTTGCGTCAACAAACCTTTGACAAAGTGTGATTCGCTTGGAGTTCCATCTTGAATCTTGACACCACAATCATGCATCAAAGATATTTAAACATTACCAAATTCATGCTGTTTTTGGAACATGTTCAGGCTTGAAGCTTCTTAGTGTGGCAACCCAATATTGCAAAGCTAGCCACGCGACACCACCATGATCGGCGGAGTTCCTGCTCTCTCTGACTTGACTTTGTGCATGGGTGATAAAAAAAAACAACAAACTACATTCCATTATAATAGACATTCCCTTAATCCAGGTTGTTGAAATTTGCCGGGGTAACAACGAAACAGCATGTTTCTCATGCTTTGAACCCTCTATTTTTTGGAGTCGAACAGGTTTACACAGACTCATATGGCTGTCCTATGCCATGCTTGCACGGGCTTCCATGGCTTTGCAAACTGTTATTGTATAGAACTGGTGCATCCCAGACAATTAGTGCTAACACGCAACCCAATTATATATATATATATATTCAAATATATATATATACATATCTATGTATATATATAAGTATATATATATATAAATATAATTATTTAAATAAATATATATATATATACATAGATATTCTAAGGATTTCCCAAATACATGCGGGTCGTGAAAAAACAACGGCATCTTCCGCCATGTTTCTTGGGTCATGTCACGCCGGCACCTTTTCGCAGAGCTCTGAGACGTCGAAGGCGGCGACAATCTGGGCATGGATCCCACCCTCCAGTTGTGGTATTTGGTGACGTCACAGAAATCCTTTGACTGCTAAGGGGAAACCGCTGGAATCCCTAAATTATGCCCCACCATGTTTCCCAATATCCGACATGATATTCCACGTTAATCTCAAACGATTTCCCTCCATGTATCCCATGTGAAATTCCCAGCGCAAATTGAAATAGTTAGTTATTCAATTTTGCAAAAACGAATCCTGAGGCTTAAGCTTTAGAAAACAAATTTAATATATATATATATATAGTACCTGGGATAAATGCAACCACAAAAACACAAAAACAACTGAAATAAGGCCATTTGGGAATGATTCCCCTTAGCAACCATCATTCCAGTGCCACCACTGTGAGGCCTTAAAACCAACATATATATATATATATATACACTGAATTTTGCATATATTAAGCATTAACTACACCAACCCATTCTATAACTATAAGGTAAATAAATGAAGAAACAAATATATATATATATTATATCAGTTCAAAATTTTCAAAAAACACAATTATTTACATATGTCTACTGTATATATATATATATACATATCTCTATTTATGGATTGATGGATCTAATTTATACATCCCCCATGGCCTGGTGCGGCAGCTCGGCGCGCTGCAGGGACATGCGCATGCCGCCGATGCCCGCGAAGAGCTCCAGCACGCGGAGCGGAGCGAGGCCTCCACGGACAGCACGCTGGGGAGAAAACAAAGATGTTTATGGTTGATGAGCGAAAACGTAGATTTGCTGATATATTGGTTGATTTGTAGCAAACCAACCATGGATTCCACAAATCAACGCATATTTAAATGAATTAAAAGCTTTAAATGCTAGACTTTCCAGCAAACCATGGTTGATTAGCGAAAGGTAGTTCCCACTATATCCCACTACAGCATACTAAATCCATCTCAATCCTATCCCTAGTGCTCCAAGTAGCGTCTCAGAAGCTGTTTACAACCCAAAAACAAGCTCCAAGTACAGCTGGAGCCATTGGGATACATTTTATGACTATGCTTATATTTTGTCCAGTATGTCTCTACATATAAATAAAAAAATAGAACGCAAATTTATCAGACATTATGTATTAGACATGAAATTTCATTAGACCATTAACATATATATATATATACATATGATAAATACTATTTATATTAGATGTATTATATCGAAAAATACATACAACAAATATATATATATATAATAAATTAAATGTCAAAATCATGTGTTAAAAATAAATATGTTCTAGTACATATATGTCAAATGAAATATGTACTAATTGATATATACACAAAAGATTATATACATACTATATATATATATATATTAAATTTGGGAGGCTCAAGAAATTCAAATCAAACAAAGTAAAATTATTTGGCATGTCGTTGAAAGCACATGGACTCACGGCGCTGACATGGCTCAATTTTTTACCACGATGGGAGAGTCCGTCGTATGTCAAATTCAAATTGAATGAATCTACAATTGGTCAAATGATTTCACCTTCTCACCATTGATGGATGGAACGTTTCGAACAATTGAATGAAAGAATAATGAGAAACCAATGTTGATAAATGTTCAGTTCAGACAAGATTTTTTTTTGCTATTGTGGATCACATAAACAGACAAAAGTATCTTATTCCATCCACCTTTATGGGGGGCCATCAAGCTCATCCCAGAAGTGACCATATGTCCAGACCCAGAAATGAAAACGTTGAACGCTTCACAATCTTGAGTGTTTTGCTCAACTTGTTCGAGTTCGTGTTGGCGTTCAAGATGTGCGTCAAAATCATTGGAGTTGTCTGAGGAAAGATCAAGTTCTGTGATCAGACTCAGAGCGGGAGAAAAATTGTTGTGATTTTCCTCCAAGTTCGGCAACATACCAAGAACAGGGACTTTTATGAATTTCACGAGTAATAACACAGAAAGGAAATCAGCAGCAGCAAACAGAACCGAAGTTAACAGTTCAGGAGTTGACAGTCCCTTGAAGTGGTGAAACGAGATAAGTTCTCGAAGCAAACAATTGACGAAGTTGAAATCGTTGATGAGTTGATCAAGAGCCTCAAAGGAGAGAGAAGAGGAAAAGAGGTAGATAGAAGTGGTAGGATGAGGAACGAAAAAGTTGGCAACTGGCTCAAACTGGCCGGAAAAGGCGGCGTGGATGCTGGAGCACAGAAAGGCCCAGTGCCGTCCCGAAAAACTGTCGAAAATGTTCTCAATAAGGCTGTAAGTTGTTCAAGTTGCTGGTCCTGACGAGATCGAAGCTTCTTTGCAACTCTGTGTCGAAATTGCTGTCGTTTCTTGTTGGTTGATGACCTTGGGGTGGTCGAAGAACCTGCATGTCGAGGCTTGGACTTGGCCTTAATGTTCTTCTGAAGTGGGGTGAACAGCAATTGATGCATCTGGCTCTCGACTTTGTCCAATGTGGAATCCAGAATTGAGATAAAAAATATCAACCTTATCGACGATCGATCTGCAATTATCTGTATGCATTGATCTGTCAAAGAACAAGGACGCCAACCATCCGGAAATCGGTTCACTTCAATGGGCATGCATCACTTCCTTTCACAGACCTGTCACACCTGGCATGAGGGGGTCATGCCCTCCGTCCCGCATAGGCACTTGTATGATGTATTTCAGCCATGGCAGCCCCCGGATTTTACACAAAATGTTCGCAACATGAGTCCTCAACCCCAGCTGGAAATCATGTTACGTCATTGTTTGGGGGCTCGTGCCCCTTTACCGTAATTAAGTACATTTGAATCGTTTCGTTCCACAGTTGCGGAAAACAGTTTGTGGGTGCTTTCCGTGGAACCGGTTTCTAGCTACCGCTGTGCCAAACGTAACCTGGATCGCCGAATTAGCACGAATAAATGCTTATCATTATATAAGAGATTTCTGTTATTTGGGCCTTTGTCTGTTTTGGCCTTTTTCCAGTTTTAAAGCTGCGAAGTCAAAATTCTGAGGGAAAATTCCTCCGGGAAATAGCGGATGAAATATCTGTCTGGCAGTAGTGCAATATGCGTTTTTGTCAAGTTGGCATGAACATCAAAATGAGCGGAAATCCAGACAAAGAATGCTATTTGAAGAAAAAAGTGCTATATAATTGAAGATCCAGGGCTGCGTCAGGCCTGTAAAAAGGACTTGGCATAAGTATGTTGCATGCATTTGCATGCCCAAGGCTCCCCGCATAGGCGATTTTGGCCTTGCAGGCGCAGGTGCAAATGCACAAGCTTCCGGGGCTGTCGGTTTCACATGTTGGTCAGTTGGTCCCGCAACGCTTTCGCAGAAAAGAAGCGCAACTGTTGCACAAACAAGATGAACAATATGTGATGCACTCAGGATCAGGCTTCTTTGTCAGCATCAGCCTCGCGCCTTCTCCAGGGCAAAAGGGTCCCCAACCCACTCGTCGTTTGACAACATCTCACGGCTTTGGCAAGAACTGGGAGGCCCAACTGGCAGGGTTCGAAAATTGTACGGAGGCCTCTCACGGGATAATACGGGATGCTGGCATCACAGAATCGGGAAGGCGTGTGGCACGAATCTCACCCACCTTTGCTTGCCGCGGCATCGGCGGAGGAGCACAACCCTTCGCGCAGCCTGCATGTTTGAAGAAGTGCCGTGGGCACAAACGCAAGTAGCCCACATGCAACGTTCCCTAGCACAGGTTGGTATAATATGGTGCAATGATGTGTCCTGCCTGGTCCTGAAGCGAATGCCACTGCGCAAAAAGGAGGGTCCTGCACGGCCAACCCGCGTCAACGCTGAAAAATAGCACAATGTCAAGCAGGGCCCGCAGGCAGCGGATCAACGAGGTTCAGATCAAAAGGCTCAGAAAATTTCAAAAACATGTGAAGTTTGCAGCAGTGAGCTGCCGGCCTGGAATTTGCCATGTCTGGAGAAGCCTGCCAAACATCAAGCATCATCAAGCTCATGCCTCTGGACTCTAGGCATGTCTGATCCATGCTTGAAGGGTTGCTGCCGGGCATGCTGGATCAAGTCGACTGTAACTCTGCTTGCAGCCTTCTGGCTCTATGCTCCTGGCCTTGTGAAACTGCTCCTCAACGAATCGGGCCACAATCCCGACACGACACAGCATGACAGAGCAGTTATCAGTCACGTGGCCCCGAAGCCTTCAAACCCTCGACTCTCGCATCTTCAGTCTGCTGGGCAATCTGCACACAGCACGTAACAACATGGCATCAACAGGCATCAACGACATCTGACGCAAACATATTCCCAGTGGCAGTCAGGCCTGAATGCGGGCAACTTTTTTAACATCATCCTGTTGTGCTTCAATGCCTTATGCATCTTATGCAAAATGCACAACACTTCGGTTATGCAATGTGCAAGTCCAACACTTTGGCCCCGCACGCTTCCGCTTCTTTTCACGTCGGTCCTGGCAGCAGCACATACATGGCTATGTTCAACATGATTGAAGGGGACTCCTATGAGACTCCTTCTCCATTTTCTCCTTCATAACGCCATCATCTGATTCCTGGCAAGCTGCGAGCTCGGACCAAGCTGGGCACGCCCCCTTGAGAACTAGGTGCACTTGCCTCCGGCATGGCATCCAGAACCTCCCACACACGGCGAAAGACCTGGCTAGAACGGCACAACCATTGGGCCCGGGTTCTGCAAAGGTGGAACAACTGAATGCTGCACTGAGCATGCGGGAATGAACTGCACATTTTACATGGAAGCACTGGGCATTCTGAATCAGACATGGCTGCTGGCACGCCGGAACCGTCACCAAAGCCCAATGGACTTGCAGCAAAAAAGACTCCTTGATCTGTTCGGTCCCCCTCTTGGTTTCAATGCCATGACGGACTATCATCGCAAGGACTGGTGAGAAAGCTACAAGAATCCATAGGAGTAAAGATTCAAGCATGTTCAACACATGGATGAGACTGATTCAAGTATCATATCTCATAAATCTCAAAGTGACGCAGGGCAAGAGTGCAAATGCTTCTCTCGTGCATCATGCCATGCCAGATGTGCCCCCTATGCTTGAGGTGAAATGTCTGTGGTATGCATGGGGTCTGCTCATGACAACCAAGTGAATCAGAACAAGTGACGACTTCGCCTGGCAATACATGTTTGACTTGAGACTTTGAACTGAGCAGTGTTCCTGTACTCAATCTATATCACTGCCAAGATTGGGAGGGTACTTTGAAATACCTGAGCCACATTGTGAATACGTGGATTAGATTGACCATAGCTGTGCACCACAGCCCGGGGCAATGACGCTTGGAACCCACTTGAACAACATGAAAATGCCACCACCGTATGTCCCATGAAATTTTAGTGATGAACATGTCTCAAACCCGACTGTGTCTCGCCCGGCCCTGCGCTGCCCCAAGGTGCGGACAGTTCTATACCTCGATCCTCCTAGGGTTGTCGAATTATTGCCCCTGCCTCAAGAAATGCCTCTGCCAATGCAGGGTCTGAAAAACATGCAGGGTTTGATCTTGAAATTTCAAAGAAATCTGATTGTTCTACGCTATGTTCACACCCCAAATGGTAGCAATTCTTTTTGTAATATATATGCGCACCAATCCCACTTGAGGCACTCATTTTGTCTGCAAGGTTCTTGCGACAATGAAAAGAGTTGGCTGCGCATCCAGGCCATGCTCTCCTGGATCTGATTGATGGAGAATCGAACCTTGAAGTCCAAAGACTGTAAAAGGCAGTAGATCTTCTGGCAAGAGCTCCTTGGATTTCCTCCCGATTCCAGCCATGTCGGAATTGGGGTGTTGGTGGTCGCTTCGGACCATAAGTCCTTCAGATGTTGTGGGAATGCCTCCAAGTTGATGTACCCAGACATCGTTGTGAACCAAGACCAGATCTGTCCACGTCGCTGCTGTAATGACATGCGACACAAACGAGAAAATCCAGGTGGATTCGGTGGTGTGGATGGTGCCGGGATCGATGACGCCATCCCACGTAGTGCCCAGCTCCAGCTTCTTGATGATCACAAGGTCGAAGAAGTCACCAAAACTAATCAAGTCAATCCGATCCACCGAAATAAATTGAAGAAAGCGTCCAACGAAAGGCAAATGCCACAAGCCAATGAATTGTCAGAAATTGAAGAAAATAAAATGACAGTCTCGCATTTGCGAAGGCAAAGGCACTAAATGGCCAATGATATGAAGATCAGAAACGATCGCCAATCGAGATTGGGTAAATTGAGCCACAAAGGCTTGTCATTAAAAATTGAACTGATAAGAGCTCAAATGGTCAAGTGTGCATCAGGATCAATCGATCAAATGCTGTCAATGAATGTGAAAACAAGAATCAAACCTTCAATTGAAGCTGCAATTGCAGAAAGGAGGTCCTTGAAGAAGGTCGCTGCAGAGGCACGAAGAGCCGCTGACATGAACCTGAATAAGATGGAACGAGAATTGAGTGAATGAAATTGGAATACAGGAAGAAGATTCAGGAAGGAAAAATGAATCCAGTATTGTACATGTGTGTACATCAAGACAGCGAAGAAGTGCCAAAAGGTAATAATTAAGATGAGAACTCCCAATGCGGAAAAGGGGCTGCGGTTGAACCAGAGGAATCAATAGTGGCAGCGGATCACATGTGCATCATGAAAATTCAAGTGAATGCAATTAAATGATTAAATGGAATTGGCGAAGTCAAATGGGCGAAGTGTTGAAGATGAACATTTTGGAGAAAGGACATTTTTCTTCATCGAAAGCAATGTTCCTCAAGATTCCCAAGAATAGTCAATTGACAAGATCAATCGATCGAGAAGGGAAGAGGAAGGTCTCGGTGTCTCTGCTAAAAATCTCTGTTTAGATAAGTCAATCGACAGATCAAATGATCAAACAGAGATTTATTGTGAAAAGAAATCGTCATTGTTTGAGGGTTGAGGAGCAACAGAGCGTTCATCCGAGATCAAATGAATGTTAGCGATCAGAGTCTCCTTTGAAAGTCCAGAATCAAGAGCACGTTGGACTGATTGAATGAAAAGATCCAATGGAGTCGTAGAAGACGATGAAGAACCAATAGGCAAAGACATGAGTACTCAAAGGAAAGCTAGAAGTTGTAGGTAACGACGAAGAAGAAGCCACAGAACTTGAAACATGAACAGGTCGATCTGTACGAGGAAGGGGCTCACCAAAAGCATCGTCGCCATTATCACGCATGGCAAATCCGAAAAGAAATTGAGAATATGAACGAACAAAGGATCAATTGTTTGATTTGAATTTTCTTGAGCCAAAGCAACGGAAATTAATGGAATTTCAGATCTCACAAATTTAAAATAAAGAGGTGTCTAACTATGTTAGAAATTCATCATAAATTGTGTAAAAGAAATGTTTTACATATATATATATAGATTTAAAAATGATATGGTAACATGACACGATTCTATTTGAATTTAATCATACACACTATATCCACTACAATCCTAGACACTAGATCTACTACAGCAGGTACAGCACCTTGACAATATACCTCGAAATCACCACGCGCCCGCGGGAAATCGATGAATTTATGGTGCCTGGCGCCAGCGGCGCAGCGGAAGATGTGGCAGCTGAACCGCCCGCAGCAGCGTAGGCCATGGTGACATGAGGTAAACTTCGGTGCGCTGAAGGCGCCGGGGTCAGAGCTGGTGTTGCCATGAAGCAGGTACCATGTGGGGACTGGGGATTTATAGAACCAACGTTTGGTTTTATGGCTGATTTCTGGTCGGTTTCTGTTTTCATACAATATTCTTGTGGCATTTTATTGGGCAAGGGGCTTGTAAAAACCTTCGCATTGCACTGTAGTGGGGGATAACTCCAGCGATATCAACATTGTCCTTTTAGAACAATGATGTCCTTGAGGGGACGGTTTGGTATACCACTTATATGTGCAATATTGTTTTTATAATATTGGAAGACAAAGACAACATACAAAATCATATAGTGAGTGAAAATGCGGACACAATATGATCATATCATTGACCTTTTGGTTGCAATTAGGAAATAATCCCCCGATTCATCAAGCAGTGGGAAAAGATCATAGCTGATCTAGAAGTGCAAGCTTGGCATGCTCCACCCCAAACGTAAGATTTGAGTCTTTGGTCTCTTTGCGTTTTTTTTTGGATGGGAGATCCCCGAGATACCATAGGTTTCAATATTAAAATGGTCTAGTATGGTCTAATGACTTGAACGATTTGAAGGTACCCCTATGACTTTGGAAATCACCATATGTTTCTATTATGTTTCTATTATTATATCTGCTTCTATTCATTCCAAATCTTCCGTGAAGGGCCCAGCGTTAAGGACCACAAAATTGGGTACCAGAAACCCAAGTCATCGGCGCAAAAATGGTCTCTGTTCATCTTCAACCGAGCTGAGAACTTGGACGTATACCGGACTATAGCCGTGCTTTCTATTTTTTCTGATTCAATATCGGGTGGATTCAGATGTGGGCATTGGCTTTGAAAAACATGGAGGTTCATGGATCCAACCTTTTCAAGCGGAAGCTGTGAGAAAAAAACACGCAGCCGAATCTCGTCTTGGGACATGGCTGGACGACGCTGTCTGACTTCGAAAACCCGGGGCGTGCCCTGAAGCGACTGCGGACCCTTGACAATTTGGGGTTTGTCCAATTGTTTAGGATAAACCTGGTAAACCCAAATTTATGGCAATGTAGCGGGAATAGAAATACATAAATATATATGATACATATGTATATATATATATATATTTATTTATTTAAACATATCTAAATAAAATAAATAATATATCATATACATGAATATATGTATGTATATAAATATACAACTATAACTATAAAACATGATGCACCATCTTAGATACATTGAAAACAATATGCATATGTATATATATACCTATATATATATATTTATATATATATATATATGGTCAAGGTTTACCACATACCCGAGGGCAAACTAACATGGATGTGGACAACCCATGGTTTCCCTTTCAGGGAAATTATCTATAATATATAAATTTATATAGTTCATGGTGGCTTTGCCACATCTATGTGAACTAGTTTGCAGGAGGGGGAAGTGCAATGATTTGGAGATGCTTTGCCAATGGGTGATATCGATTTCGTGGGGCATGGGACAGCCCCACCGGCCCGATTTTTGAGCATTTTTGAAAAGCGACCTGGGAGCCACGGGGAAGCCACCAGGCAAAGAACCCTGGCAGCAGAAAATGCTAGAAAAAACGTGGTACCCAACCAAGTACAAGTAGTTACAAATCCAATTGTTCACCTAAGTATAGATCAACTTATACATCTCAGAAATCGACCATCGATTCCCCATTCGTGGTGGCAGAGCAACTAGCTTTTAAGGCCCTTCCAAGGCCTTTCCACTTCATCAATTCCACCCTTGCCCGCTTTTTCTCTCACAGGCTGTGCGTCTCAGCTTTTACGGCAAGGACCTGCGGTTTGTCGAGGATATGTTTGACCCACCAAAAAATAATGATGCTCTCAAGAAAAGTATGGCAACCATCATGGAGATGCCACTGAAAAGAGACATGGACCACGGTAAGAAAATGGTTCCAATCATAGAGGGGCGGGCTTGGTAGCATATCATATGCTCATATATTGTATGCCACCATTGTCCATTCGTTGTTCACCGGATGTGAACCCCTACTCAAACAATCAAACGATCGGGAAAAAGAAAATTCCCTTACTTCAAGTGATCCCCACCCTGACACACCATTCTAACATAATTTTTGTCATATTATCTGACAGGAAAAGTGGCATATATATATATAGAATATAATTAGTCTGACATTTCCCTGGCATCTATTCGGACATTCTTTCTGGCATTCTACCTTTCTACCTGGCACCTATTCTGACATTCTTTCTGGCATTCTACCTGACACCTGTTCTGGCATTCTTTCTGGCCTCTATTCTGACATTCTATCTGACATACTTTCTGGCATCTATTCTGACATTCTTTCTGGCCTCTATTCTGACATTCATTCTGGCATTCTATTCCGGGCACCTGTTCTGACATGTGTCTGGTATCTATTCTGACGTTCTTTTTGACCTTCTTTCTGGCATTCTATCCGACATATGTTCTGACATTCTATCTGGCGGTCTTTTCTGACTTCTATGTTCGGGCCTAAGCGTCCCCAGCTGCATCCGGAGCTCGGGGTAATTAGGTTTCGGGCCGATTCTTGCCGAGTTGGCTTGAGAGTTCGCGATGGTGTTCTTGTCCAGGCGTGCCAAGCTGCACCCAGAGCTGGCGATATGGCTCGGGCCCAGGTGTGCCCAGCCGCATCCAGAGCGTGCGATATGACTCAAGCCCATTCGCCGGCGCCGCCTACAGTCACGACGAGCTGGCAGAATGAGGATGCAGAGAGGAGGCGGAAAAGAAGGAGGAAGGAGGAGTGAGGCACACGTCACACCTCTTTAAAAATCTAGAGACCCTCACCGACGATTGGGGAAAAAATACACATGACAATGATCATTAAGGCAAACCCAGCGAACCAACAATCCAATTGCAACCATGATCTTTTTACATTCCAAGAGCTTGGTGTAATGTGGATCCCCCATGGTAAACCATCCCCAAAATCACTATAAATGGGTGGTGAAAAGAATCCCCAAATGGTAGGTTTATGGCATTGGGCTTCCCACATTACCCAATGTTCACAATAACCTCATCGCAGCTTCGCGACTTCGCGGCCTGTTGGTCTTGGACACTCCAGACCTCTTCACAGATCGAAGCCAGAAAGTCCTCCACAGAGAGTGTTTGTCCAGGAACACATCAGCAGAAAAACTTTTTATGTGTTTGTCCCGAATACATTTTATTTTTGTGGTTCCTGCAAATTATAGCCCTTGTAAAACACTTAATGCTTACAACTAGCTATATATATATAACCAGCTAGTTGCAGGAGTTACAGCTTGAGTATTGTATAAGAACGCACTGTATAAGAATTCGAGGGGATCGGATCCAATGCGCGCTAAATATTGTCAGCTATACCAGGCACACTGTACTTTAAGAATTTGAGGGCATATGGGATAGGATTGCCAAATTCTTCAAGTACTATGTATACCTGAGGTTTTGTGTGTATTGTGGGATGGGAACTGAAAGGTTGCAATTCTCCTTTGCGGTTCCCTGTTTGTGGAATGATCCCCTCGTGGGATGAAATCGGGCTTTGGAGAAAAAATCAGGATCTGAAAAAATGCTTTTTTTCCGCACATTCTTGCACTGCTTCCAGTCCACTCAAATCAATACTTGGGAACCTGAAACGTTTTTTTACTCCAATAGCTTCATGAAACTAAAGCTTCTGGGAACTCGGGCTTCGAGCTTGCAATCTTCGAATCTGAAGGCCGACGTGCTAACCACTGAGCCACACGGCCCTTGCGTCTGAAAGTTTTGCCTTCTTATTCTCTCTCTGGGCTGGCTGCCAGGGGCTGGGGTTTGGCCTGGGTTGTGGCTGCGAACGCGCAATTTTTCGCGATCCGAAAAATCGTTTTTTTTGGGCACTGCCCTTGTGAGACTCAGAAATGAGATGTTGCAGTTCTTCTTTCTCTGTCGCAGACCAACCCATCAGACAAGCCCGGCTTTGCAAAAAAAACAGGCTCTCATTTTTTTTCGTATTCCCCTTGTTATTTAAGTCTGCTAACTCCATCTCGTTCCCTCGTTTGACCTCGCTCTAAATTGCGCGCAGAGAGAGAGAGAGAGAGATACAAAAAAATATATATATATATACAAAAAATACACAACTAAGAATATCTAAGAATGCTCTAAAAATGTGAGGGGCCCTCGGCCTATTGTGGTGGAAATGTGCCTACATTAAAAAAAAGAATTGGAAGGACCCTGGGCCTCAAGCTTTCGGATTCTTAACAAACTCTCGGGCTGTGCAATCCCAATGTATAACTGTTAAGGGCCAAAGCTGTGCAGATTTGTCCAGCATCCAAGTCAGGGATATGCGTGCAGATGCTGCAAAACCTTGCATAGCCCATTGAAAACATGATGTTCAACCGGGATTTGATGTCTATTCATCCGCAGAAACGGCTAAAAAAGGTCATCAACCTAACAAGTCGAGGTAATCTCGCTTCTGAATGTCTTGGATGCAACTTGTTGTTGCACCAAGAGCTCACGAAGTTGACCACCTCTAAACAGAGCATGTCTTTCACGTTTATGCTGAAATGAGACTACTCTGTTCAACCATTTAGCTGCCTGAATTATACCAAGCCTCAAAACAAATCAGTGTATTTTACCAAATTACCATTTTAGTTGAATTTCTACCACATTCCATCTTCGGGGGACAAATACAACGACAATTGCCATTGGTTCACCAACCTCGAGCAATCGGATCATTTTTGAGGTTCTCCCTCCTCATCATGACGGACAATGTCGCTTCTTATCGTCTTCGTTCATCCAGCGTGATGGAAAAACATGTTAGATATGACCGACAAGAATAAATCTGGGGGTGGGCCAAAGCCTATTATCATCATATTTTGGGAAATAAAGCTCCAATAGCCAGCTAATTAGGGTACCTAGACGTACTTAGGTACCAGGGTTCTGACCCCTAACCATATTTTTGTCTGCATGGGATATTTTGGTATTACATACGGATGTTGAACATGACTGACTAAAACGTCTATATAACCCCATCCCCTTAAGGTTAAACACCCCCATACTGTGGTCGCAAATGTGTGTAAATACCGTACTAAGCCATGGTTTCTGGAAGGTGTTTAATGGCTATACCCCATTGAATTAGCTGGAGGGCAGTTGCATGGTTGGTCCACATTGGTGCATAGCTTCAGGCAAGCCTCAGATAGAATAGTTGGCAACCTGGAAATTGTGGAAGAAACGTCATCACACATATTTTGGAGATACTTTCGGAATCTTTTGGAGGACCCCATAGATAATTCCAGGTGACCCCCCCAACAAAAAGAACTCTTGTCAAGCTGTTTACCCTCTGGCTATTTAACATAGCTACTGCCAATTAGCCATTTATAAGGTGATTCATCATGATTTACCTATGAAAATTGCGTTTTTCCAAAACCACGTCAAATAGTCAAAGGATATTTACAATGCAATTCAGGCCAATCCCGGAGGTTCACTGATCAATGGTGTGCCGTTTGAGAAAATGCTTAAATATATGTCTGTACCAGAAAATAAAGAAGCCCATTGACAACCAGATGGTGCCCCAGTTCGTTAGCTAAGGCTAGGTGAGTTTCTAGCTCCAACAACTAGGGTTTATAAATTCTATGTCTATACTTAATGGGGATGATAAAACCAACTTATGACAGGGGTTTACCACCGTGCATCCCATTTCTCCCCTACAGCCGACATGGTTTCGGGGGATGTTCATACAATATGAGATATTGGGGTGATGTGATTATAGCAGGGATAAATTTCCATATTTCAAATAAGGCTATTTGGGGACGATTGCCCTTATTAACTATCATTCAAGTGACGCCACGACGTAAAGTCACTATGATTCATCCACATGTGATCCAGTTATATGTTAGTTTATACAGTTATGTCCCCAAAAATCCCAGCTATCAGAGTTAGAAAACATTTTAAGTTATCCAACTACCCTGCCGTTTTCCTCGTTGTGGCTCACAATCACCACACTTCCGCGGAAGAGTCGGAGCGCACGGCCCAGAGCGTCCACCTGAAACAATCGACCGAAGAGGCTACCTTGAGATTTCATTTGCAATTTGGGAATCTGATCGGGAGCAATGATGTCCTTTTGGCCGGCAAACAAAAATGAATGGAGTTTGACCTTCCACAAATTGAGAATTGAGAATGGAGGACCATAGATTTCACCAAGAACATGTACCAGTTCACATGAGTCAGATGGCCCCGAACATGCCATGGTCTACCAAAATCATCCGAATCTCTGCTCACGGCCGTTGAATTGGACGCCTCCAGTGTTGGGATGAAGGTTCACATTTCTGTTTTGGAAGTAGAATCGTATAACACACATGATATGCGTTTTAAAAGGGAAATGGTCAGCACAATTGAGTTATGCTGCGTGAGTGATATCCGAACAACCTGCACTGTTGCATGATACTGGGGGTGAGTATTCGCCAGCTCCACTGAGTTCCCACCGTGTATATATTCAGGAATGAAACAAATAAAGCATGAACGTTTTGAATTCCGACCGAGGACAGATTTGGGATTACAACACAATGCATTTATTTCCCGCTAGACACTCTAACATCTGTCTATCTATAGGCATACACTAACCCATCAAAAGACACAAAACACTATCATTAATGATCCGTCAACAATAACCAACTACACTTTCACCTGAACCATGAACCAAAAGCAGTCACATCAACCAAGCTTTGTTCCCAGCGCCAGATCACCAGCAACTGCCAGGGGGCAGTTTCAAAGTCCAGAAAGTTGGTCGGTTCATCCAAGCACAACACCTTTGGAGCCGCCATGCGCCGAAGTTTCATCCTACAAATCGTAATAATTTGTTCCCTCCAGTGACACCAACAAGCCTCTGAAAAGAAAGGTTGAACCATGAACAATTAGGGATGCAATGGGAATATCACATGGAATTCAACGGTAACAATGGGATACTTGGGTCAACGCGTCATCTGCGCACATTGAAAGCGAGTCATCTGCGCACATTGCAAACGAGTCATCCGCGCACAGCGAAACCGCGTCATCCGCGCACAAAGAGCGGTCATCCGCGCACATTGATG
>Ga0126342_10003540_pt1 | contig 25866 bp, 31 predicted proteins | sample Cyp1metagenome_FD_92528 | JGI IMG/M metagenome (GOLD analysis project Ga0126342, IMG submission 92528) | Coral microbial communities from Lord Howe Island, Old Settlement Bay, Australia - Cyphastrea 1 metagenome | ecosystem: Host-associated > Invertebrates > Cnidaria > Coral ... | reverse complement strand
TTGGCTCCAGCAGCAGCTCCAGCTGTCAAGCAGACAGGACCAGCTGTCACAGAGCACCCCAGGCCAAAAGAACCAGTGCGAGCAGCTTTCAAGTGAGCAGTTTGGAAACGCACGACACATGTTCAAGAGGATTCCTATGCCTTGCCTTTCTTTGAAGGTTGCTAGCCTCCCCTGCGTCAGCAGGGCTCTGGCTTGCTGGAAACTGGGTCTCTGTCTTTATGTGCAGGAGGCCGTTTTGTTGTGTCCCCTCTGAAGTTCGGATTTCGAGCAGCAGCAGATGATTTCGAGCAGCAGCAGATGATGATGATGATGATGATGATGATAATGAGGTTTTGCTGTTTCTTCGACGTCTTGCAGAGGAGCTCACGCTGGACAGTGTCTTCAGCTTCATCGCTGTCAGTGACATTTCGGTTGACTACGACTCAAAGGTCTATGCAACAGATGCCTCCACGAACAGAGGCGCCGTCCCCTCCCTTGAAGTTGACCCGGAGTTAGCTGAGACACTCTGCCTTGACTTCAGCTTTGATGTGGTTGAGATCTGTGGTGGCTCAGGTGTTCTTTGATGCTATGGCAAAGGAGGGTCTGAATGTCTGCACCCCCATAGACCTATCCAGGAGTGAGCACTTTGACTTGAGAGACCTACGGCTCATTGACTGGATTTTTTACATGATTTTGACGAGGCGTTTCCGCGCTGTACTTTGTGAGCCCACGTGCACGACCTTCTCCCCAGCACAGCATCCTGCCAGCAGATCGTATGACCAGCCGCTTGGATTTGATCGGCTCAATCCCAAGACCTTCCTTGGTAACTTGCTGGCAGTCAGATGTTTGGCGATTGTGTGGTATGCGGCTCGACATGGTCTTCTCGAGCAGCCTCACCTCGGCCTGGTTGAGCATTTGGAGGTTTTTGCTTCAGATTGGTTTCTCAGAGGCTGTTGTTGACTCCTGCGTTTTTGGGAGCATCATTCATAGAAAGCCTTTCCGACTTCTCTGCCATGGACTTCACGGATGAGATCACCTCTGGCTGCAAAGGGGGACGCACGCATGTTCGCATTCAGGGGCGATAGGCCAGAGACAGTGCGGTGTGCGGTGTACCATCCTGGGTTTGCGAAGTTTTTGGCTGGCGACATTGCAAAGGCCCTCAGAGCAGTAGATGTCCCTGAAGAGAAGAAGGCCATCCAGATTGAGAGCGTTGTTGTGAACGACATTTTGTCCAAGGATGGGTGGAAAGTTGAGAAGGAGTGGGAATGGATCAAGGCCTCTCATGCACATCATCATCCTCGAGAGCAGATCTCTTGTTTCTTTGATGCGTATGCTTGTGCTTGATGGTGGCGATCGCAGATTCAGTGCCTTGCTTGATTCCCGAGTTGCGAAAGGCGCTCATGCCAAGGGCAGAACATCAGCTGTTGCGTTGAGGCCCTCACTTCTGAGCGCGCCTATGCTGCAGCTGGGAACTTTTACCCAGCTTATGGATTTGCACCGACGAGACTCAATACAGCTGATGCGCCAACAAGAGACGAGGCATTGCCTTCTACTTCTCCCTCTCCATTTGGGATTTCTTGTCATGCGCTGAGATTTCTTCTCTCCACTCTCACCGGTTCTGAAGGGCCACTGCAGGATGGATTCAGCTTCTCATCCTTGTAGTATGCTGCGCTTGCCCTGGCGAAGCATGTTGGAACTTTGAGCTGCCCTACTGAGCCCATTGGATTTTCCGATCTCTTTGACTTTGGATTTTGGACTTGTCTCCATCCTGCCCCTCTTGCACTCTGCATCCTGCCAGTCCTCCTGTGGATTGCTGTTGCTCTGAACACCGGAAACCCCAAATAAGCATAGGCTAATTTCGGGACGTAGGACTCGTTTGCTCTCGCTCGTAGCTCTTTTGCCATGTGTCACTGCAATGCCTTTGCGGCCCACAGGGGCGGGTCAAGCTGATCGCGCTGCGAGGCGCGCTGGAACAGTGTTGCAGGCCGATAAAGTAGTCCTGCAGTCTGCGCGCGACAACCGTGAACAGCTCTGGCTTGCGGGGAATCTCAGGACTACGCTGTGGGATTTGCTTGAACGTCAGGTTCCCGATCCTGAGGCGGTCTGTGATGCTTTGGTCGCCTACGGAAAGGACCTCTATCGATCTGGCAAGTCATATCGGAGGTACCCGGAGGCAATAAAGCAGTGTCTGCCCGTCGCCCTGCTTCGCGGCGGCAAGTTGGAGCTGCGTGGGACCTCGCATTTAACTGGGTCGTTGATGGGCCCCAGGAGCCACATTCTGGCCGCAGTTTACAGAGGATGCCGAGTATGTCAGGAGAAAGGGCAGATGGCTTAGCACAAGAACTTTAGAAATCTACCTGCGAGAGGCTTCCGTTTGCACTTTTTGTGACCGATTGTTTTGTGAGACCAGAAGCCGAATCGAGAACCTCTGCAGCCAGTTCCTTAGCGGTTTGAAGAAAGTGCAGCTTTTCCAACGGAGTGGAATCCCCGTACCCAACGGAGTGGAATCCCCGTACAGATTTGGCCAAGACTATGGTGATGCTGGGTGTGTGGGGAAGGTGCCAATTTGCCACCATTACTACATGTGATAGGTTCACCAGAGCGCATTCCTGCCAGATGTGGAAAAGTGCAGTGCGCCGTGAGATCTAGCCTTGGTAAGATCGAATGTGGAACGCAACGTTCTGCTCAAGTTCACCCTGCCCATAGTACGTCCCGCCCTTGAAGCACACCGTCCTGGCCAATTTGCAACGATCACTACATGTGATAGTTACACCAGGTAAAATGAGACATGTTGCTCTTGGCCACATGTACATTCAGGAATTGGTACAAATAAAGCAGGTCATTATTGGTAAAATCGACGGGAAGCAGAATCCAGCAAACACTTTGACGAAACACTTAGCGACTGCAAGTGACATGTTGGGATCGTTGGATGGATTAGGCGTGATTGATTTGACTGACAAAGGTTTTCAGGAACATGTGCGTAAAACAAAACTGCGAGTTGTGTCAAGCGTTAATTTCAAAAAGTGGAAACCGCTCATGGCATTGAAAACAACATTGCGAGAGCACAATGGAGCGATCTTGCGCAGACATAAGGCGCTACCTACACACTGGCGGGAAACACCGCACCACGAGTGAAAACAGTACAGTTGCAAGCTTAGATTCGGACCCCGTAGTTGGAAACTTAGCTTTAGCAGACCCAGGTACTTTGGTATAGTCTTGACAGGTACTTTCCTTTTCAATAAACGGCTGGCAAAATTGGAGAGGTTTCGTATGTGTGGAAATGAAACGCAAACATGCAAACAAGCAGCAAAACCACACTAGGCTGAAACTGCAAGGGCGCAATTGCACACTGAGTAACGCCACGTCAAAACGATTTGATTATACTTCTCTGTCAAAGTTCTTGGTGACAAAACCAGATGCAAAGCATATGGCAAGCAGAGTGCGAACGAAGTGTTCCAAAGGGGGGTGAAAAAAATTCCCTTAGCAAGATTGGAACACTTGTCCTGCACAGATTTGAGCCCAATACGCCTTAGCCCCTGTGGTTCAAGAAAAGTTCTGCCAGGCTGTAATGATTTTTCCTTCATGCCAATTTTCAATGGGGCTGCCTGCGGTGTGGATTTGTTCATCGGTCAATTCCATAAACTGATTCTTGTTGTTGGACTTGGGGCCTTTGTCTCTGATGAATTGGTATCCTGCGCTGCGGGCTGCATTGTCGATGGTTTGTTTCTTGGTGAATTTTGGTTGAACTACCCAATGCCGCATCTGCATGCCACCCATGAGGTCAAACATATAGTTCATAGCCAATAGTCCCACCCTGAAGTGCCTCCCATAGTCCCACCTGTGTGCTACACCTTTGCATGCCTCTGTGCACATGTTTACTGGCAACTTGTTCTTGTTCATGTAGATGTGCTTGATGATGTTGATGGGTGAGAAGTATATGGGTGAAAGACTGTGGGTGAAAAGTCCCTGGATGAACAGTATACGGGTGAAAAGTTTGTGGGTGAAAAGTATGTGGGTGAGACGGGTATGGGTGAAAGTCTGAGGTGCAAAGTCTGTGGGTGAAAAGTCTGTGGGCGAAAAGTGTATGGGTGAAAAGTCTGTGGGTGAAAAGTATACGGTTGAACAGTCTTAGGTGAAAAATACATGGGTGAGAAGTATATGGGTGAAAAGTCTGTGGGTGAAAAGTCTGTGGAAAAAGAGTCTCTGGGTGAAGAGTTTCTGGGTGAAAAATATGTGGGTGAAAAACCTGTGGGAGAAAGGTCTCCGGGTGAAAAGTCTGTGCAAGAAGAGTCTCTGGGTGAAGAGTCTCTGGGTGAAAAGTATATGGGTGAAAAGTCTGTGGGTGAAAAGTATGTGGGTCAAAAACCTGTGGGTGAAAAGTTTATGGGGGAATAGTCTGTGGGTGAGAAGTGTATGGTGTGGGTGAAAAGTACACGGGTGAAAGTCTATGGGTGAAAAGTCTGCGGACGAAAAATCTTTGGGGGAAAATTGGGTAGATGGGATGCTGGTTTTCGTTCCCCCTTTCTCAGGTTTTTTTTTTGAACAATCGTGATGAAGGTGCTTGGATGGACCTTGATATTATAGATATGATATGTATTTTTTTTCCCACGCGTGTCAAGATGGTCCTTGAGCAGCCCATCCCCTCTGTGCTTTTTCACCTCCTTCACTCCTCCCGCATCCTCCTCGTTTCGTTTTGATGGCAGGCCTGCAGATCACATTGTTCGACTGGGATTTCGTGTCAATCTAGTAGGGTCTCATTGCGCACTCACCGATGATGTGTGGCCCACTCGCCTTTGACCATATGCCACATTCCCGGAATCTGTGTGATTCCGGAATACGTGTCAAAAAATAGATGGTATAGTCTAGTTATTGTCAGACCACATGTCAGACCACACGTCGGAAGATGTGATGTATCAAATTGGTATGAAACGATGTCGGAGTACATGTCAACACATATGCCACACGAAATTGGCTAAATCCAGGTTATGTTTTTGGTATGACAACATATGCTCGCCTTCATGTCACGCTGAACACCAGAATCTGTGACAAAACATTAGCCATCAGACCAGGATAAAACTTTGAACATATGTCAGCATTTATTCTCAAAAAAAACAGGATGTTGATATGTTGATATTTTGGTGCCGGTCACATGAAGTAGGGTGGTTCCCCCAAAGTAGAACCAGAGCGCTTAAAAATTATGTTTCGGGTATGGCATTACAAAAAAAAACACTACAGTATATTGCGTGTGCAGCGCAGGAGACGCCATGAAATTTCAACGCGGTCGCGTGGACAGAAGGTCGGCAGGTTAATGCCGGAGTTTTGTTTTGATCGCTGCATTACCGCGCAATGCTCACTTGTTTATTTTGACACAAAAAAAAATCAATTTGGTGGAAGGTGGGAACAGTTCACTTTCCTATGCATACGTTTCGGCGAACCCACAGCTCAAACACATGTCCAGCACAGGTGACAAGATGAAATTGAACCGCAGCCATGCTATAAAACCGTCAAGGTCAACGGGTCGACCCGAAATGTACCCACATTTCCCACGATTTGTTTGCATATTGGCAGGCAGGACTTCTACAAATACGCAGCAAACTACACTTTTCTGCCATGTTTGCCTGACTTCTTGTGCCCTCCAAGCACATGGCTTCTCGTGTCATCGTCAAAAATCTTCCGAAGCATGCGTCTGACGGACGTTTGCGAGACTATTTTGGGTCAATCGGAGAAATCACTGACTGCAAAATCCAGCGGCTCGGCTTCAGTTGTTCTTTTTGACAAGTGCTGTAATGTAAGATGGTAATTGCCCAAACAACGGCAGGATACTGCTACCATCTGCTACCAAATATGGCAGGAAGACAAAAGATGGCCGATCCAGAAACTTTGCCTTCATTGGCTTTAGGATCCTTGGCACGATTTTAATTTAGTATTGAAGATATTGAAGTGTGCTCCGGGGTTCGCCAGGATTGCTAGCTTTTTGGCCTTGGCGTACTGTATCCGAGCCCATCTGAGGAACTCTTCTGAAGCAGAAGCTGCTGTGAAGCAGTTGCACAGGAGTTTTTTTGATACATCGCGGGTCAGCAGCTTGCCCAGACAAAACAAATGGGAATGCATCTTTGGTGAGCAAGTTCTTGTACACATGCACAAGGTCAGAATACTGCGCATTGATGTTGGCAGCTGTGTTCAGCGTGCATTCGTAACAAATAATCTAGAATCTCAAATAGCGGCCCGGCACGGACTCTTGAAATACCATGAAATTCCCGTTAAGTAGAACCTGGTCGGATTGGCAAAGTGTGTAGACTTGAGGTGTTGAGATTGCTCATGCACCTGGGTCCGATGCATTGGCTCGTCCATGGAGCAAGTGTCTGGGCAATCAAAACGGTGGCGCCTACATTTGCTAATAAGCAAAACTGTAAAAAAGATCGAACACGGTATAACGATGTACAGTACAACGTATAGTTATTTTTTGTGCTTGCTTTTGCACAGTGCAGTTACAAATATGCAAGAAAGGAACAAATATGCAATCCAAAGCAAGCGACCTGAAGTCGAGACATTCTAATCTCGAAACATGGAACGCGAACTTCCTTGCAACGGTATTTCCTGCCATTTAGAAACATGCTGACTGTACGTGTAGACGGTAAAACTAGTCAAAATGCTAGCAATGCAGGTATGCTTTGGGGTCCTCGGCTTATGAGAAGCGAACTGCCCGCAAAGCTAACAAGAAGGAGAGCTGGCAGAAAGGACTGGCAGAGTGCATGGGATTTTGTGCAGATTGGATCAGAGGACTTACAACAGGATGGAGACGTGGCACTATCAGATACATTCACGAAAACAGTTGTGCATTGTGTAGTTTGGTCAGGGGTCATGTCAAGTTCTGTATTGTCATGTGTTGGGACCTCTGTTTCAGGTTGCGATTAATCTTGTCCGAGGAACCAATCCCATCATTGGAGCAAAACTGACCGTTCGTTCCATTTTCTTAGTGAAATGCAAACAATCGCTCCAAACTTGGAATGCGACTACTATGAGCTATCCAAACTAGTAGCAAGCTGTCACTGCCAGCAACCATGTGCCATGAATTTTCACTGTGAGGCTTGCTCAGGGTCAGGAGGGTCATGCTTTCCAGTCTGAACTGCGGATGGGTGCTTCATGAGGGAACCACTAGTTCCAAGATACAAATGGCGATGAACCCACGTGAACCTTAGCTAGAAGACCAAGCTTGCAGCACGGTGAATTGCACTGAAGAAATTTCTGTGTGCTTGTTCCACTTCAGGGAACGAAGCTGAAGAAACCCATTCTTCTGTAGAAGTTACCAAAGCGGAGGCCACATCGCCATTTGCAGATTGTCGCAAGCATAGAATTCCATGCTAGATCCTAAACAGGACACATATGAGACATATGACGATGATTGTCAAAATAATATCTTCAGTGCCAACAGTCCGGCAGTGATGTCAGTCGACAGGGTTCATGCTGCATCTTTATTGCCTCTGCAGTATGTTGTTCTTTTTATCCTTGATCTTCGGTGAAGGCGACCAAGAAGCAGGAGGAAACTAGAGGCCTCGTATGGTGCTTTCCACGTGACATGGTGGCAGCAGTGATGTCCTGTCTGGCCAGGACGCCGAAAAAGTGCTGTGGTCAAAGGAACCAAAGCCGTTCGAACTGCAAATATAAAACCCACAAAGGCTGGGGTCAGTGACACCAGAACGCTCCTTGGGCTGATATAGTCCACCAGATTTTTTCTTTCTTGTGGCATACCCATTGTGGAGATTCATTCCAAGCTGGCGATCAATGGTTTCAGGCAGATTTTGTTGCAGATGGACCCATAAACCATTAGCGGATTTTTGGGAATTCAAGGCATATGGAATTTGCATCGAGCAACTTGTATGCAGCAGCGGGTCTTGGGTGCCAGCTTGTCCGACCAGGAAGGGTTTTGCTGGCCGCAGCTGGGATAAAGTCTTATTTCGAAATCATTTGGATTTCACGGGATTCCGCAACTACATGGTCTGATTGCGCAACTACTTGGTCGTATTCTGCACCTTATTCTTGTGCAACCATTCTCTTGCAACTGATCGTATTTGGAAACTAGTGTTGTCGCGACTAGGAGGATTCTCCCACTAATCTTGCCCAACTTGCACATGCTATGGCTGGGGTGGGGCGACAACGTTCGTGTCTACTTGAGCATGCCTTCCGGGAATTCAGTTTCAAAATGCGAGTTTCTAAATACAATGTTGACCCTAGCAGCTGGAGGTGATGAAGATGTGCAAGGATCCACGCCTGGCCCAGCAGAAACCCATGAGCGCAGTCAGCAGTCTTTGGCGTTTGACGATGAACTGGATGATTTGCAGTATCTCAAGATGAAGGAGGGACCCTTTTAGTTTGTTTTTTTGTCCTTCTATGAGGGTTGCTTTCATGGCATGAGGGAATATCCACATGGGTGGCCTCTTCTATGAGCATACGGCCGGCAGGCTCAAAAGAAAGTTGAAGGGCTACAAGAGGAAGCACGGGAAACCAATCTGGAACCAAAGGCATCGCCAAAGAAGCGAAGCAAAGGCAAGCGAAGTAGCCTGGAGATGTCGTTTCATGAGTTTTTGCTTGTTTACATATGGAGACTCAAGTCTACCACTCCTTGGGTCGTTCAGCAAGTATGTTGCAGTTTTCTTTCCTCTCGGGGGGCGAACAGGAGTCGTAGATAAGAGATGATAAGAGTTTGTGATACCTTTTTGGCGCTCCGGACGGCTGTTTAGATCTCTTTCTGGTCTGTGTTCTGTGTCTGGCTGGGAGGTCTAGACATGCAAATGGAGTCATGGCATGGGTAGAAAAAGGTTCTAGATTCGAAATCAACTCCTCCAATCATCAACTGCCCCAAGCCTGTGGTGATTGATTTTGTTTTGGCCGACCAGTGGTCCATAAGGTTTGAAAAGAAAAAGCGAAGGCAGGAGTATGATGCCACCTTCATAGTGGCAGGAAGAAGTTGTATCATCCTTTTGGGAGTTTGCACCATGGGCATTCATTGCCCCTGCGGGGGATCCGCAGGTGTAGAGATGGCAGATGAAATCGCTGCCGCCGAATTGGTAGATGCTGCAGCTGCTGCTGATGCGGAAGCTGCGGCAGAAGGACCTGAACCAGGCATCTTGCTTGTGATTTTGGCGAATGGGATTCACTTAGGTAAGGTACGTCGACTAGTGGAAAGGGGGGGCCCGATTCTTGCTTCTCAAGAGACGTTCATGAGGCGTAGTCACATTTAAGGGTGGATTCCTCGCACATTTTAGTTGGTACATCGTGATCTGTCTTCAGCTTTTCTCTTCACTGACCTTGACTTGTGAGGCAATGAAGGCGTGGAAGACTTGGAATCGTCTGGCCGCTTCTTGGATTCAATCTGCTGGAGTAATGTTGGCATTGTTGGGTTGCTTCGGCAGGTGTTGGCTGTCGACTTGGGGTTCTTTACCGGCTGCTTTTTTTCATTTCATCAATTCACTCGACATGCTGATAGAGGCTCGGATTGCAATTTGGGACTAGTGTTCAATTACATCACTACGAACACATCATTTTATGCTTGTATTTCCTCAGGGAGCTAGACAAATTTTGCATTAAGTTGCACGCAGATACTTTGGTTGCTCAGATTGTCATTATAACGGCCAACACCTAGACAGGCTAGACTCATGGGTCTCATGGGCTCATGACCCGAGGCTTGTACATAACTAATCTCCCTTATGGCGCCAGCGAAGATGAGATTCGAGCGCACTTTGAAACCCTTGGAGAGGTTGAGACGGTAGTTGTTTGCAAGGATGGCAGCCGTGGCCGAACAAGGGACTTCTCGACTTGATGGACTGATGGACTCAATCCTGAATTCTTTAGGGCCAGGGCTAAAAATAGTGGGAAGCCCAGAAAGCCTTGTTAAACTTGTTTCATGACAAAGCTGTTAAAGATGGGGCGGCACAGTCACATCAAAATTCATTTGCAGTTCCAGGACGAGGACAGCTTGAAGTCCCGCGGCTTTGGATACGTAACATACACGCAGCTTGACTGCAATATCTTCTGTCTACCTGCTACATTGACATGCATCACGCATGGCTTTCAACCCAGTGGTTGACTGGTTGAATTGAGCACTTCATTGTGGCTGTGGATGAACAGAACTGTTGGCCTTAGGTTTCCTGAATGCGCTGTGAGATGCTTGGATCACGTTAAGGTAGATGTGTTTGTAGTCACCATTGTGTTGCCAGTTTGCCACATTGACATTCGATCTATGGCAGGCAAGCACTGACATGACAAGACTGTTTGAGAACACTTGGTGGAAATCAAATGAAATCAATCAAGGCGACAATAAGACAGGGTTCAGATTCTGGGGTTCTATGAAGTCAAAACGATGAAGTCAAAACGATGATGAGACACTGAAGCACTATATAACTTCCTCCTGCTTCCGCTTTGACAAAGCTGGTTTGCGGCAAATGCTCGTGACAACCGTCGTATACTTGTATAGCATTGTCTAGCAAGAGATATACGGGTGCTATGGGACTTTCAGCTGCTAAGGAGCGTTAGCAGAGCTGGACCTGAAGTCTTTCCAGGGGCGGTTGCTGCGCCTCTGTGCTGCCAAGCAGAAGCCTGCAGTCGAGCCTTCTGAGCAAAAGGTGCACCTGTACAGATGCGTGCAGAGTGCGGATGTAGGGAGTGACAAGGACCAAAATCTGCCTGACAGTTGTTGGCAAGCAATTGGTCTCAACAAATCTAGTGACTTTAGCTAGGCGAAAGGCGGCACAAGCTCCTACAAGCGCCTTTTGGCTGCAAAATCATACAGATTTGGCCTAGGATCCTGTATGCAGATCCATCCAAACATGACCATTTCTCCCTTGGCAACAGGCAAGCTTGAAGCAACTTGGACGCATTTGTGCGGACACTCCAGAATTTGTTTCTCGACAGGGATGGGCAAGATGATGTGAAAGTACTGTTCGGTGAGGAGAGGAAAAAGAAGGTGGATGCGCACCTGGAACATACCTGGAATTTACTCTACGTCTCTGCCAATGCTGCAGCAGATGCTGCAAGTGCCCAGCTTGGTGTGTCCAAGAGCGAGCTGTTTGGAAAGGATGCCGAGAACGCTGCAGCCACTTGGAGTGGATGGGCATTTGCAGCAGGATACTGCAGGTATGTTCTCCAAAAAGCGGATGCAATGGAACTTGAAGTTGCACTGAGGTGACTGCTGCATTGACGGAAACCTCCATCATCCAGCAAACGTGCCTTGTATTTCCATACGGAGGGAGTTCTCAAAACTTCTGCATAGGGATCTATTTATGCCTCATAGCAGAATTGTTTTCCTGCCAGCTGAGCGAATGCAACATTGGGACACCGATGTGAGGAAGTCGTGGCTACAGCGTGAGGGCATTCGAGTGGATGCCTTTGAACAAAAAGGCACTGCTCTCACCAACAGCAAGGCTGTGCTGCCAGAAGATGCAAAACGCCGGGATGACACTCTAATTGCACCATGGCAAAAACTATGCTAAGCCACTGTTAAGTGACACATAATATGGAAACTATTCTTTTGGATGCTAATGCACTATCAGAATGTGTCAGATGCAAAAACGGTGAGCTCGTCTCTTAGGTAAAGCACCTTCCAGCGTCTGCTACCGCCGCGGAACTGCGCGAGAGGTTTGCACGCTTTGGAGCGCTTGTTCGCTGCACTCTTGCGCCTTCCAACACGGCCGGAGGGGTAGTTTGGGGAGGCAACACAAAGAAGACCGGAACAACTTTTGGAACAACCATGGACAAAGTGACGCTGCCAAATGTCAGCCAACAATCCAGCAACACCATTTTTTCAAAGCTTCACTTAAGCTCCTTCACGCTTGACTTTGAGGATAGCTTTTCAACTGCTAGATGCTAGGAAGCATACTCTAGAAGGCAAGGGGTCTTTGTCCAGCTGCCCCTTCAAGAGCTCGCCTCACGTTGCTGCAGGTTGCGATTGTGCAGTACAGCGACAAAGGCAGCTTGAAGAATCTGAGAGTGAAATCGGATGCGGATGCGGGAGGAAGTGCACGGGGGGACCTAAAATTCATACTGCCAGCTGCTCCTTCTCGGCCAGGGGCGGCCACTAGAGCATTCCAAAAATTGGCTTTCTCTCGGTACCGCTGCTTGGAAGCAAGGAGCAATATTTTATTTAAAACAACAGTTGGCATTGTGCACCCACCCCGCTCCAGTGCCAACACCTGAGTTAGCACGATCAGCATCATCAGACTTACTCTCCACTCCTTATCTCCCAATTCCTCAAACAATGCTCTTTCATCGCACCATCCTCCTTCTCCCTTTACCTTGCCAGCTAGCTTTTGTCCCTTGCCCGAACCTCTCTCCTTGCCAAAAAGTTCTTGAACTTATTTAGTGGATACAGCAACGGATTTTGGTGAGGCCATGTCCCGCTATATTTGGAGTGGGCGCCCGAAGATGTGTATCTTGGCCTGTGCCAGGGTTCAATGTTAGATGGACGTACTTCTGCAACACGGAGTTTAGCCTATGAAAGGGCAACTGCAGAATACTAGGCAGTGCCAGTGTCTTCAGAACTGAAATCCAGAAACAACATCCCAACTAGGAAATACGAAATACTAGGTTTTGAGACGCTTTGAGTAGCTTTCGATCTAAGGTTTACTGAGGGTGGTGTTGTTGCTGCAGACGCAGAAGTCGGAGCAGAGGAGGAGGTTGATGAGGACTGCCACGAAGGGCAAAATGCCAACGGATGCCCTGGGGCCAGGGAAGTTATGCAAGTTATGGACTATGGCCGGCCAGTTATTTGATGGCTGTATGATATGGAGAGTCTAGGTACCAACATGGAGTGTCAGCATTTGTGCTGAAGATCCATCGGGTACATTGTATCTTATTGCACACATCTCGCAGGGAAGCAACTTCTTGAAGCGCGCAAGCTCCTAGCAAATTTGAAGCATGCGAACTTTGAACCCTTTGAATGCTATTGGCACAGGAGTCGCGTGGATATCTTTTCGCTTCTTTACTGAACTTGGTGAGCCACAGTAGGTGCATACAACTGGAAGATCAGCTTTGCCTGTGTACTGTGTTCTTGGCGGAGTCGTGACCCACTGTATTGCAACATGGGTTTGACTTTCTATGCCTGAGGTTAAGAACTTGAATTTCAGCACCACGGATGACTCACTAAAGGCCGCATTCCGGAAGTGTCAAGGCTTCCGCTCTGCAGTTGTGATGCGCAAGAAGTCAGCTGTCAAGAAGGGCGCAAAGAAGGACCGGGCCCCGGGGGCGAAGCACAAACGTCCACAAAAGTGTCCTGGGCACGGAAGTAAAAATTGCATTAGTTGGTTGGAGTCCAAGTAACATTTTCAGATTTTCAGTACGTTCGGATGAGTTGAGTTTACGATAGTGCTTGACAGGTTCGCTTTTAGTTGAAAAATGGTTGGAATGAGACGTCGACAAGTTTTGCAGAAGCCTTTTTGCGAACATGTGTGTCAAGACCTTGGGCTCATGAAGAATTGTCGGCTTTCCATCACCCTTTTGGTTTGTTCAATGGAGCTTTTTCACTTTGACGTCAGGAAGACAAGACTACCCTGTCCATGGGATATGGCTTTTTGGAGTTCGAGAGCGCAGCACAAGCCCAAGATGTCTTGAAGCGAAAGCAAGGAGCTCCTTGGTGACAAGCGCTGTATCGAAATGCGCGGTTGGCAGGTTAAGAATGAGCCACCTTGACTCACAGTGTGGGCCTTTCTGAATCGAGTTTCTTACCCCCTGCTGGTTGTCCGTGCGAGGGAGGATAGGATCATGATGGATCGTGTGCTAATGTGCTTAGATGCTCGAGGTTCTGGTTGATGGACATGCTGTTCAACTCCAAGTCAGTCAGAGAGGGTCAAAGATGTCTTCGGGCAAAGCAAATGTCAAGAAGGCAAAGGCACAAGGCCTGCAAATTGAGATCACTTCACCAAAGGGGCATGGGCGATATGGGGGTAGATTGTGCACACAGACAGAGCATTCCGTCCCATTCATGTTGGGAGGTCCCTGGTTTTCATGGATGGAAAGTCCCCTTGGGCATGAATTCCCGTGCGCTCTTCTGACGTCCGGCTGCGCAGGCATCAAGTCCTCCAGTGTTTGTGTCCGGAACGTCGCATTTGAAGCGACCAGAACCTCGACACAATGTGCAAAAGTCACGGCAGTCTTACGAAGTCTTAACCGATATTATTCTTTTCAAGTTTCTGTGAGCAGTTTCGCCACCGATTCACCAGGAAAAGAGCTATACCAGCTTTTCGGCGCCTATGGCACTGTTGTTTCTTGTCGTTTGCCCAAGAAGGCGGACTATAGTGGACATCGAGGCTGGAAGGAACGGAGTTGGTCACTGCTGAAAGTGCAGCCCTGCCAAGGGTACATAGTAGGTAGGTTCTCGAATGTTCTTCATGTACTTTTGCTCAGATTCTTGTGGGCTTCCTCGAAGTCGAACTAATTTAATGCCAGTGGTATCGTTGCACACCCTTTGGCAGCACAAGACTGGGGGGCGTTTGGCAGCATGTTGTCTGAAGCCATTCCCAGAACTTGCAGTGCACTCTCTTCTGCTGCAGGTTTCGCCTTCATTGATTTTGCTTCCAGGGCTGAGGCTCAAGCAGCCTTTGAAGCACTGCAGCACAGTCATCTTTACGGCCGGCGCCTAGTGATTGATGCTGGGCAACATTGGCAGCACGTGGTGAGAAAGGGCTGTAGTTTGAAAAACCACTGAAGAAGCGGGGATGGGATAAATGCCTTGAGATTGAGATGCTATACCTGAACACTCTGGATGACCTAACCACCTAACACCACTTTTCACACACATCCTGTCCACCCTCCATCAAGGAACCTGCAGAGGAGAAGGCTACCGATGTCCAGAATGTGCAGATGGCAGCTGCGAAGAAGCAGCAGTCGCAGGCCACGAATGTGAGCTACGCGAGTACGGCACTTGATATCTTTCATGTACCGGCAGCTATGGCAGCTATGACAGCCATTTCCTTATGAATTTGGAACTGGCCTGATGGCTAGTTGCAGGGGGTCCTGAATGCGCGGATATCGTAGATAGGAGGACGGCTGAGGACGGTGTTTTTTTCTGCACATTTCTGCCCGGAGGCACGAGCCAGCGAGGCAAAGAAACGGCGGAAATCTGGAGCTGCTTGGCCAGAGAGAGAGACGGGTGAGGAGTCCGAACTTGTACAGCTATCTAGATACCCCTAGCATCCCCTTGCTATCTGGGTATCTAGCTGAATCTAGCTATTTGGCTGATTATTTGGCCTGGCTATCTAGCTATCTATCTTGCCATGATAGACTGATAGACTGAGGTTCTCAATGCACCTGGGGAGGCTGCTTCGTTTGAGGAGGCTCTCATGTCGTAAGGTGCAGTTGATGGCACTTGGCACTGCCGCAGTTTCACCCAGTTGCAAGATCTGGGTGTTTTGACGGGGGGAGTTCGACGGCTGTTTGCCAACGTTAAAACATGTTGAAATAGCATAGTCTTTTTGGGTGGGACCTCCCTGTCTCCTGAAATCACCTGGAAAGGGTGTAAAAGCCATTTCACCAAGACAAAGGTGGCTCTTGGCTCGCTCGATTGTGCAGCTGCTTCTCAAAAGAGCATGTCGTGAGTCCTTGAGGTACTTTCTGCACAGCTTTCATATTTCAGATCATTGCAGAATGGTTGACAGCCGGGTCGTTGCAGGGCATTGCAGCAGTTTGCTCGACCTAGCTCTTATAGGATCAAGCTTGTTGTGCCAAGGTTGTCGGAGCCCATGTAGAAAAACCCTACGCCCAAGCAGCCAAAGACTTGCATCATGGCTTGGTAAGACTAAGTTATCAACGAGACCCTGGAAGTGCGCGGCTAGCTTTCTCCTCCTGCCTAGCAAAAGTAGCAGAACAAGCAAGGGAAGCCGCCGAGCCAAGTCCGCACATGACACGTCCCCAAAGAGACAGGTAGAATGCCTTTATCCATCTTTGTCAAAAGTCTTTGTCAAAAGTCTTTGTCAAAAGTCTTTGTCAATAGATTCTTTATTTGGAAGCCGTTTTGGTGCTGGCCCTGGACGAGCTTGAAGCTCAGCTATTGTTTGAGTCAGATGCTACAAACACTGCCGAAGATCTCGTGCTTTGAGGTCAGCATGTCGGCTCCACCTCCCCCGCCACCGGAGCCAGGGACCAAGTTCAAAGACTAGAAGGAGGCGGAGGTACACCATTTAGATCCCGAGGAATCAAAGAAATTCCGACCATTCCATTTGGTTTTGTCATGTTTTGTCAATGTCCACTTCACACCTGTGATGGCTGTGATGGAGCGGAAATGCAAACCTTGATGGGTCCTGAAATTGGATTGCATTGACAGTCTGTCCATCTTCGACCTCCAGAAGTCTTCATGCGGTTTGATGTTTGTTTGCACCTTTATTTGCGAGGATCATGTCAGGCCTGCATCACTAACTGCCAGTTGATTCAAGCGACGGGCACTGTTCACAATTGGAGTTATACATCACTTTTTGGGAACAGCTTACTCTACCTAGTTTCTAATTTAGGGCCGGCATGCCTTGCCATCACTTGTGCAACTGCTACTGTGACAGCCATTGCGCTTGGACTCCGCCGCAAATTTGGATCAGATCGTGGCCCTTGGCCTCAATCGACGTATTGCCTGGCCGCCCAACTCCAGATGGGGAAGGGTGGCAAAGCCAAGGGCAAGGGAAAAGCCGATGGAAAAGGCGGCAAAGGAAAAGGCATCCTGGCAGATCCTTACAGAAGTTGTATGACCTGGTTGAGGGAAAAAAAAACACGAAAAACACGAGTTGCAGCAGTTGCAGCATGCCGTCAGCATTTGACTCAGCTACAGCTACAGATGTTTTCAGACCATGTTTGTGAGAGATTCACAGTTTCTCCTCGTGCTGAGGTACAGTGAAAGGAGGTAAAGGGAAGAAGGGTGGAGGCAGGGCGATGACACTCTGCCATTCTGACCAATGGTTACGTTAAGAGTCTCACATTGTGGCGAGGCAGCATGCCACTTCATAGTTGAGGAAGTGCGCATGCCGGTGTGGTCATGTTGTAGAAACCTACAAGCCGCATGACGTTCTTGAATGGCCACCCAGGGATGTAGAAGAGATATCAAGAAAAACTACCCCTGAAAGGTGATTCTCCAATAGGAAGGGTTCAGTTTAAGAATCACTTCTATTTAGACTCTCCGTATAGATTTACATGCAGCATTTGACGACAAATGTTTATGACTAATTAGGTGTAAATCGCCTCCTCAGTTGTGTGAGGTAAAGGCGGCAAAGGCGGCAAGGGCGGAGGAAAGAAGGGAGGAGCGGCAAAGGTCGTGATTGAACCCCACCGTTACCTGACAAGCATCAGTTGGGTGGGGCACCGGGTGGGGCAACTGCGACGCAACTGGCGTAGTCGATTGGCACGATGGTGTGCCACCGCATGCACAGAATTTTGTCAGGAGACAAACAGGAAACATGTAACGGCGCCTCACAGTGCTACATTTTCAGGTTCATTTGATCCAATTACTTCGAAGCCCACCAGCTTTTGCGAAGCGGTTCATCCTTCCAGTTGCTGAAGTCTTGAGGGCACCAGCTGTGAACCGACTTTCTGTTTGGAACCCTGTCCTGTTTGCTCTTCATTGCTTTCTATACTTACTATAGTTATAGCTTGGGGTCCAAGGTCACGAGGGTGCCTTCGTGTCCAAGGGCAAGGCCAGGCTGATGGGCATTCAGTTTCCATCGATGTTCTAAGGGGTCACCGTGATGAAGCAAATAGTTTGTGGGTCCTGCCTTAGGGCCTTCTCGGCCGTGGTTGCCTGCAGAAACAAGTCTAAAAGCTTTGCTTCATTTTGCTTCTGCCCTGACTCATCGCCGCAAGATGTTGGGAAAGACGTTGGGAAAGATGTTGGGAAAGATGTTGCAAGGATGACTCCCTGGTGACGCGGAACCTGGTCCCTGGTGAGTCCGTTTACGGTGAGAAGCGCCTTGTGGCGGAGAGTGCCGACGGAGAAGACAAGTGCCCAGGTTGAATGTCAAGTTAGGAACCCAGCACCTTCACTGGCAGATCCGGAAGAGGATTTTCTTTCTCAGATCCTTTTTTCATCTTTTTTCCCTTGCCTTCTGCATGTGTGGGGGGTAGTTGTTGCATTGAACATGCAGTGTATCAGCTGTATCCAGCATCCCCGATCTCGCTTGTTTTGTGGGCAGCCGTTTCCTCCGCTCCGAGGATTGAGTACCGGGTGTGGAATCCATTCCGCTCGAAGTTGGGCGCTGGCATTGTCGGTGGCATTGGCTCCTGCCCAGTGAAGCCCGGTGCCAAGGTTCTCTATCTTGGTGGTGCCTCGGGCACCACAGTGTCCCACGTGTCTGACATGGTGGGGCCAGAAGGCGCGATGTCCTGTGAATCTTCTGAAATCATGGAACAGTATGTGGGCTTGTCTGAAGATAGGGTATCCCTAAATCCATTGGCGAATTATCAATTATCATGTTTTAATATGTTTTAATATGTGTTTCTGTTAATTTGCATTTTGGTGGTCCCATTTCAAACAAACCCGCGTGAATGATGAAAGATACGTCAGAGATTCAATTTCCAAACATTCTTTCAACTTGGTCCTTGGAAAGCATGCAAAACCAGTTTCAGAACATTTAGTATGAATCTCGGCATTCATCTTTTTTCTTGGCGTGAGGGTTTTTAATTCTGGGCCTGGGAGGCGTGGTCTACGCAGTTGAATTCAGCCACCGCAGTGGCCGCGACCTGACGAACATGGCAAAGCGCCGGCCCAACGTGGTGCCCATTGTGGAGGATGCACGGCAGCCACAGCGCTATCGTCACTTGGAGAAGATGTCTTGGGATACCTTGGGGCTGCACCAGTCAGGGGATGTTCTGCCTGTTGGGATATTCCATGCTGTTAATTGTTGACTCTAATTTAGAATTGACCCATCGGCTCCGTCTTAGCCAACTCTCTGTGCACTTCAAAACCCTGTGGCCCATGGTCATCTTTTGGACAGACGATGCCGTTCGCTGGAGGCATGTTGATTGGCATGGTCGATGTGATTTTCTCCGACGTGGCTCAGCCTGACCAAGCACGTATTGTAACGCACAATGCAGGCTTCTTCCTGAAGAACAATGGCTGGGTTATGACCCTCTGCTGCAAATGGCTGCGGGGTGTGGCAGCTGGATCAGCTGGCGGCTTTGATAGTCAGCAAACTAAGACTGGAGTGTATCTCAGCCTCTCAGCAAGGTACTCCTCACTCCAGCAGTGCAGCCCCCCGGTCTCCTTCGAAGTCTTAGCCATAACCTTGTATGAAGCTTCCTCAGACTCACCATATGACTCATACGTGTAACTACCGTATAACTCATGCGACAGCTCATTTTTTTGCAGCGGCCACTGAGGATTTCTATCAAGGCCAACTGCGTGGACTCGACTGCAGCACCTGAGGCCGTTTTTGCATCGGAGATTGACAAGCTGCGGAAGGATGGAGTGAAGCCCAAGGAGCGAGGGAACCGGAAGAGAAACAACAGTGATAAGATGCGATAAGATGCGATAAGCTGCGATAGCAAGCAGAAATCAGGAACAAAATCATGTATGTTTCAAGCAAGCACAAAGGTCACCGAGCAGTGGTCTAATTCAAGGAAAGAAAAGGAGTTCACTTTGAAGCTGTACTTCCGCCAGGGGTTTGCCCCATACTGAGGGCATGCAGCGAGGAACGCAACAACTGCATGAATCACACATGGGCTGGAAACCTCCCAGTTTCCAGCCAAATTGGCTACAGGAGCAGTTGACACTCGAACCTTATCATCGCGATCATGCGCTGGTGGTTGGTATCTACAGAGCCAGCAAGAAGAAAAAAGAGGAGTGAGAAGCGTAGGAAGAAAGAAAACTCTCCACTTGCCCGACTTGACAGCCGTAAAGTGTCAATTGTTGATTTGTCAAACACTTTGGTTCAACTCCGCAAGATACTTTCGCCACAGTCATTTAATTTATCGGCCTTGTATGTGGGCAAGTGCTTGGACATCTTAGTGGCGGTGACTTCGCCACATTCTTCACAGTCTCATTGCTTTGGCGCCGTGGACTGACGGATCGTGATTGACCAGACAGCAAAAGAACCCCCGCTGTTTGCGGCCCGGATAGCCTGCGGCAAGTGACTCACTTCTTCAGACATGACACTCCTGTCACAGCAGGGTGCAGCAGGCAGTGAATTTCAAGAGCATCGGATGTTGTTTGCAAGCTATCGGATGCCATCGATGTTGAAAGATTTGAAGAGCCCCGCAATCACCGCAATCCCATCAGCTGCGCAGCTGAGGTTTCCCGGGTCGGCTCCATCGATGCCGCCACCACCGCCATCCATGCCACCACCCATAGCAGCCTCTGCGCCATCGATGCCAGCCACGACCATGCCGGTCCAGCCAATGAGCATGCAGGTCCATGGAGGGAAGGGATGTACTTGGATGGCATGCTTACAAACCAGAACAGAAAGGAGAGAGAGAGAGATACTCACAGGATCTCACAGGTGTTCATGGGCACTCGTAGGATCATCTTTTCGAGAGCTAGCTCTCTCCTCGGCAACTCGCCTTTTGCACGGTCTGCAGGCGCACATTCAGGCGCAGATCCAATTCCAGGCTGGTGGCTGGTGGGAGTGAAACGGGACCAGAGTAGCAGTAGCTTGCTAAACAAAATGTCTCCCACCGCGACACACGGGTGCCATGGTGCTAATGGTTGGATGGACTCTTCAAAGACCACCCAGCAATCTGCCCAGCCAAAAGCATCCGCAGCACTATGGTTCCTGTCAGGTTTGAAATGAACGACAAACATTACAAATCAAGCGAGCAAAGCACCTCCAGCCAAAGTCATGTAGCAACTGGCATGCCCCCATCCTATCCAGCAAGGTCAGACACTTTGACAGTTGAACAGAGCTTGCAAACTGCTCCGCATGCTTGCGGCTCCAACCTCAACTATGTCCAGCTCCGCTGAAACCTGATGAGCAGAAGGAATGGAGGGGTCAACCGAAGACCTCCCAGACACCCAGACCTCTGTGGCATCCACCTTGGAGGATAGCGTGAGCTCGGCCAGATGGGCCGAGGACTCTACAGCAGATGCGGGAAATCAGGCAGATGCTGAAGATGCTGAAGGTGCAGATGATGCAGATGATCCAAACGATATGGAGGCCTCAGTAGCAGATGAGACGGATCTACAAGTGTTTGCTGAGGATGGTGACAGCCAATCGAGAAATGTTCCTCGCGGGGAGCTTGAGGTTGTGGATGTCAGTTTAAGTGGCAGGGCCCAGCGTAGGCTTGCACGCCATGCGCGGAGGGCCAGGATACCATTGGTGTCTCGAGCCCTGGTGGTGGAGGAAAGGGCTCTGGCAAAAACATGCGCACTTGCCACAAGCATCTCTGCAAACTTACAGGTCTAGGATTCTAGGACTTTCCCAGCTTTAATTTGCTCATAGTTATGCTCATTATATACTGTACTGTTTCAGTTGACCCCAGCTCGTGGCACACGAGAACTCAACATGCTGCTGGCCAGGAATTTGTGGATGTCGAGGAAGTCGCTAGTGAAGTGCATGATGCTGAGCGAGACCGCCTGCTGCGCATGGATGTTTCCAGTGATGAGGGAGATGTGGTGCCCACTTCCCGTGCCAGCGCTCGTGGGACCCGTGCCACCCGCAGCACTCAGCCAAGAGTGCAGAGTGCTGCGTTGAGCGTCAACACAGGACGCATGGTGCGTTTGCGGCGGCCAGCACGGAGCGCGACTTCCAGATCTTCCAGGGCTCAGCGTACGCAGCGTGAGGCATCTCCACCAACAGCACCTGCAGAGCGGGTGGGAAATTTCAGCTGGAGTGCTGTGGACGCTGCTGGCTTTGAAGCTCAGCCCTCTTCATCTTCAAGGCCCGACCATTTGAATGGAGAGAGCTTGCCAGGGATGCTGGATGTTCCTCTGAGCCCAGATCGCGAGAGCCCATTGCCAGATAGAGAAAATACGCTTCCAGAGTCGTGGTTTCTTGACCCAGAGGATGATGCTGTGGCTGCCCCTCACTTCACTGAACCTGGAGGGATGGCTGGATTTTCATGTATCTATGTGGAGCCAGTTCGGCCAGGCATGGAGCCCAGAAATTGTGGCCAATGCCATTGTCCTTTTGGACTGGGAGAGTTGCGGTTGGGCTACACACCGTGTGGAGTTGCAGCAGACGGCCGACAGTTTTTGCCCGTTTGGGTTCATGCCTTCGTTTGCACTCGCCGCGCTCGTTTGGCCATCCGTTTCGATGGGGAAGCCGTGAGCTTCAGCCCTGCCGTACCCTTGGTGGACCGGAATCGACTGGTAGACGAGCTCAGACAGCTCCATCAGTCACTGACCAGTGGAAGCAGGCAACGAACTCAGCCCAGGCAGCTGTGCATCCGACCCTGGCGATACATCCCTTCCGTTTTGCAACGATGGCCAGTGATGCACTTGAATGAAGCAGCCCCTTCTTCAGAAGCATCCAGAAGCCAGAATTCCAGGCCGGACTGTCACAAAAAAATCCAAATCTCAGCTCTCCAGGCACCTTTCGCCTGCTAAATCCATCGAAATCCGATATATTTTTTGTAGGAAATACTATTATTATTTCAATCTATTTCATCTTAATTCCTTAACACGGGTAGGAACCTGAAGAACTGCACTGAAACTCCGTGAAACTTTGGCAAGGCCAGGATGGCGCCTGCCTTCCCCACCTCGGCGGGCCGCATCACATGAAGGCCCACATGGACCATTTTGATTCAGTTGGACAGCAACATCTCAAGATATCGAGTCATTGAAGGAACAGATAGCCTGAGGTGAAACGTGAAAACATCACATCAAATGTATTCAAATGTGTCCATAAGTCCATGAGTATGCTGTATGCCTATAGACGGAACGAAAAACTGTTGCTGCAGCTGCTTTTCAACGTTCTGGTGCCAAACAAATCTGGTAGTGGCGTAGCATGGAGCTGCGAGGTGACCCAATCGCGGACCTTTTGGATACCGATGTGGAGAGATTGGAGAGTGACCTTGGAGCCCGACATGTGCAAGAAGTACTGGCTCAGCTGGTGTCGGGGAGCCTGCCCCAGCTCAGTGGCGAGACCGACTTCGACACGTTGCCATCTGTACCGGCACTTTGCCTTAAACACATTTAAAAGCCTTCACGGTCGCACGGTCTTGTTTGGTCTTGTGTCTGTTATGTTCCCTTTGGTGAGGAAAGGTGTAGCGGATGTTTGTTAAAGATTCAGAAAATGACCGAAAATGACATACATCATACAGTAAGACGTTGATATTGGTTGCCCGTTATGATTCTTTCCCCAGTAGAGTAAGAGGACCAAAGGGCTGCTTCAAGAATCTTTGCATCAGGAGCCTGCCATAGTTGTACAGTAACCAACATACTTATCATTTTCATTTACATCGTTTCATCTAGTCCATATCTATATCTATGTCTATATCATATATCTATATGTATATAAATATATAGATCTCTATCACTCTCTCTCTCCTTCTCTCTCTCTCTCTATACACATACACTAGATGGTTCAAAAAGCTCTGAGCGCGAGCAATTCGAAAATCCTGACCTCAGCATTCAAAGGGATTAGTACAAAGGCAATCCCTTCCAATCGTCGCAACTGTTTTGAGGTGCCAGTGCCTCCTATGATTCCAAATTTCTTGGCTTTCCAGAACCGCCCAGAACCCCCAGAAGCTCCTGCTGCATCTGCTGCTGCACGGCTGTTGGCGGAAGTTCCTGTTTTCAAAGCTGAGAAGAAATCAGAGGCGGGGACCGTGGGGAGAGAGTTGCTCCATCTTTCACCTTCCATTCTTGGTGTCAAATTCTCAACTCTTTGCAAGTGCCATGGGGCACTTGGAAGGAGCCGTGCGTGGTCTGCAGAGAAGATATTCGTGTGGGCCAGATGTGCCGTCGCTTGCCTTGCCTGCATCTTTTTCACCGCGAATGCATCGACCAGTGGATTGCTGTCAAGGCAGGTTCATTGAGTGCTGTCAGCGATGGGAATTGAGAAGCGCCAAGACTTTCCAAAAAAGCATGTCCACAACTACTGGAAGGGTCACATCCACATAAGCCACATATCCGCCATATCCTCGGGGTGGGACTCCTGGGGGGGAGGCCACTTGCCCGTTGGACAATTTGAAGCTGGAAGAGATGCTTTCCCAGCAGCATTCCCTGGAAGTGGGGGAGGAGCCAGCGCCCAGGCAAGCCCGAACCTGTGGCCAAATTGCTGGTTACTGGGAGATTGCTTCCATTGAGATTGGGTAGGACATCAGTAGACAAGCCAAACAGTTCTTTGGCGACTGAACGGGGAAGGGGAATGATTGCCTGCAGCCACTCTTTGCTAAGTTCGTACCACATGTTGAGATGTTGAGATGGCGTCAGCCAATGCCAGGCGGAGGTCGAGATCCCGGTCACCATTGCCCCGCACCTGGTCGGAGCCGGAGCCGCGCAGCCGGAGCTCCTGGGATGTTCGGTTCCGGCGCAGCCGCTGGGATCCGGAGCCCAACTGGCGCTTCCGACGAAGGCCCTGGGATCGCTACTGGGAGGGCCATGGCACGGCGACCGGAGCTCCAACCCCTGGAGGCTCCAGTGCAGCAGCTCCGGTAACACCACTGCCACCGGTGCCACCGGTGCCACCACCACCGGTGAGACCGCCAGCTTTTCCACCGCCTCCCATGCCAGTGCCCGAGGTGCCTGTTGTCAGGCCAGTTTTCCCATCCTCACTGCCCAGTGGAATGCAACCCACAGCACCGATGCCATCAGCTGTGCCGGTACCATCCATGCCCTCGATGTTGCCATTCACTGTGCCTGCCTCCATGCTTCTCCACAATCCCAATATGGAACATTTGCATCCTGGGATTGGATGGCCTCCTCCAGGACCACCTAGTGGGTAGGGTAGGACAGGACCCTCGGCCTTTTGCAGGTGTAGTCACAGATGTTGGGGCTGCTTCTTTGTCTTCGGCCACATGTAAGTTGGTTGTTGCATAGTCTCACTCTTTCAGCTAGCTGCTCGTTCCGCAGAAGACGTGTGCTTTGAGCCCAAAAAACAACGTCGTTTGACACTCATACGAAGCGATATTGGTCCCAAAGAGACAATGGCAAACCAGAGAGATGGTGATAGAGAGTGAGGAAGAGAGACAGAGTGAGAGAGAGAGAGAGGGAGATAGATAGATTAGATTAGATTAGACTAGATTAGATTCGATTACATTAGATTATATTAGATTAGATTCGATTACATTAGATTCGATTAGATTAGATTAGATTCGATTACATTAGATTATATTAGATTAGATTCGATTACATTAGATTCGATTAGATTAGTTTAGATTAGATTAGATTAGATGAAATTAGATTAGATTAGATAGATTAGATTAGATTAGATTAGATTAGATGAAATTAGATTAGATTAGATAGATTAGATTAGATTAGATTAGATTAGATGAAATTAGATTAGATTAGATAGATTAGATTAGATTGGATTAGATTAGATTAGATTAGATTAGATTAGATTAGATAGATAGATAGATAGATAGATAGATAGATTAGATTAGATTAGATTAGATTAGATAGATTAGATTAGATTAGATTAGATTATATAGATTAGATTAGATAGATTAGATAGATTAGATAGATTAGATAGATTAGATAGATTAGATAGATTAGATAGATTAGATAGATTAGATTAGATTAGATTAGATAGATTAGATAGAAAGAAAGACAGACAGATTAGATAGATAGATAGATAGATAGATAGATAGATAGATAGATAGATAGATAGATAGATAGATAGATAGATATAGATAGATAGATAGATAGATAGATAGATAGGATAGGATTAGAGTAGATTAGATTAGATTAGATTAGATTAGATAGATCGATAGATCGATAGATCGATAGATCGATAGATCGATAGATCGATAGATCGATAGATCGAT
>Ga0126342_10003539_pt1 | contig 25867 bp, 19 predicted proteins | sample Cyp1metagenome_FD_92528 | JGI IMG/M metagenome (GOLD analysis project Ga0126342, IMG submission 92528) | Coral microbial communities from Lord Howe Island, Old Settlement Bay, Australia - Cyphastrea 1 metagenome | ecosystem: Host-associated > Invertebrates > Cnidaria > Coral ... | reverse complement strand
TGTATGTAATGTATGTAATGTATGTAATGTATGTAATGTATGTAATGTATGTAATGTATGTAATGTATGTAATGTATGTAATGCAATGCAATGCATGTATGAACGCAATGTAATGAAATTTAATGTGAGGTAATGCCATGTAACGTAATGTAATGGTATGTAATGTAAGTATGTATGTATGCATGCATGTATGTATGTATCCATGTGTGTGTTTGCAATGTATTCAGTGTGTTTACTGTATGTACTGTATGTACTGTATGTAATGTATGTAATGTATGTCATGTATGTACTGTATGTAATGTATGTAGTGTATGTAGGTGTGTATGTATGTATAAACGTAGGTGTGCATGTATGCGTGTATGCATGCATGTATGTATAAACGTAGGTATGCATGTATGCATGCATGCATGCATGCATGTATGTATGTATGTATGCATGTATGTATGTATGCGTAGTTGGTTGTACTACAATTACTACAAATCATGGGCATGCATGTAACGTGTAATTTCATATATTATTCAAGTTTTGTGCAGATTTTTGCTTCACCCAGTGGAGGTTGCTGCTTCTGATGCATGTCGCCATATGATAGGTGCCGCAGCCGCCATGTGAGCCTCCTCCAAAGCGGCCAAGAGCTGGAGCCCCTGGAGCTGCCCATCAGAATGCAAAGTCAATGTTGCAAACTGAGGCGCCGCACTTGCGCCGCGGATTGGATGGGTCCGGCTGATCCTGGATGAGTTTTGTCTCGCTTATATCATTCTCCCTGTGTGTATGAGAGATTTGCATCTTTGACCCTCGTCACTAGGAAATACCACAAAAGAAAGTGTGAACCAGCATGCCACCTCCTGTTTGATCCATTCGAATCTTCGCGAATCTAGTCAGTGCTCATCCACATCCTCCTGCACATTTTTTCTTAAAACCAAGCACGCAAGACATTCAGAACCTACTCTCAGGCATTTTCAGGTTGTAGCATTGAAAAGGACGGTATCCATTCCTGACTTCTTGCAATCCCCAAGGGGCTTGACAGCTCAAGAAGGACATGATGATTTGAAGTCAATCATGGGCACATGTGCAAGCCAAGCATAGTCAAACAAGCAAGATCGTGGGACACGATAATTCAATGCGTGTATTATGTATGTTTGGTCTTGCTGTGGTTCCAGCTAAGTTGCATCAAGCTGACCTAAATCCATTGTGGTCAAGAGCCCTAAGGGACACCATGTTTTTCCACTGTAAACGCTTATCAGTCAGACAGCATTTTGGTAGTTCACAGTGTGCAGCAGATGGCAAATGTAGATTTGACAAGATAAGCACTGCATTTCTTCTTTGTTCGTTGCTGCACACGTCAAGATGCCAGGTTCCACTAGCAATGAAAGGGCTTGCGGAGAAAGAAACCATTTGGTCACCTTCAGTGTCTTGACAATTTGGAGAAAACAAAGAACGTCTCGGTTTGCTCTCGACAAAGACCTGCTTGGCAACTTTGTAACATACTGCAAAATGGACGAGCGCATATTGTATGGATTCTGATTGAATATGGTATGAACTATATGTTCAGGTTGGCAATGCTCAAGGTTGCGTCAGCTTTCATGCACGCGTTTGAAACATCGATACTACAGTAATAACAATCCTCCTTTTTCTCTACCTCAAGAGAATGAGGGGGCAGGACCCCCTTAAAAAACAAAAAATCAAGCAAATCTGAAAATAAAATAGGGTCAGACCCCAGCATTTTATTTTGTGGGTGCATTTTATTTTTTGAGGGTCCCAACCGATCAAGTGAACTGACAGAGATAGCATGATAGCAAAGATGCACAGCTGTGAACGGTCTGATCATTTTGTGAAACCTTCCAGAGATTTGGAATCACTTGGACATCATGGAGCAGATGAAACAGAAACAGCAGTTGTTGTCGATCCAATTTGATTCTAGCAGGAGTGCGTGCTGTGAAAAACTAATATGAAGCACAATGACAAATAAAGATGAAATGATCGTGAGTAAGAGCGATAATCCTATATAATCCTAATGTATAACAAAAATGCTAGAGATGAATTAAGTTCTGAAACTGTAATGATTATGCATATCATACTGTACAAATGTCTGTCAAGGATCAAAGGAAATATAAAAATCAATATAACGGAAAAAAATGCTGGGGCCTGACGTCCAACAGTTGCCGGGTGGGGGGGCCCGACGCCATATTATCTTTGTGGTGTGTCCATTGTATTTTGCTTGGATTATCCTATCTTACCTTATGCCCTCTCATTTTATTGGCATGTATTGTTATTAGGCACCTGCATTTTATTTTACTTTTTTAGGGGTTCCATCCCCCCTGGCACCACGCGGGGATAATAACATAGAGAAAGAGAGAGACACATCAATGATGCAAGGATGTTGAAAGGCCTTTTTACATAAGTTTGATTGTTGCCAGTGCTCCTCTGCAAGTTTTTAATGTTTGCGTTCGTGAACTGAATCTTGGAACGTCTTCGGGATTAGATTGAAGACCAGCACAACCTAATGATATTTCTGATAGCTTAGGATGTTTCAGGCCCCTCATGGCATCCAAGGACCTCTCTAAACGAACTCTGAAGTACTTCGTTGGAGGTCTGAGTGCAGCCGAACATCAGGATGACTGGAATGCAGCTGCCGAGAAGTTCATAAGGAACAGACACTTGTTGCAGACACTTTAGTTTTTGACCGGCTAGAAAGTTTGCAATGATTTGGTTGTGAACAGTGTGAACAGGATTTACAATCATGAATTGATTGGCTGCAGTCGGCTATTCTGACTTTGTGCGTGTGTCCTCTGAACATGCTCATGATTGGACATTGTCTCTCTTCTCTCTTAGCCTTTGATTTAAGTTTGAGATCGTCAAGTTCTTTCGTGTTTGGTTTACGACTTCAGAGATGCAGCATCTTGCAGCTCATCTAGCCAAACCCAGGCCTTGATTCATTTTCGAGAGCTTGCAGCAGCAAACCCTGGTTCTTAGACGCTGAAGATTTGCTGCAGCCTGGCCTAAAATGTTGATTCACTTTGATTCAAGTCAACAAGATGTTTTTATGCTTTAATGAATGTACGCATGTATATAAAACGTGAAGTCTTTGTGGATTATGTCACAACGGGAACATGTTTTGTGTCTCCTGGGGTCGGCATGTGTACTTCAAATTAGAAGGAGGCAATCATAACAACGCAGAAAATTCTTTCCAGCAACCTGCGTAAGTACTGAAGCGTTGAGCATACAACTTCTCTTCAGAGTTATCAGCAGTCCTTTGAGAAGGACTGCAATGAACCAATCTCGTCATAGAACCGCATAGAACTTTATGACATGACAACATGATATGACATCATCTGACATGATATGACATTCAAGAGATTAAGAGTTCAGTAGATAAGTCAACCTGTATGGAAACAAATTGTTCGCAATAACTGTATATACTTGTATATGTTTGTATATGTTTGTTTTGTGATGCGAGATGATACAAGAGTTTTGAAAATGGTGCCCTGTGCGTTGCAGCCACTCTTCACATCGTCACATGAAAAGGATGGCCTGTGGGTGTACAAATATCTAAATATATATATATATATACACTGTATATGTATATATACACAATCTTCCGTGGCATTTCGCTCGCCAGCGCTGGATCCGATCATGAATCATGAAATTTTGACATAAGATAAAGTTGCGCTTGATGGGATTCCACATCCAGCATACCCTGGCCCTAGCATCATTTGTCCACTACCTTCAGGAAACCGATTCTCCATTCGGTTTCCTGGGAGCTGATACAGGACTTCCTGGAGGGTACTGGTTCTCAGAACCGTGCAGAGGGAAAGGGCGGGCGTGACAGGGGATGGCGGAGCAGTGACACAAGAAAAGTATCGTGAAAATGAAAAGTGTTCCTGTCCAAGCGTTGATCATGCACCCTTCTTCCCCTACAATCTCATTTGTTCCCTCTACAGGTATCATTATATGCATTCATTTGCTTGAAATCCCATTAAAAAACTCCAATTTCCAGGACTGCAGCGATGCATCAGAGTGCTCGTCCGAGTCACTACAAGAGCTGGTTGAAGAGTGCTATGGAAAGATGATGGACGGGTGCAACTTTGACCATTCTGTGCGAGATGCTGTGTCACTGGTTTGAAAAGACGACATCGTGGTCGACATGGATTGAACATGTTGCTTTCAAGCTCTTCGAGGAAATCTGACCTTCGGAGAAAATCAAACCCATCAGATCTGGAATTCTTTGGAAGTCCCTCCTACGCTTGGAAGTTGTATGAAGTTGTCCATGTTTCTGATGTTGACGTTCCTGTCCAGACGATCATGGCTCCAACCACTGATCCAGGACATTCCAGTGTATATACCAAATAATCAAACCATATCAAACCATTCATCCATTTTTTCTACGATCAAAGAAGGTAAGAAAGGTGGGATTTTATCAATGACCCGAGGCGCCAATCTTTCGGCCAGCATGGAAAAGAAATCGAAGCGAAGGTGGTCACTGCTTTGCTTCGTACTCACGAAGGCAGGACATGATCAGAACTGATGAAAATTGATTTGACTGTAAAGTATTGTGAACTGATGAATCATCTCAGCCTATACAGTAAATGTCATCAAAAATTTTGATGCAGGCGCTGACTGTTCTGAAGCATCAAAGGATTGGCAGATTATTCAACTGTCTCCAGATGCTGATAGAGTTAGCACAATGTGACAATTGGTTTGCTGTGCTTGGTGTCTGGGTGCCATCTACACTTGCACTGTTTCTGCACCCCCCCCCAGTTGCTTCTGCAGCCAGGGGCAGTCAAAAAGGCTACTGAAGCAGAAGGTAGACGCTTGATTTGATGTAGTACTCTCAACTCTAAACATCTCCTAGCTAAGCTCCTGCAAAAGAAATAAGCCTTCAAGCAGAAAATGATACAGGGTCAGGGTGGTAACTTGTGCCGCGGTTGTCTTCTTGTGCCGCAAACAGTGTGCCGTTGGGAAGTCCATGATATACATGTCATTCTTACTGGATGAATCAATTGTTTGTGGCATTGTTTTTTCTAACACTTTGCAGGGGCACGCATGTTTTGAGGCATATTCTTTTTGAGATAGAAACTCATGGGGATGGCTTCTCAATAGCTTGACGCACACAGAAACAATGAAAAAAGACAAGATGCAGCCCACGAACCCGAATGCTCACACGTATGTTAATGGTACAGATGTCCAAACAGATGCATTCACGCAGAACACTTGTCTGCAATAGTTTATTTGAACAGTCTTGTACATATTTCCCCTGTTACCAGTCTGCAGTGTGGAGTGGAAAGTGTAGAGTGTGGAGTGTGGAGTGGAAAGTGTAGAGTGTGGAGTGTGGAGTGGAAAGTAAGGAGTGTGGAGTGTAAAGTGTGGAGTGGGGAGTGTAGAGTGTGCATAGTGTAGAGTGTGTAAAGTGTAGGGTGTAGAGTGTAAAGTGTAGAGTGTAAAGTGTAGAGTGTGGAGTGTGGAGTGTAAAGTGTGGAGTGTAAAGTGTGGAGTGTAGAGTGTGGAGTGTAGAGTGTGGAGTGTAGAGTGTGGAGTGAGGAGTAAAAAGTAAAAAGTGTAAAGTGTGGAGTGTAGAGTGTAAAGTGTGGACTGTAAAGTGTAGAGTGTAAAGTGTAGAGTGTGGAGTGTAAAGTGGGAAGTGTGGAGTGTGGAGTGCAAAGTGTGGAGTGAGGAGTGTAAAATGTAAAGTGTGGAGTGAGGAGTGAAAAAGGTAAAGTGTAAAGTGTAGAGTGTGGCATGTGGAGTGTAAAGTGTAGAGTGTGGAGTGTGGAGTGGAGAGTGTAGAGTGCTTGAGTGGGGAGTGTAGAATATGTAAAGTGTAGAGTGTGGAGTGTGGAGTGTGAGTGTGGAGTGTAGAGTGAGTGTGGATCGTCGAGTGTGGAGTGCGGAGTGTAAAGTAACGAGTGCGGAGTGTAAAGTAACGAGTGTGGAGTGTAAAGTGTGGAGTGTAAAGTGTGGAGTGTAGAGTGTAAAGTGTGGAGTGTAAAGTGTAGAGTTTAAAGTGTAGAGTGTGGAGTGTAAAGTGGGAAGTGTGGAGTGTGGAGTGTGGAGTGCAAAGTGTGGAGTGTGGAGTGTGCAGTGGGTAAAGTGTGGAGTGTGGAGTGTAGAGTGTGGAGTGTCGAGTGTAAAGTGTAGAGTGTGGAGTGTAAAGTGTGGAGTGTAAAGTGTGGAGTGTAAAGTGTAGAGTGTGAAGTAAGGAGTGTAAAGTGTGGAGTGTAAAGTGTGGAGTGGGGAGTGTAGAGTGTGTAAAGTGTAGGGTGTGGAGTGTGGAGTGTAAAGTGTAGAGTGTAAAGTGTAGAGTGTGGAGTGTGGAGCGTAAAGTGTGGAGTGTGGAGTGTAGAGTGTGGAGTGTAGAGTGTGGAGTGTGGAGTGTAAAGTGTGGAGTGTAAAGTGTAGAGTGTAAAGTGTGGAGTGCATTGTTGCGCCAGCCACACAAAGGAAATTTCGACACGGTATATAGCAGGTTAGAATGTCACAAAGTGTCGCGCCTGCCACGCAAAACGACATGACAACCTGCTTGGCAACCTTCGAAAAGGAGAGGTTTTGCAGCTTCCCCTATAGACACGCCGACGCCACAGGAAAACCAGAGACTCGAGACGAGACACGTGGGCGCAGCAAATCGAGTATTTCGTGCGAGACTTCCGCTAAGTTTGGCACTTTCGACACGTTAAAAGAGGTTGGAATGTCACAAAGTGTCGCGCCTGCCACGCAAAACGACATGACAACCTGCTTGGCAACCTTCGAAAAGGAGAGGTTTTGCAGCTTCCCCCCATAGACACGGCGACGTGTCTAGAAAACCAGAGACTCGAGACGAGACACGTGGGCGCAGCAAATCGAGCATTTCGTGCGAGACTTCTTCCAATTTTGACACTTTGTAGCCTCAAAATCGACGTTTTCCTACGAGTTTTCTTAGGAATCTCTAAATTTGCTACCTCAAAATCGACGTTTCGTGTGAGGCTTCCATCAATTTTCATCACACCTCACAAAATGCCATGCCTACCACGGAATTTGCACCTTGTCGCCACCTGACGCAGCCCTGACAATGCGATTCGCGCAAAACACGCAACACGACACGTCTAAAGTGCTGCGCCTGCCACGCCAAATGACGATGGACACGTCCAAAGTGCTGCGCCTGCCACGAAAACTGCAACGCATCTTCTGAAAGCGTTGCCAAAGTATTGCGCCTGCCACATAAACCGACTTTCGGCACGTTACAAAAAACGTCTGAATGTCACGAAGTGCCACGTCTGCCACGCGAAACGAAGCAACGCCAGATGTGAAACCTCCAAAAGCGACCCCTTCTGCAAAACTTACCATAGGCACGGCCATATGGCCCTCACGCGGACGTTGCGAACGGTTGCGGATGGTTACGGACGGTTGCGAACGGTTGCGGACGGTTGCGAACGGTTCGGCAACGTCGAGCGAACACACCCTCAACCCCCAGACCCCCAGAGTGAAACGGGAACCCTTGCTACGCATTAGGAGAGAAGAGTAGGCGAGGTCAAGTTGATGGTGTGCCATGCGGTTTTGAACGCTTTGTGTCAGGTTTAAGACAGATATATAAAAAACGGCACAAAGCGTTGCAGCCCGCATAGGAATTTCATGAAAACAATTAAAACAATGTGCACATGTATGGATAGGATTGGATAGGTGTCAGTGTGCCGTGGTGATTTGGCTATGGCACAAATTCTTTAGGTTGTGGGGTAAGCTGTGTGCCATGCGGTGGGGTAAGATTACAGGTTGTGGGGTAAGTTACCCCCCGTGCTCGTAGAACATGTATTGCTTGTGTGTCAGCTCGTCTTGTCTATCTATTTGAGTCTGTGTGAGGCTTATTCCGGGGGCCCGCACAATGTAGTTAAAAACCCGCACCCAAAAGAGATGTGGAAACAACCAGCACGACAAGAGCCAAAAACTAGAAGAACAAAATCAGTGTGCACGTGACAGCGACGGGCTAAATTAGTAGTACATGACGGAATCAGCACCTGCGACACAGTTGGAGCGCTTGCGTTTTATATGATGTCGGGGAATGGGGTATGGACTCGGCACAGCGCATTTCAACCCAAAATGATCCAAACTGGATATAACATGATATAATATGACTAATATATACTAATATTATCATATATTATCTATCAATCTATACTATAATATAAATATATAATACATATATAGCTAATCCAGCCGTGTTGTCTCTCCTTTCGCAATACCCTCGCTACATGTACTCACATATGAATTTTCTATTTCCAGATGGAACTAACGGCTGGAAACAGGTATGACGTACACTGACTGCTGCGCACTGGAAAAGGTATGCCCCATGCCATCGCAATATATCGCACCGAGGCAGCATGCGAAAAATAGAGGCCTTTACAAAGAGTTGGATGAACCTGGGCATGGATCGAGCATCTGACTCTCAGCTGTGAAAGACCGGAAGGCTTTGTGCGTAAAAAAAAATGGTTTCTGAAGAAACTTTGCAAAGGGTAGGCAGCTGGTAAGCACATATGTCACAAATCGTGTCTGTTGAATATGTTGAAGGTGTGCAAACCATTCATGTGACCAAGTCATAGTAAGCCACATCCGCTGACGAGCGTTTTCTACAAATGGTGGGTAGATGGCATTTGTCAATTTACTTGCTGCAGAGTTGCTTTCAAGAGTGGGAAGTTGACCTTTGGATGATTTGACAGATTGAAGATATTTGAGCCAAAAAGAACATCAGTATTTATATGTATTAATGTATATTAATGTACAATGAAAAAACATTGAAGCGGTTTGCAAACATTGGAAACAGGCCGTTGCCAATTGCCGCTTAGGTGATGCTGAGTCACCCCGAAGAGCTTTTTTCAGAAGATGCTATTCTGGAGCTCTTCAGATTGTTGTTGTCTCCGACAATTTGTGAAAGCTACACTTGCGTACCACGACACTTGAGGAGAGTGCATTGAAATCAGTGGGGGCGAAGCCAGGGAAAGCTGTCGGACATATTGGAAAAAAAACGCTGATGACATGTGGAAATAGTTTGTTGAAAAGGGAGTGACATGGATTGACGAGCAGCGTGTCTAAGTTGGACGAACACCTGTATTTTGATTCCCAGTGTTTGAGAACAAGTGAAATAGTGATAGAGTAGGACTTGAAAAGGACGCGCATGAGTCTGTCTCGTACTATTCACATTCACCACTTGTGCAAAGTCACTTGCCACAAGTGACAGCATTCTGCCTCAAGGCAGAGTACAGGAGTTGTGCTTTACAAAACATGTATGGAGTAGTCAGTATGATGATCACTTGTCATCACTACTGCTGTATCTGTCTATAGTGTATCTAGTTGGGTGCAGTCGCACTGTGGACAGTGGAGTGGTGTAGTGTAGGTTTGTGTTTGTAAAGCTTCCAAACATGTCGCTGGGGAAGATGGCAGACCTGCAACTGCAGCCAAAAGTTTTACAGTGTGGGAACCCAACTAAGTTGAACCAAGTAGGGCAAAATTATATGAAAATAATGTACTTGAAGCCAAAACCTGCAATGACACTCATGTGACTTATTTGTTTTAATCCGCAAATTGTGCACAGAGACTTCGTGTCAATGGAACTTTTCGGCACCTCCAGGAGCCCAAAAGGAAGGCCTCCCAGAAATTGGAACTACATTCGCCCATGTGTGCGTTCCTTGGCTCGTTTGTACTGCGGAATGTTTCTTACCATTTTGTTTTTGAATGCTGTTGACACATTTTGACACTTTCACTCTGTCATACTACCATGCGAAAAATGAGTTCAGTGCTTGACTTGTTGATGGTTAAAGATCCGTAATTATGCAATACTCTCTGACAGCTCCGTTTTGTTTGTGTAAAGCCAATATTGAAAACATGATCGACGTATTCCGTATTCAAACTAGTTATGGTATAAGTATCATATAATTTGTGAAGTTCAAAGAATGCAACTGACCGTGAAAGCGAATTGTACCACGTGCGTGTGAGAGTTGCCATGAAAGTCACCAAACTCCCAAGCATAGATATTGGAGGACCCGGCCCCAGTACCACTTCCATGGGAAATGCGTGGAATACTGCGAACAACAAGTGAGCTTTGGGTCTGTGGATAGTTGTATAGTTGCATCATGTTGCATCGATGGAAAAGGCAAAGTCTAGCCACAACTGTTCACTGCCAAAAAATCCTCCTGGGTTGTGTGAGTTGTGCGTACCCCAAAGATATTTGCAAACCCAAGAATCAAGAATAATAATTAATAAAGATGCTCAAGGACGTCATGTTTGATCAAGGTCACATCCTTGAGCAATTGCTCAGCGCGTAAGCCACACATTGAAAATATTGAGGAGAATGAAAATGATGCCCTTCCAACTTGGGCATCAGCCAAGGTTCTTTCATGTTCAAAGAACTGTTTTGCCAGCCTATGGCATTCCCGTTCACTTTTCGGCATGGATTCTGTAACTACTATTGAAACTGCCTTTTTTAACTGTCATCATGAACAATGCAATATCGAGCTTGAACCATGTCCGTTCAGCCAGTCAACAAGTTTGTTGGCAACTAAGAAGCAATCAACCCTTTGAAAGTCTTCGATAACATTGACACTTTCAAATACTTTCAATATCTTCAATGCATTGAATCGCAATATCAAGCTAGGACTGCCAGGGAGTTTGCAGTTTCAGTATGGTCCAGTCTTCGTTCTCCCCAAGGAGAGTTGCTGAAGCGGTGGAGAGAAGCAAGAGGAAGCGGCGGGAAATCGCAAAAGAATGGAGATAAAGTCGAGAAGAATCCGTTGCCCAAACGAGTGATGCCAGCAGCTCTGAAAGCAAAGAAGTGAAAGCCAAAGCAGGCTGAAATTAGGACCAATTTATCATATGTCAAAATGGTGTGCCTGATGCGTGTGCCGCGCTGGGCATTTGTTCGCACTTCAAAAGTCATGCAGCATTCATGAAGAGGATCCAACAGTCTCATCCGGTTGACGAGCGTCAAGCCAAGCCTTGCTAGCTACTAGATGCTACTAGCACATTCATGGTTCTGGGCAGAAGATCGTTTTGCTTCGAAGAGTTTTGATGAAACGCCAACGTACATAGCGGATGCCTCTTTCAATGCTTGTTCCCATCGCAGAAATGCTGTATATAATTGGTTATAATTGTATATATTGCTGGTGCATATCGATGCTGAGAGAAACAGAACTAGAGGTTGCTTCCGGCCATGAACTGCTGAATAGACTGAGTATGACCTTGTGACCTGGCACATTTTACTAATTTACTGAGACAAGCCTCCATCATTTTTGCTACAGAATTGCCACCAATGCTGAAGTTTCATGTTCAAAAAAGCATATTATATAGTTGTTGGAATGTTTTTCTTATATACATGTTTTTCTTTTTCTGAACGAAGCAACCTCAAAAGAGTCTCAGCAAGCGCGTGTGGTTAGTAGGTAGGCATGGCTAGGCTGTGACGCTGCAGCTCAAAGTCAGTGGGTGACAACTGCAACATTCAGCAGGGTGTCCAAGTAGAAAAACAGAGGCATTTTGACTTTGGGTGCCCAGGGATGTCTTCATGCTTTGAGGCAAATGGCACCCACCCGGCACGTCACAAATCCCATGTTGAAAAACCGACTGGACAAGGGAGCAGGGAGGCCCGCATTTGGCACGTGATGCAGCGTGATGTTCAAAGACGGATTTGACACATTGTAGATGATCATATGTGATTTCTGTGTGCACAACGTTTACGGAAGTCCACCGAAATTCTGGGATTACTTGGATGTCTTAGTCTTATGAAGATTTATGAAGTGCAGAGGCAGACATGTTGCTTTATGATGTTTCCGAAAATGCTAGCTACTGTCTACTGTAGTCCATCATTGGTGTTTGATGAGAATCGCAATGCTGGCAAATGATCGTTTGGTCTTAGGGAGTTGTTCCTCTTGAGAGAGAGAGTTGACGAGTTTGTCCTGGTTTGTCCATACCAACCAGTCATCAATCAAAGTGTCAGAAGGGGATCGTTGATGACTGTTGATGAACTCGGTTTTCCCTCATCCAAGGTGTGTGCTTTCCTCGGGTATTTGATCCGTATTGCTACTTGAATGAATTGCCAAACAGGCTGCGGCATCAGAGTTTGACCGCTTGTGCAAAGATGAAGAAGCAAACTGCTCCACATGCAAGGAAATTCAATGAATGAAAATGATTGCCCTCTAAGTTTGGCTGGGTCGATCAGTAGGAAGGTTTGGCCTGTCACTTTGCAAAGCCACTTGGACTTTCCGAGATCTCCGCGGATCAAGGGCCTTTTGCCAACTGAGACAGACCTTGCTGCAGTCACAGCTCCACATATATAGGAGGATTGCTAGTTAGCACTGCGGCTGCCACAACGCTTGAAGTTTCGAGTCCACCAGGGGAGTCCACCATCCCCTTTTGTTGACTGTCGCATCTATATCCAGGCTGAAGAGTTCCAATGGTTCAATCCATTTCAATCCCTACCAGTCGCCTGATTTGTCTTGGTCTTAGGCAGCCGTATTGTGGGCTGGATTCTGTCGCTGGGTCTCTTGGCAACAAAGGCTTCAAAAGCTGTGCCAAAGTAATGTGGAGACAGACAACATCAGATGACAAAATGTTTGCTTCCAGCCCGGCCTCAAACATGTTTTGGGGATCCAAGATCACTCAAAAGTTGTGCCACATTTGCCCTGTTGGGCTGCTAACAACCCTGCCTAAGTCAGAGTCTATAGTACGTACCTGAACATGCCGCATTTCAGACCATTGAGGAAAGAGGATGAACTGCAAGAAGTATCATTGTGCACAGATGTACACAGTGCAAAGATGTGCAAAGTTCACCTGAAACAAACAGTTGGCCATAGTACTATCTAGTGCTGCAGTTCTTGATTTCTTGTTAGTTGTTGTATTTTGACTCTGCTTGTGTGTCGATTTTGTTTGTGCTAAGCTTACTTCTGAAATCTTCTGAACACACACACGCACAGCAGGCAGTGTCACAGCTATGTGGAGCACAGAACATGTTTGGGAATGAAGTGAAAAGATAGGAACATGCAGTTGATAATGGACTATGCAGATTCTACGGTAATGATGCTTAGTGGACATTGTCCAGACTCCAGACGCAAAAGATGTTCTAACCGTCAGCTTGCACAGAGTTTTTAGTCTCACGTTTGGTGGGATGTATTTTGCCCCTGGTATCGAAAAGAGTAGAGGTCAGCCAATCTGAGGATTGATCCTTGCGGGTGCAAACTGCTTTACTCAGAGCGGGGTACTCAGATGTGGTGTCCAAAGTCCACATAGTTGTTCTTGTTCCTCTAAACACCACTACTGTATTGTTGTGCCCAAACTGGCTATATAGTTGAGACAATAAGACCATTTGTTTTAGGGATCTCGACCCCATACGATTGCAAGCAAGCTATTCCACTTTGCACATACGCAATTATTTTTGTCTGATGCAGCGCAGCGTCCGAATGTGTGCCTTGATCAGCTCATCAAATGTCATTTTCGGATCACGCGCGTTGATTTTGAGCCGGCAAGAAATTTGATGGGATTGAAGATCAGCAGACACATCACCTCCCCTAATCGCCAAAAACAAAAGCCTATGGCTCATGTTTCCCAGAATCAAACAACAAACAAGAGTAAGCACGTCATGGACTAAAAGTGTGCAGTGCCTTGTTGATTGGTACGGTATATGCAATATTATACAAGTTTATGTGAAATTTGTCTCTAGCCAAAACAAAACTGCTGAGGCTATTCGGTATGCGCGAAGGAGTTGCCCGAGCTTTATTCCTTCGTCCAGGCAGGTCGAAAGTCCCTGGAATCTGCGCAGGCCAATGAAATTGTCAAAAGAATCAAAACTCTGCAATTAGGTAGATCTGTCATGATCTGTCTCCTTTAATGCTGAAGCTGGGCAAATGAATTAGTCAAAGTCAGCACTTTGTAGCACGGAACAATGCTGCACTGGGTTTGCCCATCTCGTCTGTACATCACGACGTGCCTCCTATGAAATTCCTTCTCTTTGGGAGTGCTATTGTGGACCCAAGCAATCTGTTCCCTCCGTGAACCATTCAAAACCGATAAATCAGTATCAAAATCGATAGGGCATTCTCAAATTCTCAAATATCTCAAATCGGCATCTGGCACCCAAAAAATATAATGAGAACACCCACGTGATATTATATATATACACGTACATACATAATCATATACTAACATACATGTACATATAGATAGATAGATAGATAGGTAGGTAGGTAGGTAGGTAGATAGGTAGATAGGTAGATAGGTAGATATGAAGGTTCAAGAATGACATGCGCGACCGTACTAAGGGCTACATCGTTTTTATGGTTGTCACTTGGCTGGTTTTTCTTCTCCTTCCAGCGCTTCCATACCTGCTGGTGTCTACAGGACGGCTTTGAAGAGGGTCTAATTCGGATTTGTTGTACAGTTTGTTACTGGGTTGAAGCTCTCGAAGCACCTGAAAATGATTGGCGGGTAAAAATGGTAAAGAATGCACATCTCATACCAGAGCAGTATCATATCTTGCGGATTTTAGTCCAAGACTTTATTTAAGGAGGCTCTGAATTCTAGATAATTCCAGCAGCAGTGGTACCCAATGATCACCAGTGCCATTGTGACTAGTGCCACTGTGTCCCGTTGGCTACCTGGATACATCTGGATATACACACCTACCAAGACTCCAAAGAGTTGATGTCAACCTGACCACTGCCAAGTTTGAAACCTTTGACCACGCATAAGGCACAGTAAATTAATAAATGATTAATAAATGATTAATGTAAATTCCTCACAGAGCGCAGGAGTCAATCTCCCTCGCTGTGCAGTTGGGGAGCCCAGCCGGCTGAAGCAGATCGTGAAAGTGTGGTTTTGCGTTGCCAGTGTTAGATTCCACAGAGCAGATCCTTTGCGGCTATTTGAGCGGGCACTTGCCTTTGGCCAACCCAATAGGATAGGCAATTGCCTGATGTTTTGCATGACATGTAATATGTATGTGCATATATATATATATATATATATATGTATGTATATATATATATATGTACATATATATATGTATATGTAGGGTTTGGCTGTCAGCAGGGACCACCGCCCGTGATTAACCCGAACCCTAGCGGGACTCGCTGTGTCTCGCGGGCATTGCTGCTGCGCTTTGACCTTCGTGCTGCGCTGCCTTGGGTCTTCAGCTTTGCCTGTGCTCTGTCAACCTTGAGCAAGTTGACAACACCTGTTCTGTGCTCCCGGGCACGTACAAAACCGGGGCTGCTCTTGGAAGAGGCATCTAGCTGCTTGGTCGAGATTGACTCCCTCGTATTTGCTGGTGCCTGAAGCACTTCTTCCTGGCCGAAGAGCTGGAGGTGTGCATGCAATTTCTGATCTACCTCTTCTTCCTCTTGGTGACTCAGGTGTGTAATCACGATCTTTGCAACTGGACGTCGTCGTCAACGTCGACAAAGGGCTGTTGTTCGCAGAAACTTGTGGCTGCAGAAACAGGGCTACATTACACTCACAACAAGCTACCTACGCAGATCTATCCAAACCCTTGCTGGACACCACTCGGTAGATCATTATCATCTAGCTCATCTTCGTGGACTCCTTCGAGCAGAAGTTGGAACCATGACAGATTCCTGGAGATGCAAGAAATGTTGGAAAGTTCTCAGCGGCAAACATGTGCACTGTCCTCATTGTGGAGGCAAATGGACAAAGATACAAGACACAACCTTTGTACCTCCAGAACAGCGTGCACAGTCGAATGTTGCGACTCGTGGCCGCCCTGAACATGGACGCCGTGTACAGCAATCCAACTGGAATTGGGACAATGCAGACCCACGTTCTGCTTCCCGCAGTGCCTCATCTCGCTCGTCAAGATCGGCCAATGTTCCACGCCAAGGACGAGGACGACGCAGAAACAATCGTCGACGAGGCGACAAACAACAAGATCCACCATACTCAACCTTGACTTTGCCGGCACCGTGGAAGGCAGACGAGGATCCAGCTACAGAAGCTGCGACATCTTCCACTATGGCTGCCCAGGCAGAGATGGTCAAGGAACTCCGCGAAGCATACCCAGACGAGGACGAAATGCCCGATGGAGTGCGGAAAATGGTGGAGAAGTACGATCGATCCCCAGTCAGGCCGACACTTGACGTCTGCCATGCACAAGGCCACCAAAGCCCTGGGGAAATCAAGAGACAACTTGAAAAAGTTTCAAGATGCCCAAGCCAAACATCGTTCACGATGGCTTACTCATTTGAAGGCGCTCATGGAGACACTCTCGAAGCAGGTGGAGGCCTTCGAGAAACAGCAAAAGGACTATGCGAACAAAATTCGCGACATGCAGCGCAACATCCAAACAACCCGCAGAGATCTACAGAAGCTCAATGCGCAGGCTGCAGCCGACCACACGTCGGAAGCTCCGCCCTCGATTGCCGAGGACGAGGCCAATGCAGACCAGGTTGTGGACGTCGAGGAGGATTCTCTTCGTGCCCAAGTTCAAGACCTTTTGAGCAAGTGCTTGAAACATTCCAGCCCTGCCGAAACAGTGGAGATCGGCAGCGATGGCGAGGAAATGGATACCAGTACAGAGCGCTCAAGCAAACGACAGCGCTCTGTCGAGCACTATGGTGCTGTTGGCAAGTGAGTGGAGGCAGTGGTGATGTTTGTCTGCGGAAAGCACATCATGAGCCTTCTCCTTTCTTTGCCAAGGATGCAGACCTTCAAGTTGAGGCCTATGGCTGGCATCGAGCTAGCTGTGCAGCAGGCTTGGACAACTGCTATGAACCTTGGCCCATCCATTCACGCACACTCACAGAGGACAACTGGACTTTTCCTTTCATGGCACTTCACAATGCATATCTTCTTGAACAGCAGTGTCAGCATTTGAATGAACTACAACAAGTTGAAGCTATGAGCCTATTGCCCAAACCACTGATCTCCTGCTTTCGACAGCCTCGCCCCACTACGGAGCTGAGTGTTGAGCGTGCACATGGTCGAGCAGTGAATTTTTCTCCTAGTGTTGATCTTCACCTTTTCAACGAGGATGAGATTGTGGATTCTGGGTCTCTGGCTCTTTCCCATGATGATCTACAAGATTGGCCGGGCAAACCATGGCGCAAGCGCCGTGCTTCTGTGCGACCTCGCCAATGTCGTGCTACTGATGAGCATGACCGGACAGCTGCTGAGCGTTTTCAGGATGATTTCCACCGACCACCACAGGCTGGAACACATAATGTTCTTCTTGACAATCAACCTGCATTCATCCAAGACCTTGCGGTTGCGGTTCATCAAGCCGATGGTTTTGATCCACATGACCCAGGGCGCACTCATGAGCTACTTATTTGGTATCTCAATGGGCGAGATGGACGCGTTTGCAGGCATCCACGCAGCATCATTGTGACAGAGGACATTGCCACCTGGTACGAGGATATCATCACTGCATGGCATGATCGTATCCTCCGTCAAGCAGCTGTTCATTTCTTTTTGATCCACCCTGATCCACCTAGTGCAGAATAGGAATCATATGCCGCTCAGGTCATTCTTGTACAAGAGCCACAACCCTTTGAGAGAGCAGTCCTATGGTCGAGTGTCTATCACTCAGTGATGACTACGGCCATCCAGCGCATTGCACAGTTTGGACGCTCCCAAGTTCATCTACATGATTGCCTTGAATACGCGGATATCCCACAGCAGGTGCGTTTTCGACCTATACAAGGTTTCCTTGGTTGGAGGCCGATTCTCCCTGTGCCACAACCTGCTGTTGAGCTCAATGATGGTGCCTCAGTTGTTTTGCATGTTCGGCAACACACAGAGATTGATGATTCACAGGACACATCTCTGCTAGATGCGCTCTGGGAGGGGGATGAAGATGTCGCGTCATTTCTGGCGCACCAACCAGTACATCAACTTCCCTTACAGCAGCCTGCACTAGTTGATGACCCCAACATTGCCACTGATGAACAACAGGACTTTGTCACTGATGATGATTTGAGTTCATCGGTGACCACCTATGACAGTGATGAGCCGTCCAGCTTCTTTCACATCTTCATGGTCAAAGCTCCTATGGTGACTGCACGTGTTCGAACTGATTCATGGCCGGCGATTTACAGCAATATCCGGTCTGTTCTTGGTCTCCAACGTCATGATGTTCAACGCATCTACGTCATGCGGTATCGACCTTCAGACCTCTATGCGGCGGACACTCAAGTTGCGTTGGTCCAGCGGGCTGATGATCTCCAGCCTGGTGACCTGCGACGTTTGACTCTGATTGATGTTGTTTTCCATGAAGCCATTGCGGCCAACACAAACACCCATCGTTATGCCACTCTCATGCGCAAAGACATGACGAGAAGGGTCCTTCTTGAAGAGCTTGGCCTTCATCCATATTGTAAGCTCACGAAACAGCAATGCATCGTGAGACACAATGGCCACCTTATCTCACTATCCAATCATGTTCCCTTTGATGTGTATCATGGAGATTACTTCCGCATTGATGTGCCTCCCTACAAGCGGCAAGATCTCCCTACAAGAGCTGTAGCACGTTGCCTCAGAGATGGTTTGACGCTGCGTGATGCTAGGAGGCTCTTTGATCAAGGAGACACTGACTTTGAATGGGAAACGGTGACAGCAGATGAAGCAGAAGAGGATGACCAACCTGCTCTTATACAAAGGTCATCAATCAGGCGCCTAACAGCTGAGCAGGTGGCTCATACTCAGCGGCCTGAGTTGACCACGAAGCCCTTAGAGCTTGCGAAGCATATCGATGGTCCTGCACAAACATGTGTTGATTTTGCCCGCGTTGAATGGCTCGAACATGAGCTCCACGGAATGCCTCTTGAACTCCTTGATCACTGGCCAGAAGAGCTTGAATTGCTCCCTGTCACAAGGGACTACCTCGCTACCCTGGTGCCACTCCAAGAGGGTTTTCCTGTTGCTCTCCATTTCTACGTTGATGGATCCAAGATTGATGCTCGAGTTGGAGCTGGCGTAGCCTGTTTCATTGAATTTGCCCATGGTTTTGCCCTTTCTGGTTGTATGAGCAAATCCTTCTTGACTGCCACTCAAGCATTCCTAGGTGAGCACGCAGCAATGATGTGGGCTTTGATTTGGGCAATTCACCTCAGTGACTGGTTTTATAGTGTTTATTCTTCTTTTGAGTTTGATCTTCACTTCAACTTTGACGCCATGAACACTGGATATCAAACTGCTGGCATCTGGCGTACATTGGAGCACAAACCATGGAAGACGGCACTGAGATCATTAGCACATGTTCTTCAGCATCGCCATTCCTTTGGAAGGCTACACTGGAACCATGTGAAAGCACACTGTCAACAGCCATGTAATGAGCTTGTCGACCAGCTTGCGAAATTTGCTGCCAGACATTATGACCAGGTTGCCACATGCGATCCCTTCTTGTCATGGATCCACGAAGCACGCCAGCAAGCATTGCTTCCCTGGCTATGGTATCTTGAGCATCTACGGCAGGACCCATATGATGCACCTCACCTTCAGGGCACTTGGATGACATCCATGCGGTATGCCCCACCAGCAGCACCTGTGCTTCAGGCTGCAGCTGTGCCTTCACTTGGTGACGACCCAAGAAGCATGATCTACAGCTTGGCTGATTTCGACTTCACGATTGCCACGGTGAACATTCTGACCTTAGCCTCTGAAGATCAGCAAGGGCGCATCACACCAACGAAACAACATCTCCTCATGCGGCAATTTGTGCAAGAGCGGTATGCCGTGGTTGGGCTACAGGAAACTCGACACAAGCGCATCATTGACCCACACAATGATTGTTATCATATTGTTGGACATGCTTGCGATTCACATAGGCATGATGGAATCCAACTTTGGTTCTCCAAGAAGTTCCCCCTGTGGAAGGGAGGGCCACAGATCCTGATGAAGCATCTTAGCATTTTGGATTCTGCCCCTAACTGCCTTGTTGTGAAGTTGCGCCTTGAAACATGGAAAGCCATCTTCATCACTGGAAGAGCTCCACATGCGGGTCATGCCAAAAGTTGTGGTGAACACTTTTGGGGACACATTTCCAAAGTGATCAAACCCTACGTGTCCACCCATCCTATTTTCTTCGTGGGCGACACCAATGGTCATCTTGGTGCACATCCAACATGCGCTGTCGGAGAAGCTGGAGCAGACCAAGAAAACTTACCAGGTGAGTGCTTCCACAATTGGCTGCTGGAGCATCATCTGTGGCTACCTAGCACCTTCCCTGATAGTCACAATGGAGCGCAACATCACACCTTTGAGGCCCCCAATGGTCAACATTGCAGTCGTATTGACTTTGCTGCCATTCCACAGGAGATGTCCTACACTTCCGTGGTTTCTGGTGTAGTTGACTCTATTGAACTTGGAGGGCTCCGACCTGATCACTATGTTGTGATGTGCCGACTGACGTTTCAGATGCAAATTGCCAGTGCCTCCAATGCTCCTGGCAAACGGCGTGCTTCATTGTCGAGTATGCGGCTTCAAAATCAACTACATGACCATGATGCTAGAGTTTTCCTATATGACCATATCTACAATCCACCGTGGTATCAAGATCCTCATTCATCAGCGGACTTCCTTGCCCATCAAACCAAACAAGCCTTGAGCGAGCTCCTGCCCAAGACCCACAAATGGCGACGAAAGCAACACGTCGGCCAATCTACGTGGGAATTAGTTGATGAAAAGAAGATGCTTTTCCGGCAGTTGAAGCAGATGCGCAAGATTGACAATCAGACGAAGTTGCAAGTTCTTTTCAAGGCCTGGAGAACAATTCGATCTCCTTCCCTCATTGACGACCCTTGTCTTCTTCGAGGTTGGGTTCCATTGATGGACAAGGCCATTGCCATCACGCAGCAGAAGCTGCGCAATGTGGCAATTCGTGTTCGCGATGCAATACGGCAAGCTGATGCCCAATATTATCAACAACTTGCTTGTGATGCTGGTCATGCCTATACACATGAAGGACTCACTGCAGTATGGCGGAAAATCAAAGCAGTCCTTCCCAAGAACCGCCTGCGCCAACTACACGCCCAACATGAACTTGGGGACGGCTTGCTGCATCACTTTGCAGAACTGGAAGCTGGCATTGTTACTGATCATGTCAGGGCGATTGAGGCCTGTTCTGCTAGGAATCGACGAGACCTTGCAGATGCCCCTCCACTTGAGATTTTTGATTTGGAGGACCTCCCCACCTTGGCCGAGATTGAGGACCTATGCCTCAAGCAGCGGCCGCATCGTGCACCGGGGCTGGATGAAATACCGCCTGAAGTATGTCGTCACGCTGCATCGGCCATTGCCCCAAGTCTGCACAACCTTGTCCTGAAAGCTTTCATGCAAGGCATCGAACCCCAACGTTTCAAGGGGGGCCGCTTATGCCCTATCTGGAAGCAGAAACATTCTCGCCATGACCCCAGTGCCTATCGTGGCATCTTACTGGCAGACTGTTTTGGGAAGGTGCTGCATGCCTGGGCTCGCCAGCGGCTGCTTCCTACGTTAGTTTATCGACGTGCTCCGGGACAAATCGGAGGCCTTCCGTCCCAGCAGACGGTCACAGCCATTCAGATTCTGAAACTGCATGGTAGGCGAGGCCGACAGACAAGCACCACCACTGCAGTTATTTTCGTCGATTTGAAAGCTGCTTTTCATCATATGCTGCGTGAGTACATTTTCACCGTACGGGAACCATTGACACGGCAGACATTATTGCGTATCTTGGATCCCTGCGAGTTTGACATTGAGCAGCTTGCGCATGACATACGAGAGGCCAGCCAGGACATTCCTCCTGACATGCCAGCAGCCCTTCGCACCTTCCTCCATGACATTCACAAATCTACTTGGTTCCAGCTTGATGCAGATTCTGACCAGGTCGTTGCAACTGAGAGAGGTACTCGACCAGGTTCGCCACTGGCAGACATTCGGTTCAATTTGCTCATGGCCAGAATGATGAGACAAATTGATGAAGCACTCCAAGCGCTACCACATTATCTGCGTGGCTGTGACAAACTTGGCATTCAGACGCCTCCTATTTCATGGGTTGACGATCTCGCAATTCCATTGGCCACTGAATCACCAGAACAGATGCCTTCTCTCATGGAAGACGTTGTGGCCCTTCTGCACACCATTTTTCGGTCCCATGGTATGACCATGAACTTCGAAAGTGGCAAGTCTGAGGGTGTGATCATGTTCAGAGGTCGAGGTGCCAATCAGTGTCGCACCAACATGTTTGATGTGGAACGAACACCTTGCATTGTAGCTGCCACAAATTCCCATATTCTGACGTTGAAGGTTGTTGCGACTTATCGCCACCTTGGTGCGCGCTTCACAATGGATGCTGACATTGAGATGGAGGTGCAAACCAGAACTGGCATGGCGCGTCAGGCCTTTCATGAGATGAAACGTGCCATCTTTCTGAACCGTCACATCCCATTGAAAGGACGCTTGCAGCTTTACGACAGTCTGATAGTTTCGAGGCTCATGTATGGATGTGCTGTCTGGACCGACGTTCCTGCTGCTGTGCTACGTCGTCTTGAAGCCCTCCTTGTGAAGCATTATAGAAGCATGGCCAATATTGGATTTTGGAATGATTCCCACATGACTGATGATGATGTCCGCCTCCACCTTGAAGTGCCAGGCTTTCGCATCACATGGGCGCGACACCGTCTTGTGTTTCTCCAACATTTGGGCAAACATGCTTCTCCATTTCATCGTGCACTTCTCATTTATGAGTTCCAACATGGTCGTGGCTGGCTTTTTGAAGTACAAGCCGACCTTCGATGGATGCAACGGCTTGTGGACTTACCGTTTGTTTTTGATGGAGTCATCAAGAACTGGGATGAGGTCTGGACAAGCTTGCAGCACTGCAAGAGCTGGAAAAGTTTAGTGAAGCGTGCATGCCGCAAACATGTTCTTCAAGAACGCATTGCCCGAGATGTACGTCACTATCATGGTCTGATCACTGAAGAGTTGAACAATGGAGGACACGTGGTGTGGCAAGGTGAAGAAATATTTGTGCCTGCTGCGCAGGAATTTGCCTGCCAGACATGTGACAAGATATTTACCACTGCGCAAGCTTTGGGAGCTCATGCATTTCAAATCCATGGTGCAATATCAGATGAGAGACAGTTTGTCCAATCAACGGTGTGCCCTGGCTGCTTGCGTGACCACCACACTACATGGAGACTCCAGCAACATCTGCGCTATCGTCGCAACGGATGCTGGGATCGAGTTCAAGGTGCGCGTCAGCCTGACGTGCCAGTCACCATTGTGCTGCCGCCGCATCTCAAGCATGTCAAACGCCTACCTGCGGTGAGGCGCCATCATGGACCGCTACGACCTACCAGTGGCCAACGACACCGCCTTGATTTGAGTCGGCGTATTGCAACACTTCGAGCAGAGGGAGCGCCTGAATTTGCGTGGTGGCATCCTGAGACAGATCCTGATCTTGTTCAGCGCGCGTTTCAGAGCTTCCGAGCAGGATTGGAGGAGTGGTGCACCTGTGACACCCCTGACGTCATCACCTTTCATGATATTTTCTTTCAGAAAATTTTTGGATTGGAAGTTCCGGACTTGCTCGGAGGCCGTCTTTTTGTGCATTGGATTGAAAGAGATCTTCATGATGCGCAGTCCCCTGACCTGGATGTTGATTTGATCCAGATGCTTGAGGTTGCTCACATGGACATGCTTGAGGATATTCCAGCATGGCACAGCCGCAATGAGATGCGGCGTTTGACGCAGCTGTGGCTCAATCGCCCTCCAGATGACCCAGATTTTCCACCACCTGCACCACCTCATCAGCATAGACCTGTTTCATATGTGCATGAGATACAGTCTTGCTATGCTGGTTTGGGTGAAGCGGAGCGTGTGCGTGCACAATGGCGGTTACTGGGCTCTCCGAAGCGTGTGACACCCTGAGGGGTAGGCCCATACTATATCATTCACCTCTACTCTGGTAGACGCCGGTCTGAGGATTTCCATGCCATGGTGGACTTGATGCTTCGAGACTTCTCACATTTGGCTGTGCGAGTCCTTTCCATTGACACTGCAGTAGACCCTTCCCTCAACGTGCACTGCGAGCGCCTTTGGGGATTTTTGATGCAGATTGGACGCGCTGGTCGCATATTAGGTCTTCTTCAAGGGCCTCCGTGCGAGACGTGGACAGCGGCTCGACACCACCAGCAGTTTGACATCGATGGAAATGCGGTGAGAGGCCCTCGGCCCTTGCGCACTACCGATGATCTCTGGGGGATTGCATTACTTTCTTGTCGAGAACTTGCCCAGGTCTACACTGGCAATGTCCTCCTCCTGAAGGGGCTCCTCCCGGCGGTGGTGGTGGCGCTGCATGGTGGTGCGACCATTTTGGAGCATCCCGCGATGCCCTTTGCGGACGAGATCTCTAGCATCTGGCGTCTTGGTCTTCTACGACTTCTGATGCGTGGCCCGTCAGGACCCTTCCGACGCATTACTGCTGAGCAGTGGCGATTAGGAAGTTGTGGAGTCAAACCCACCACCTTCAAATATTCCAATTGTGATTTGCCTGCCGCCATCCATGCATGTCAAGATCCTAATGCCAAACGACCTACACAGGTACTGTTGGGCAAGAATAAAGATGGCACCTTTAGGACATCGCAGGCGAAAGAGTATCCACCACTTTTGAATAGGGCTTTTGCTATGGCCATTGGACGAGCTATGCGGCGCTGGTCATTGGCCTCAGGCTGCCCGCAGACCGAACCATACGGTCTCAAATTAGAGCAAACAGCCATCTGTACGGAGTATGATGTGCTGTGCCCTGACTATCAGCCCTCCTAGGGCCTGGTAGATGCAAGTGCGGCACGAGAAAGTCTCATATGCCGGGTCAAAAAAATATGTATATGTGTATATATATATATATATATACATGTATATGTAATATATATATATATATATATATGTGTGTGTGTATATATTTATGGTCCCACATGAAGCCTAGCCTTGGTTCAGCCACATTGATGTTGCCGCATATGGCTGTGCTAGTATGATAGGTGACAAGGACATGCTACAGCGCATGATACTTCATGATGATGCTTCATTGTTGGTTGATACTTATAATGTTGATATACTGATTTGTACTGATCTGTACTATATAGATTATATATACTAGTATAGTTGATTTGTTATGATTTGTTATTTTTCTCTTTGAGTGCCTTCCATAGCCTTCCTTGAACAGCTAACATTGCTGGAGGATTCGGCACTGGTGGAGTCCATGGATAGTGTGACCTTCGACGTCGAGCTTTTCTGTGAGCCCCAGACTTAGTTGACCTTAGTTGGATTGTGGGACTGGAAGCTACAAGATGCATCAAAATGCTAGAACAGATTAGAACAGTTAACAGTCAAACAGATGTTTGTTGCTTCTGCTTGTCTTTGCACACTGCACTGGTGAGATTGTTGCAGCGGTATTTGTATGCATGGTGGGATTATCGGCTTTGCATATGGCCCGAGGGATGCTGATGCTTCTGAAGGCAAGCGGTTTGGAAGAGAATCTGTTTACCATTGCTGAGTTCGCTGATGAGGGGGTTAGGACGTGACATTTCTTATAAGCAGTATCCTTGGGTCCTGCACCGCATTCTAGTCCTCCCAGCAAATCATTTCCTCAACTAAGCCTGTCGTCCAATATTGCGGGCGTGGCATTGAAGTGCAACCCAATCCATCACTCCACCAAGCCTTTTGGGTCGGCGCAATTCATTATATAGATGTCGAGTGGACAGCACCCGCATATTGGGCCAACGCATGATGAACGCTACTCGAAAAAATAAAAAACAACTAGACGACGGATGGCCCGAGAGCGTAGAGGAGCAGGGTCTTCTCTTGTTAGTATGGAGACGCAATTTTAGAAACGATGTATGAAAGATGTGTTATAGGCAGTCGAGAAGAGGAGTAT
>Ga0126342_10003538_pt1 | contig 25870 bp, 20 predicted proteins | sample Cyp1metagenome_FD_92528 | JGI IMG/M metagenome (GOLD analysis project Ga0126342, IMG submission 92528) | Coral microbial communities from Lord Howe Island, Old Settlement Bay, Australia - Cyphastrea 1 metagenome | ecosystem: Host-associated > Invertebrates > Cnidaria > Coral ... | reverse complement strand
GATAAAATCATCTTAGACTGCGCAAAAACGTTTTTGGTGTATCATCTTAGGGGCGCAGCATTTTGACACCACTCCTCTCCCACTACACTACCTTTCGTCCGCCTCCGCCTGCTCTCAAGTGTTTTGATAGTTAGCTGAGGTTCAAAAACCAAAGACACACAATATATATATATAATATAATATAATATAATATAATATAATACAATATAATATAATATAATATAATATCTATATGACAACGGATAGAACTGTGGGAAAACTGGAGTTTATTGCACCAAAACAATCCTCCAAATGATGGAGTGATGGAGTTCTGGCCCACTCAACGTTGCTGGTTTCATCGAATTTTGGCCCACTGTTGTCTCTGCAAAGTTGGCTCAACATGCTGAACTGACCAAGCATTGCTATTAGTTATATACCCATGCCTACCATCTATGATCCCCATTTTTTCATCATTTTTTGGAGCGTTCCACTTTTTCATTTCTGTCCCATGGCCCGCCCTGGTTTTTTTTGGACACGACATGACCTGGGCAGCTCAGGTCAAAAAATGTGGGTCTCCAGCAACCTGCAGGTGCGCGTTGCCCCATGTGACCAGTTGGCCCAAATCCCAGATCTGTATACAGATACATGAATACAGATCACATATGACACACTATATGTAAATAGATGTATGAAATCATATTCTATATATAATTATATATAATATCATGACACTGGGTTGAGAACCACCACGAACTAGGTCTTTGCCGATCCAAGATGATGCGGATATTGCGTTGCCAAACTTTTCCAGGATCCCATGGGGACATGTGGGGACCCATAAAGGGAATCCAGCCCTCCACAAGCCGGGGATGAATCATGTCTTTTTTTTCATGGCTTCCTTTGGCTTTCTTGCGTCTACTGTACTGTAATGTTTTTCAATTCAATGTACAACTCTTACATAGCTTCTTTAAATCATCCTGATGTTGCAATGATCCTTTTTTGCAATCTTGGGAAAATGAGAGATCTCTTGATTGGTGTAGAAAAAAGACAAAGTAAAGCTCCTGACCTTTGGAAAGAAGCGTCGTTTCAAATGACATAAATTCACCATGATCTACGCCTCTACCCCCAGCAACAACCATTTTAATAATGGCATCCAACATGAGAATCTGCTTTTCAACGTTTTTGTTAGCTTGCTCTTGAATTTTTGAAAGCTCTTGAGAAAGAATGCCAAGTCACTTTCCGCAGGTACAAATGCCCAGAAGTCTGTCGATCCCTTGGAAATCTTGGAAAACGAACAAACCGTGAAGGCCAAGGGCTCAGATCCTTTCAGTGTGGAGATTGGATCAGGCTGGAAAAGATGCTTCCAACATGCAAGTCGTTACCAAGACAACCCCAAGATGGACAATGGTCCTACTTTTTTCATGATATGTAGATACATGTATGGCTATGTATCAATATACATATATATATATATATTGTATATCAACAAATAATACAACATAGATACATAAAAGTATATAGATATGTATACGGGATACATATAATACATATAGTACATCTAATACATATATATATAATTTACATACAACTATATATTTATATGTATATAGACACGTGTATATAGTTGTATATAGTCTAAGGTCCATGTTGCAATTTGACTGGACGCTTTCATGGCAGGCTATGAAAGTCGGCGAAGCCGCCAAAAAAAAGCCAGGGTCACTCGGCGAAGTGCTTGGAGGATCATCCCACAGATGGATCAGATGGTTAGCAATTGGGGTCACTTTAGGCATTAATAAATGGGATCATGCACGATGATGTAACCCTGAACTTACTATTTTCTTGGGGTTATGAAAAACCACTGGAATGATCCAAGCGGCGACCGGATCACAATCATGGGGTACCAGATGAGTATCCCAAAAACCTTGTCCCGTTGCAATCTGCTCCACCCATGTACCCATCAACACCAATGGATCGATCCCTCGATATCCAATCTGTTTGTCCGTCCATTAATCCCAGCTGTCCGAATGGCTGTCCATATTTTCGCCACGTACAAACATGCAGTATATGATAGTATATCTATCCCTTCATCCTGGAATCATTTGGCGAGCAAAAATGAGAGGAACCTGTTGTTGTGGCTAGCAAAATCTTATAGATGTTAGTTGCGTGAAAGGAAACTTAGATAGAGGAATCCAGCTTGTTTTGACGCAGGAAATCGGAAAGGAGAGGGTGACGAAGGAAAAGGCCATGGAGAGACCCATGATGCCGGCCGTGGACCACATGCAGCCTCGGCATGTGCACTAGCCTCGGCATGCGCACGGGGCTCCAGCAGCCTATGGAAGAGCCAATGGACCTCGAGGTCGGAGGTAGCCCGGAGACTCAGTGAATCTCAGAAAGACCCTGGGATTCGGATGATTTGGATACGCTTCTGGAATGATTTGGGGGTAAACCCTCGCAAAAAGAGCCCCTTTCCCAACGAAACAATTGGCTTTGTCTAGAAATTGTGGGAAAATTCAATTCCATTGGTTGATTATCATTTTCCTTACTCGAATTGCCATTTGGATCCATTTGGGGGGATACTGTATACCCACTGCTTGAAGACTTTGAAGATTTTGATTGATGATCGTCCCACTTGAGCCAGTTTTTGGGGAGGGGCTGAAATCACCAACTTTGGGTGGTCTTGCAACTTGGCATTTCCTGAAGATGGGCCAGGCAAAAGCATGGAATCTCTGAAAGAACATGCGGAACACGGACACATGTGGGGATGGGGTCAAAAACCTGTGATTTCCTGCAGATTTTCTGCGTCCTGCATGTTCACTTGTTACTTTCACTGCTCGACAATCTTGTATTTTGGAACCAAATTAAATGTCGGGAGTTGGGAGATGCCCTAGCAGCTTTTGAATGTTCACCAGCATACCGGGTTTTGATCCGTAGATATCCGTAGCCACGTCTTGCTCTTGTTTTCACAGCTGAGGTGGACAGCTGCAAAGCTTGAGATCTGGTCTGGAAAGCGACATCGAATTCGTGAGCTAGGAACAATTGCAGATGAGGACCAGCATCTTTGCGTTTAGGTCTTGCTCTTGACTTTGAAATCATGTCGGTGATTCGCCCCTTTCAGTTGAATGCTTCTTGTTTTCACCGAAACGAAAACGGACTTCAGAACAAGACCAGGTGGAAATGCTTCAGCGGTGACTCGGGCCTGGTGGAATGACCAAATTCGTCGATTCTGACATCTGACATCTGACATCTCAAAAGACCTAAAAACAGATTGTTTCAAAAAACTACCGCAGGCCTTTGAGTCCCAAGTCTCAGCGGATTTTTTTTCAGATTCGTTGCAGTGAATTCATTGGATTTTTTGTGCATATAGTGGTGTGTAGTCGCCACCAGCGTCGTTCAGCTGATTTCTCGGTCTTTGAGCTGACAGGGAGAGCAATGACATGAGTTCTGAAACATGGCACACATCCAGAGATTTGCCGTTGATTTCAAAGCTCTTGTGGCAAAATACCTGGTTATATACAATATAGATATACAGTGCAAGTATTATATTATATGTACATATATATATAATTAATATGTACACAGTGTATGCAGTTGTCCGAACATTTTTCTCAAACCGGTTGTTTTCAGTGGAAAAAAATAAGTAGAGTGCAGTAGTCCCTGATCTTGAGAAGCTGCTTCAAAGGCCAGAAGAGCAACAAGCAATAAAAGTCATCACGAAAAACATCTAGCCAACTCGATTTGTGATACTGTTGAAAGATGTTGATAGATGCTTTTTCATCTCTACAAACATGGTGCTGATTTTCCGATCAAGGGCTCTACAAGCCCATGATTCCCACATGCGCAACAGCCATTGGTCCCATGGAGGACGCCTTCCGTTCCTCGCTTCAGAACTCCCTTCTCCTAGGCCCATGAATGGAGCAGCACTAGAAGAACTGGTGGCTGCATGGCACTGGCCGTCTGTTTGGCTGAAGCTATATCTATCATTATCTAGACCTATTCAGAAGCTCAGTTTGGATTCCTGAAACTTTTGGAACTCACAGATTTATCAGACTTGGGCTGACCAAAGTCTAATCTTGGGCTGACCCCTGGGAGACCTCAGCAAACAACGCTATTTCTTTGGCTCACCTCCCAAGAGTGGCTTGAGTCTCGAGGGTAGACTGTTGAAACATGTTGAAACAATCCAGCGGACCCACGACGGCTGATTTTTCAAGATTTCGGGTTGTGAAGCAGCATATCAGAAAGCTTCAGCCAAGCTGCAATCCGAATGTTTGCCGGTGCTCTGTAATTGAATTGAATTCGGAGTCCGACGTCCGAAAGGGCAGGGCATCTGGAATTGCAAGTTTCGACTGACACGAGATTGGGCTTGCAGCTGTCAGAGATTAATGTAGCGTTGGCGCAGCCCGAACGATTGTAGATCATCATGGATGGAAACAGGTGAATCAGACATACCTCTGGGGCCTCCAGGACTTTTATTAGGTATCCACCTATTGCCTCTTTGAGTCCGAGGCATTTTGTGACACGTACAAATCCAGAACGTATGTGAGTATGTGTTCTCGACTTGTAATTCATGATCGGACCATACTGGAATCAGACTGGTCACTGGCGGCATGAATCACAATCATTCACCATCACCATCATATTCTGACATGCTGCAAACTCCTCTCTATACCAGCGCTCCATCATGGGAATGGTTGCGACAAACGGACCCCTTAAGCCCAAGTTAATCAGAGGTAACCTGACAAAGAATAGAGACACTCAAAGAGTTTGATGCAGTTTTTTGGTCCTTTGTTTTGATCATACCCTTCGTCGTTGTTTGCTTAGCCAATCAATTTGAGTTCCGCATGCCTTCAGAGGGCGGAGCTTGGCCGTCACTGTTTGCCGTCCCTTTTGTGACTAACGATTCTAAGGAAGATGGCTTTGTTTTGCCTTCTTTGGGAAGTTGAATGATGTTGAGTGGTTTTTTAGATGGAGGCAGGCGGAGATGTTGGTTTCCATACCCTCTGCGTTTCTCGAGATGATGCCGTCAAAATGGTGCTGTTCAGCTTGTGGTGCTGGGAAGCTGTTTTGCTTTGGGTGGGTAAAAGATACAAAGGGGGTTGACATGGGTTGACTGCCCGTGGTAACCGAAGTTACAACTTATAACCAGATGTGCCATGCTCAAAAGTTGGATATACCTTGGGGATGGCCATCCCCCTATGAATAGTTTTTTTTTCTCGGTTCATCTACCTATGATGCGGAATCCCAAATGATGGGATGATCATACCCCCTTTATCCATCCTGAATCCATTAATCATATTTAATCATCATTAATCCCATGTTGTGATCATCATAATCAGCTGAGATGATAGAAAATGTGCTGAAAAATGGGCCATCAAAGTCACCAAAGTCTCAGTGATCAGGATTTCCATCACCAAACATCAGCCGTCAGAGCGTCAGAGCCAGGCTGGATGACTCGGGAGTGATTTGCTGTGCTGTTCGGGAGCCCAGTTGGGACATCCAGTGTCAGCGCCAAGTTTTTTTTGATGTAGAGTTGGTGTATGTAAAATATACTCATGAACGACATTTTCATTGATATTTACAGATAATATATATAATATATATATATATATATACAATTATATCTCCATTTTCTTAGATACAGTATATGAATGTATATGATAGTACACAGTGACACATATCTATCAATTTTTTCTATGTATCAATGCGCCTACGAGGTAGAGCCCAGCTCCACTAGCGAGCTTCGGCCTCAGCTGGGCCCGTTTTGGCAGTTGAGCGCCCACATGCGCAGCCCTTGCAGAATGCCAAAAGGTGCTGGATGGATGATGTACTCGTATCATGATATATCCTGATCCTTGTCTCTGAAATATTGTCAAGTGTTGATTTCACATGATTTCAACCGGAAATCCTTATGGGCTACATTACAAAATCATCCAACCTCAGCCTTTCGGGGACCCCAACATTGGAAAGTCTTTTTTGGGTCAGAGTTTGACATGCACATCTAGTCATCCTGGAGTAGATAGACATGTCAAACATCTAATTACAATGGGAATATGTTTGAACGTACCATCTTCATTCTACTTCAGGATTACGATGTAGCATATATATATATACATAATATACTATATATATATACATGTATACGTAACACATTTTTTTTAGATGTTCCTAGTTGTAAATGGAGTACCTCCATCTCTCACTCAGCACGAATCTGGCCACTCAGGGGGCAGCAAATCAGCAAACTCACTTGCCGAATTTGCCTCCTGGAGGGCCCTGGAGAGGACTGGATGGACGACCAGTTGCAGTGCGGATGATTTCATGGTGAGCCCAAGACAATCTGTCGTGGGTTACTGCTGTTTTGCTCAACAGCTGGGAAAGCTTCGATGGAAGAAACACCAGATGTTGTTTTACTTTGTCTCAAAGTGTTGGCTTTGTTTGAGAACTCAGCCGCCATATTCAGATATCGCATACAGTTGTCGGAGTCATTCTATTGCCCCTTTTGCCGTGGTCGGCTAATTCCACTGCATATGATGCAACCACGACTGCAGGATGACCCCCTGATTGCTCCGTGCCAATGCAAGGGTTCCATCGAGTGAAGCCGCCATGTTTGGAGCGTGGCCAGACAACACCAGTTGGGGAAGCCATTGAGCGAGCGATTAGATCGGCGCCAGGTATGTGCATCTGGGGTGCTTACGCCACTGGATTCGGGGGCGTTTGAACCTTTCCGATCGACCCCTGGGCTCCTACTTCTACAGGCCTGAAGGAGGTATGCCAGGTATGCAGCAAAGGAGTCAGAAAGGAGACAGTGTCGTGCTGTGTATTCGTCATTTACCTTTGCCATACCTTTTTGAGCTTTCAAAAATGGTGGGATCCACATACTTGACCTTTTTGAGAACCAAACAGCAACCATTACAGTAGGATAGACAAGCTGAATTCTTGGCACCGCAGGCCCTTGTTACATCTGTGGACAGGCTTCCAGTACTAAGAACACTGCGCCATGTCGTGGCAAGGTGAGTTGAAGATCATGGAGGAGCGCTTGCGGCTTCAAATGTCCAGCGCCACAAGACCCTACGACACCCGGACATCTTTGAAATGCATGGCAATCTTGAGTGCCTTTGGGCTTTGCGCCGCAGCCTGCTATCCATTGCTTTGGGTTTCTGGTCTCAGCGAGAATTTTTGCTTTTTTCATCATCTTTCATCATTTGTCCATTTTTTCTATCCCACTATGACCGAAGTGTGAGTATTTGATATTGCATGTCGCTGACTGGATCAACATGTTAGATCCACAAATGTTTCTGACTGGATACTGCTTGGCATTTTGCTGGAGACACATCGCTGACGCAACTCACGACAGGTTGGTATGGTAGTAATCGCTTTCTCGAAGAGCAGCCAGCTTTACGCAGCACCATTGGTTGTTTTGGCAGCCCTTGGTACAGTCTATGGGTCCAGCATGTTGATGATCTATTACGTGAACTGGCGGTTTCATGTGCCCCTCGCGGACATGGCCATGGCTTTGGTTATCGCCATGATCTGCCTGACTTTGGTCACAGTGGCAGAGAGGCACTACGAATCCACCAAAGAGAAGCAGACTGAGGCGCTGTCCAGACGCCTGCGGCAACTCCTTGCCTATTTCAAGTACACAGTGACACCGGTCGCCACTGGCCGGAACTGAAAGGTTTCTCGTTTTTTTCCACATGTGCCCCTTCCAGGCTAATGTTCTAATGCTGGGCTGAGCTTCCATAGGTGTTGAGATACAACTTTCAGTGCACAACACAGTCAGTGGCCTTTCCAGTATGATCCAGTGTGTAATTTATCTCAGGTGAAAACGTAAACATAAGTAAACAGAAACGCATGCTCTCTACCTGTTTATATAACTATCTTCACCATGGATTTCTACAAGGTTTTATGATGTTTCCTGCGAATTTCCCATTTTCCAGGCGACCTTGTCCTGCATTTTGCAGTTTGCATGGCCGAGTGCCCTGCTGTACGCCACTAGCTTCATGGTGCTGTTGAAGATCTTTCGCGCCGCGCTGCTGAAGCTGACTTGGGCAGGGTGCCCCAAGCCAGGACTGGGGTGGATGGATGGTGGATGGATTGTTTCACTGCCATTATTGCTGGCGTTAAGAGATCCGCTAAACCTTGGGGCCTTGGGTTCGATGCGGAAGAACTCCAGGAGAACAGATGCGCGTGCTGCTGTCGGGTGATTCCTTTCCACCCAAGTTGGATGGTGTGCAGAACTTCGCCCGGAACACCATCCAGGCCTTGGTCCGAGACGGTCACAAGGTCCATGTTTTTTGTAGCAATGGGAGCCCAACCACCCACTTGGCACCTGAGAACTACGGCGCTACAGTGACGCGTGGACCAGGGGTGGAAGTGCAGCCAAAGCACAAGATTCTTGACACTGATGAGGTTGCATTTTCAACTTCTAACATCTTCTAACACTCCAAGTAACACTCCAAGATTGGCTTCGGGCTCTTCTAACATCGCATTGAAAGATATCAACGTCCATTCAGGATTACATCCTGGACTCCAAAAAGGTGTCCACATCTCACAAGCATTTCTGTTATTGGGTCGGAAGTGCACGCTTTGCTCGTCAGCCCAGGATCACTCTACCGTCCCCTCACTTCTTGTTGGCACTGCTTCGCTTCAGACCGCACATCATCCAATTCTTCGACTTCACTCCATGTGCATTCTTTGTGGTGCCCTTCCTTTGGTGGCTGGGAATTCCCGTGGTGATTTCGCATCACTCCCGCATCGACCTTTATGCGACCTACGTGCCAGGGTTCATTGGGGACTACTCCCCTCAAGTCGTTCGAGCTGCTTGTGAGGTAATCTTCCCACTAGCCACTGGCCACCTACTCATTGATGGCTCGCAGAAGGAGCAAAGTTGGTTTCAGGCCATTTCCGAGTCCTTTTTGAGATCGACTCTGGTGCTTCTCCGTGATGTTTTAGGATTGCGTACATCAGAGATACCCTCTGGTAATTTAACATAGCTATGGAAAATCACCATTTTTAATGGGAAAATCCACTATTTCAATGGCCATTTTCAATAGCTTTTTGTATGTTTACCAGAGGGCACCTTTTTTCAGATTCCAGTCATGCTCACAGAGACTCCAGTCATCTCCAGAAAAGTTTCAATGTCGAAACCTGCCAGGGACATCCGAACACTCGCTTTTGGTCAACCGGATGCGACTTGGGATTCTTCCATCCTTCCAAAGCATGCCAGGAAATGAAACTCGAGCTGTGAAGATTGAGATATTTTGAAGACCTTTGCTATGTTATTTTTATACGTATATATATATATATATAGTTTTTTTTGTGTTAGTTGTGTACTGTAGAAATCCCTTTATGCAAAGCTGGGAAGACGACCTGTGGTCATGATAACATTCTTTCCGGCGCCTCAAATTGAAAGGAGGACGGGTGTATCTCGTTTAGCTCGTCCCGCACAAAGGCGAGCACTTTGCAGCAATGGCAGACCTGACCTTCCTCTTGTGATCTTTGTGGGACGCCTTTCACCGGAGAAACAAGTGGACAAGCTCATCGAATTGGTGAAGGTCGCGTTGCTGCACCAAAAGATGTTTTTCAGGGTCCACAGAATGATATTTAAAGCATGTACAGTAAAGTATATTTCATGAAGTAATCCCTTACCCCGAATATTAAATATGCCCTTGAAACCCCCGGTTTAGTACTGGATCTGCATGTTTGTTTGGGGGTTCCTTGTTGGGTGTGTTTAATATTAGGGGGATGGGTTTAAAAGTACAGTTGCTAAACTACTGTCTTGATATTTTTGATGCTGGCTTAGATTAGTTGTGTGTCTATTTTTTTTTGGATCACTATTGAACAGTGAAGAGCCTAATTCCTATCAATACTTAGCAATGCCTAGCATTTTCAGCATTTCCTTTTTTTGTATTGCCACTGTGACAGTTCCATCCAGTTCCATCCAGTTCCCATCGTTCCCGAGGTCACGAATTGTGAAGCTGAGCTGTGTCGCTTCGCCATCATCGGCCATGGCGATTCCTGGGAGTCGATTCATCAGGAGATCGGCCATCGCCCCGATGTCTACATGCCCGGTGCCGTCACGGGCGAGAAGCTCGCGGCAGCTGTGGCCTCGGCGGACACTTCGCGAAGGGAAATCCCTTGGAACCCATTTTTGAAGTGCCATAAACTGAGGGATGGTATACCATGGTATACCTAGTATACCTCATTTTCAAACACACAACATAGAGATATCATTAAAAATTTAAACAATTCCCATAGAGCTTTCTTAGACAATCAATGATTATAATCATTAAAACATATCAAAAGTGCCCAGAATCCACCTGTTCTTTGAGCTTCCAGGGAGATACCTATATATTCCAACATATCAGGTAGTTGAGTAGTTGAGGAGCTAGTTACAGTTAGTTGCCTCAATCAACACATTTATGTAGGTAACTATAAATAGGTTAAATCAACACATTTATGATATCATCTGATCATTTATGGGTAGATTAACCATAGATTCATGATCATTAATCATAAACATGATAATGAAAAATCGTCATTTCATCATCAAAATGGGTAAATGATAAATTCACCGTTTTTTTTTTTTTACCGTTTCTTAACCCTGGTCGTCCCTGGTCGTTTCTTTACAGGACATCTTCTTCTCCCCCACCGTCACCGGCACCTTGGACCTGGTCTTCATCGAGTCGCAGGCCGCAGGCCTGGCCGTGGTGGGCCCCAGGGCGGTGGCGGTGCCACTGGTGGTGGCAGATGGCGTGAACGGCAGGTTGTATGAACCACTGGAGACCTGGAGCTGAGGATTTTAATGGATTTTAATATGTGTTTTTCATTTTTTAAATATGTTGTAAATGATATAAACAGTGGTATGCGATCTTTTGAATGTGTTTTTGTGTTTTTCTTTCAATAATGATACATGAACTATAATGGTTAATTCATCAGATATGTTGAGAGAGTTGTGGTTTCGAATGAGCCAAGGACATGGAGGATGCGAAACGAGCCATCCAGGACATCGCAGGCGAGTGATGGATAATCCTGATGCTGATTTTTTTTGGGTGATGATGCTTATAATAATTATAGTGATGCTTATTTACTGGGTGATCAATGGTGGTGATTTGGATGGGATGGGTTCTTCATGTATTTAAGGCTCCACGGATGCGCACTGGGTCCCGGAGCCGACTGGTGCAGGTGGGCCGCTGGAGAAGATGAAAGCGGAAGCTCGGAAGAATGCGAATGCCAACTTTACTTGGTCGAAGTCAAGTGCAGAAGCCATCCAGTTCCACAAGGATGTTTTGCAGTATTTTGAGAAATATGGATGAGCGGCAGGTATGACATCGATTTCTTTTGCAGATGAGTCCATTTGTAGACAAAGCGGCCGTCTCGATTGTTTCAGTATCTGCCGTCAGTCGGCCTGTCCAATACAATCGTTTTGCAGAGCACAGCGGATGTTTCCGCGGCTGGAAAAATGCAAAGCATTGCCAGCTCATGAGTCAATCTCCCTGTATAGTCACTTAATTAGTTCCATTTGCATCCGGGAACCCCCTGTTTTTGCAGACTGAAGATCGAGTCGAGCCTTTTCAACATGGTGTTTTTTTGCCATGGCGAGATGGGACGGCTCCCGCCCGCAAACACGCGGCAGCTCATTGTTGGTAATTTCATATCCAACCCCTATCAAGGGGCTGCTAATCAAACAGAGCCTATGAACCAACAGCAACCCATGTTTAGATTGTTTAGAGTTTAGGGTTTGCAAGCCTATGATTCCTATGATTGTTGGTTCCGGAAGCATGGTTCTTTGCCAGTGCCTGTGATGATCTTCCGTCACCGTCAGGCCGTTGACCTGTGAGCTGTGCAAATCGATCTATCCCACCTATATCCACACCAACAGTGTCCGGAGCCCACTGTTGGCTGGTTGACATGGCTGCGAAACATCGGGATCATGTGGGATCATGTGGGATCTTGTCTCCGAAGTTGTCTTTCTCAGTGCTCTTGAATCTATGCAACACTGCAGGGCCAGGAGAGGTCGCCTCTAGTTGAAGTTCCTTGGACACATCCGCCTTTCATCGTTCTGGAGAACATGGCCAGAACCCTAGGATTTCCTGAAGATATTCTTTTTTTTCCAGACGCAGGGATTCTAGAGCCGCAGCAAATCCGAGAAGAGTGCCAGTCTGACTTGGGAAATGGTGGGACTTCAACCATTGACTTTTTGGGATTATCAAACGACAGGTTCTAATTCCAGCATATTCCAACTATCTAAGAATCTACAGAATCTAAAGCGGATTTTTCAATATTTCTATATATACTGTACACATTTCTACTTTCTTACGCGACCGTTGAAGGGAAGAAGCTCCCAGCGGCGCAGCAAAAATCCTGGGACATTTCGGCCATGGCTCGGCCAAGGTTCGAGATTCTCAGCAGCATACCACCCGTGGACTGCACGTGATTTCGCTCGCTGAGAAGGAGCGACTGGCAGCGACTGGGGACCTATGGGGATCTGGAAAAAACCACTGATTGGAATGTCATGGAATGTCTATTAACTTAGTATTTTTTAGTATTCACCAATTGTAACCATCAATTTTTAGGAGGACGCAAATTTGGCCCAAACCCAGGTAGCAATGGTTCAATGGGACAACTTAAAATTGGTCATTTTGAGCATCAAAGAATCCATTTTGTGCGTGAAAATGTGATGCATCTCAGCAAACATTTGCTCTGCTTGGTATCCATGAAGGGTCTAGGCCAGTGAGAAGGGGGCACCGGGGTTGCATTGCGGAGATGGCGGCGCATCACTCCTTCCCCGTCATTGCTGCGGATCCCTTGTTGATCTCATTTCTTGCGCACTTGCCAATTGTTTTTGCCAGTTTCATTTCACGTTCTTCGGATCTGGGCCCGATCCATTCCTGTCGGCAGGAATTGAAACTTGGTAGAGGACATGAAAGCGACGTTCGAATTGCAGATGCTCGGATGCCCCAGAGAAACTCTGGGTGAGAATCTCCAACCCAATCATAGAAATGGCATGAAATGGCTACGCAGTGCTAGTAGCACCTGTATTGATAGAAATGCATGACCTGTACTGTATCATATAATTACAGTGTATATAAAGATGTGCGTAACAGCTACACTACATTTGCTGTACTATACCTGAAAGATGGACATGCTGCTCATTTTCAATGTTAAGTTAGGGTTTTTCGGATGAGTTCAGCCTCAGAATTACGACAGCTGTGTGATAAATGCTTCAAGGGGTTGATGCAAAAGTTCCGCAATCCCCTGAGTGTGTTCTATCCCAACAGGGTGTGGCAGAATGATCAACCCCACCATTTGGTGCATGATTGAGTACAAGACACGAGCAATTTTGTGGGTCCATCCATACCCACTGCTTCCTCAAGGGATGGGAATGACACTCCCAGGTTTCCATCTCGCGAACGCACGCGACCATTCGCTTCAGCGGGGGCATCAGCTGGGGATTGGTCTCGAGAATCGATGGGGATGGAATATTCACCAGTTTCAATGTTGACCCATGGAGAATAGACTGGGACGCCTCCCAGTTGCACAAAGAAACAAGACATGCAAAGTAGGTGGAGGGTTTGGTTGAGGAAAGCTCATGAACGGGATCGACACCTGAATCGTACGCAGATGACAGGGGAACATCTGCCGGGAGATGTCCCAATGCCCAAGTCTTTTCGAACCAGTTTTGGGTCTCTTCCGCCCACAGAGAGTCACAACATTATGACTACGCAGTCAAGTTGCACACCCGCCCCACACCTGGGCAGATGCCAAGTTGTAGTCCTCCTAGTTCATGATGGACTTCTTGATAAAATTGGTTCATCCCTCGGATCCTACGGCTCCTCGCATTCAACAACACGTGGATGTGCGCCAGGTAAGGGCCAGTTTTTGCTGCAGGACCTTTGCCCAATCCCAGAAGGAACTAATTGATCTAATTGGGCCAGTTTCAAACATTCTTTAAACTTCCATCCTTTCTGGAATCATGATCCCAATTGACTCTTATATGACTCCTATTTTTAGGATGGGTTGAACTCGCCAAGAAGATCAGGGCCAACTTCTTGCCGTTCCACCATGGGCACCATGACACCAGCCATCAGGACAACAGCTCCAAATTTGGTACATTAGTGGCTATGAAGAAGCCTCGGGTCCTTGAGCCAGGTGGGATTTTTTCAGATGGATTTTTGTCCAAAGATCGCCACCGGTGGATAAAGGCATGCTTTTTTTTGGGTGGAATAACACACAGTGCTGGTGAAAAATGGTGGGCATTGAAACTTTGGAACACGATGATTGAGAGTAACGTGCTCATGACCGTCACGTAAACAGGCAGGAAAGAGGTGACCCCATGTGACCCCCATGGGCCCCATTGTGGACTGGATTGATCCTTCAAAGCCTTCCTGATTCTCAAGCTCAGCTAGGGCTGAGCTGGGAAACCATCACCATCCATCACCTGTATTCACTGGATTTCACTGGTCCATGGTCATATTTTTTGTTTTTTTTTGATATTTGTACCTGCCCTGTTTTCCTCACCCCGTCCTCCACGAGGTGTGAACATCTCCATACAGATGGGACGGACTGTGCTGACCTTGCGTGCGGAGCAAGACCCAAATCAATCGACTGCTGTACCTCCGCCATGTCGTTAGGTGTTGCCTCGTGGGTAAACAAAACTTGGATGATATAAATGATATACCATGATATATTATATATACACATATTGAATCATATTGATCCATATTGGAAGATGGCCATCAATCCTTTTAAATAGGGTTTATATATATTCCATTGTATGGAATCCGTAATGATGGTGGGATGATCATAATTCACATACCATGTTTTGACCATACTACAGATCAGCTTCCACTGATGGCAAGTGACAGGTGACCTGATTCGTGAAGTTCTGCGACAGTCACGTTGTCTCTATGACTGAGACGACTGTCGGTTGCATGTCCATGTCTGGGTCCATGTCTGGTTTTTGTAGTATACAGTCTAACCATGCTCTCTCTCTCTCTAGTTCACATCGATCCATCGATCGATCTATATTTATAGATGTCTATGTTGATACGTCGGTGCAGCCATCAAAATGCAGTTGATCGCTGCGTGGGTCCAGCCTGTCCCCACATGTCCAGGCCAATTCATTGAATCAGCTGCCTGTAGGCGGAAGTGCACAGGACTGGCAATGGGATGCGCTGGATCAGTGTGAGGCAGTGGAGAAATTTGCCTTCTGGATTCTTCAGCCTTCAACCATCATACCATCCACATCAGGTGGCCCCAGATTGTTTTATGACATCCTTGGCTTGTCGTTGCGTTCAAACATGTCAAGTCTAGTGGGATTAAAATGGGAATTTGACAATTGAGATATAGTAAAAGTTTAATCATTGAACATATGGGGATGCGATTGACAAATGATCTCTGGCCGATGTTTACTACTGTACGATTCTATGGGGATAGTCATATTTTTTTGGATACTACCATTCTTTGGTGATAGAATCGGATTTTATTGGGAATATAATGAGGATATAGTGGGATGTATAATCAACCATATGAAATGTATATGTAATATATATATAGATGTATATATATATATACATGTAATGTATATATATATAATACATACATATACATATATGTGTATATATATATACAGGTAATATATATATATATATGTATGTATGTAACATATCATGCATATGGTATATACATATATCATAGCTGTAAAGGGAGACCGCTGTCGAGGTGACCCTGGTACCTGTTGAAAATGTGGTATATAAATTTATTTGTTAAAACCTCTTTAAAACAACTTCAAAGCTCTTTAAAGCTCTCTAAAGCTCTGGCAAGTTCTTTAAGCTTTAAACATGTTTTAAAGTGCTGTAAATGTTTAAGGAATCTTACTGAGTTTTAGAGAGTTTTAAAGTGAGCTTAAAGTTGGGATGGTTAACTTTATCATTGGGATTCGACACCTCATTGCAAAAAATGATTTCGAGAGCCTACTTTAACATTTCAGAGTTGCGTTTGACAACTGAAAGTGTGGAACCTCTGGAGTGCCCCAAAATGAGCAGTTCATCAGCTAATTCAGGGGTATGACCCTCCACCTCTAAAGTCATCTAAAGTCTTCAAATTGTTAAAGTGGATAGCCCTTAAAGATGCCCAACCATCCGGATGTTGCCCAAGTTGTTGGTTTTCCATGTCTTCCCCCTGGGGTCACATGGTCTGTAAGGGAGCCTGTGAATATATCCTGGTCCGACCTCGTCAATATTCTCACCTGGTGCTTTGTTCAATTGTTTTTTGTGACGAGCATTTGTCTCAAAATGTTTGCATCATCAAGTGCCATTTTCTCTGAAACAGGAATCTACTCCTACCCCATGAATCAGGAACGTTACTACTACATACTGCTACCCGTGAAACAGGAACTTCATCCTACCCCATGAAGCAGGAACGATACTACTATCCCGTGAAACAGGAACCTACTCCTACACTCGTACCCCATGAGAAAGGAACCTACTTATCACATGTCACGACATGGTTGCTACAGGCCTCCAGCACATCTTCCCGGAGCATCAACACGGTGGTAGATACATACAATATTAATCTTATACAATACTATGCAATGCTCAGAAACAAGCTGAAACAAGCGGTGTCCGAAATGCTGCAGCTTATAGGAAGTGCGAAAGAAGTACTGTGGAAATGGATTTCATGTGGTGAAGTTTGAAGCTGGAGAAGCAGAGTGTGAGTATGTCACTGATCGACTGTATTGCCACCCGACACCCTGTAACAACCCCCGACATGACAGGGATGTCAACATGAGTTCGCTCTCCGTACCATGCGATTGCTGATGAAATGAACGTCAACATGTGTTTTTAATGTAAAACTGATTGCACTCCATAGTTCAAAAGTGGCTGGAGAAGATTTGATTTGTTTGTAGGTTGATGATCACATGTGGGGATTGACCTACCCTTGATGTATTGGGCATTACACACATCATCATCCATTACATATACGATCCCTATGAAAACCAACTATGGCGGGAATTTCCGATGACTTGCCCGCAGGATGAGCGAGCCATCCGTTTATCACTCCTGACTCGAGGAAATAGCGAAGGCCACTGGGACACGCTTTGGAACTTTGCAAATACAGAACAAGGTCATACAGTACTGGGTCTGTCCTGCAAATTGCAACCAGAGACCAGGGCTTCAATTTTTTTGGGAGAGATTTTGGAACTGAAGTGACTTGGTGACCAGAAGTTGTTGCTTCAACGTGCTTTAAAAGGATGGCACTTTGGTCTTTCTTTTTTCAGGACGTGCAAATTGTCGCATCGTGACAGTCGTGACAGGACAACCTAAGAGTGAGGAGGCGGCCGAGTGAGGCGACGGCGACCCCTGTGCACATCCTTAGATCGGGACCCCCACCGGGAGGCTGGCGGCGGCGAAAAAAACACGACAAGCTGTGCCCCAAAAGAATGGCAAAGTACGACTGGTGGTTTCAAGAACTTGCAAGTACGAAAATGCTTTACTTCACAAACAGATTTTTTGCGTTTCTTCGTTTTTTAAAAGTTGAAATCACCAATGAGAAGATTTCTGGATTTAACACCAGACGGGCGGGTCCAGGTTTTCACTATTTGAATCTGGGGGTCTTGACCCAGTGGTTCAAAGTGCCCAGCTAGTTCATCAGGTTGCATCCAATTTGTAGATGGGGCTGGGTACCAATGGGACCATTGGAATGGTACTCCATATCCCATCCATACCAGCCATTGTGGGTTATGGTTGAAACCTTTCGGCCCCCGAAAAGGTACCCCTAACATCCCGAAACTCTGGACCCGCGAAGTGCAGGGCTGTCACACTCCATGGTTGACAGTTCCAGCAGATTTCACCTGCAGTTCATGCCCCAAGGCGGCCATTCGGAAGGTCCAAGTTGGGTCGGCAGTTCGATTTTCTAAGATAGCAGGGGTATCCTGGAGTTGGATCCACCACCTCAGTAAATCCTCGAAATTCATGGCTTTCCGACTCACCACCCTGTGGGCGTGTGAAGGAACTCAGGTTTCGGGGACAGTGAAGCGGCACCGAAGGAACTCAGCCAATTGAAGTGCTAAACACTTCGTTCATCTTCGTTCCCTTTAAAACTTTTAAAATCCACTCATCACCAATATTTTTAAAACAATCCAACAGAGCTTCGCCTGTGGCTTCAACGTGTCCATTGTGCCCTGAAGCCTCTGTCCTGGCCGCCGCTGGACCCGGCCGGCTGCGCGGCTGCTGAGCGCCGGTCCAGCGGAGCGCCTGGACGATTCTCGGTCGCCACGGGATTCCCGGCGTTTCTTGTTGGGAGAAAATCGCCTCAACCTATGGCCATGAAAATTGCAGTTTTAGGAGTTTTTGGGTGAGTTCTTTTTTTGGACACTCTATATGTATGTATATTAGATATATAGATACGATAGATAGATATACACACACACACTTGATGCCATCTTAACATATGCTGCATGTGTCTGAAAATGGTGTGTACAAGTACCCCCAAAATGGGGTATACAAGTACCCTATTTTCACACTAAGCCGTATTTGAATTGGGAAATTGAGAGGAAATTCGATCAGCCCGCTGAAATCGGGATGGTTGAATGAGGTTTAAGACTTAGACTGATTAGCCATTGGTCCCCGTGTGTCGCAAGCATGGAATGGGCGAAATCAAATATGCTAAGGATCTTCGGCACAAAAAATGGATGTATAAATAATATATATATATATATGATTGTACATGTTTGTACATTATATATATAATTATTATGTATATAATCGTTTTGATGTCATAACCAAAATTATGTAGCAGAAAATAGGGATACAACAATGCGAGCCGAGTAAACATAAAGCCGATAAAGCCTCTACGAATGTGTGCTGTTTCTTTTTTTGACCTTTCTTTGAACTGACAGCAGCCAGACGACGGGTTCGCTAAGCCATGAACGGGTGGCGAATAGATTCGACTAAATACTTGGAATCGCTGTACAAGAGGGATCAAAACCAATGAACATGATGAGATACTTTGAACCTGGTATGGTAAGTTTCTGGGTCTCCAAGGTCTCCAGAACCATCGGCTAGATTTGGATCCGGTGGAGACTTGGACCTAAGAAGTCCATTGACCGAGAAATTCCGATTTCCAGGCAAACTGAGCTTGGACGTTGCCTTCTATCGTTGAACATCCGCCCTTCTCCAGTGGCTGCCAGGCGACTGCCATTGCAGTGCCGTTGATTTTGGTTGATTGATAAATTCAGGTGGCTTTGGACCCCCAAGTGATGGCCATTTTGACCCATCGGTGGAACATCTGCAGTTTTCAGCAGCTCGAGAGGGGCTTGATGCTGTGCCCAAGCCGACCTCTGGAAAGCCCCTGGGTTTGGCCCTCAAGGCTGAAGATGTCGACCAGTTTCGCCGCGAAAAAAGTTCCCCATGAGCAGGTTGGGATGGGTCAGGATTGAGGACTTCAAATGCGTGGGGCCTATGTCCAAGGGTTTCTTATTGAATTTATATGTATTTTAGATGTTTATATTTATATGCATATATATGGGGCCCGGATATTGACCTTCACCTTGAATCTGATCCCAAGCTAGACCACATCAGCAGTGACCGGTGACATCCACAGTATCAAAGCCTCAAATGCGGCTGGGACACGACACCGTGTGGAAGCTTTTGGAAAGAGAGAAGATTGGAACATATTGGAACACCAAAAGCTTGTGTTTTCTTATCCCGCAAAGTTGGTTTTGTGATCTTTGTGGTACAAAGTGGTCCAGAAAATCGATTGCTGGGGATTGTTAGCAGCGTGACACAAGGGTGCAAGGTCTAGCAACCATTCAGCAACAGATCTGACTGCACATTCGAGTTTGCAGTTGGACCCGGCATCGAATGTGTGCCATACCTCACTTGCCATGGCGTTGACCGTTCCGGTTGGGGCAGCTTGGAGATGGGAGACATCGGGCAGAAGCTCCACAACATATTTGGATGGTGCAAACACCGTGAAACTATTAAACACATAGGCAACTGGTTGACTCGCCGCCCTTGTAAGGGTGACAAATTTGAAATTGAGATTTTCGAGGCTAAAAGATAAAATGCTGGTATTTGTGGGACTTGTCAAAAAATCCTTGCAACATGGACATTTATTTCGATTGGCAGGCGTGTGACTCAAGTGTCAAAATTTGCGTTTCGCCTGCGCGGTGAATCGATTTTGTTATTCGAGGGCTAAAACAACACATTAGAGATTTATGATTTTCAATTATCCCATGCAAACATCCACCGATCCATGTCTTTTCTCTTCTCGAAGCCTCAGTCCCAAAGGGCTTTCGGCAATGCCACGGCCACAGACTCCAACAAGGCAAATCAAGGTGACATTAAGACGCCATGTCCAGCTGTAAGCCCAAGAGTACCCTTTTTTTTCTCGCACACAGCGGCAGCAAGTTCCGTGGTCCATGTATAATACTCGTCAAGAACGTTATCACACCCCCCGCCCCCTGATGACCATACGAGAGCATGTGCAACATGTTAACAGCGGCACCAAGTTCCGTGGGCCATGTATAATACTCGTCAAGAACGTTATCACACCCTCCCACCCCCTGATGACTATACGAGAGCATGTGCAACATGTATCAACATGTTAACAGCGGCACCAAGTTCAGTGGGCCATGTATAATACTCGTCCAGATCGTTATCACACCCCCCCACCCCCCGATGACCATACGAGAGCATGTGCAACATGTTGAACAAAGCCAGAATTCAAATCCTGAACCCCAATTTTCGCAAATATCTTTTTCCAATTTGGAACCCTTCCACGGGATCGTAAATGGCACATCTCGACATAAGCAACCTTTCCAAGGGTGGCGTATCAGCCGCATGCCGTAAACAACCCATTAAAAACCGGTAAACGGTAAACACCATGAAGAAACCACGTTTTTTGTCACCTCAGCTGGGTGAATCTCGTGCCGAGGTGGAGATTCCCGCGCACGCAGCGGTTCCAGTTGCTCGACACTGCAGCCAGTCCAGCCAGTCCAGCCAGTCCCAGGGCCTCAGACAGCTTGGACACAGCGGTTTGGGTGTGGAGACCTGGAGTCGATCTGGAGTCGATGGATTTCAGTGCGGATTTCATCTGCACCTCAGGGGGAAGTGAACTGCCAACATTGGGATACATTGGGAGGGTTTACCTAGGTTTACCGATTAGAAATGACCAAATTTCAGGGTATCTCAGTACAACTTTTTGGAAACAAAGCGAAAGCGAAGGTTCATGAAAGTCGGCGGATGACCTACTCTGTGTGCTTGGGAACAGCTGGGAACCATCCAGAGTTCTCACACTTGGAGGTCAAGATATATGTATAGATATGTATAGATTGTTTGTCTATATAACGCACGTCTGTGTTTGTTTGTGTCGATATGGTCTGCATTGTCGCACCTCTGCCAGCCGTACATATAGTTCCATTGCTGATCATTGATCGTTTTAGTTGCCATTGTTGTTCCAAGTTCGAAGAAAGATATTGTCTCGGCGCTCCCACCTTCTATCAGTCTCCTGAGTTCCTATTGTCATAATGTTCCGGTTATTTTTTCATGGGTTTTGCAAATTGGAGACGGCGATGTTTCATGTGCAGCAAGTGCGCGTGCAGCTTCATCAGCATAGCAGCAGCTGCGTATGCAAGGTCATGAGCGCAGCAAAGAAATAGCGTTTGTAAGTTCATCAGCTGAGCAGCAAGTACCTGTGCAACTTTATGAACGTACTAGTGGGCAGACAGTAGCACTTAAAGCTGGTGTAAGGTCACGAGCACAGCAACCAACAGCGTCTACCCCACCCCAACCGCGCCACATCAATAACACACTTTTTCTTTTTCCACATGTTGCCCATGGAGCCGTGAGCATAAACAAACATGCTGCGCTGGTGTGAACTATCTCTCCTGCTCGGAAGGTGTAGCTGCTACCTTTGCAGTAGCAAGGCGAGGTGTCGATGGAATGGGTGATTGGATAAAATCCACCCTGCAACTGTGACTACCAAGCATGTGGTCATTACCCTGGTCTCACACTAGGGCCAACTGTGACCGAATATTTGGCAGGTTTCTTCACAAGCCCTGTTTGGCAATGCAACAGGCGACTCAATCAAACATTATAGAATTATATAATATATATATAATTATATAATATACATAATTATATATATATATATATATTATGTATCTTGACGGATCAACAGGCGACTCGATCATCTCAACTTGAGTTTTGCTCAAGGATAGTCAAAAGTCAAATGGTGCTCAAGGATGACTCCCACACCCAGACCCATGGAGCCACCATGCCAAGTGGGTGATCTCACTGGTTTAGGCGCCTCCAGAGTCGACGCCCTTCAGGTGCTGCTGTATGATTTGGGCCTGCCTGCAGTCACGCCTCTTTGAATGAATCCATTAATATTGGCCACATCCAGATGATGTAACTAACAATTACACAGTTACACTTCTCTCAAGGTTCTTGGCTTTGATGCCATCCAAGTATTTTTTTCACAACCCAACAACACAGTAGCTACAGCAGTGCCCTTGAGGTGCTTCATCTTCATCCCGATCGGCCGCTTGACCGAAATGAGACCAGGTGTACTAGGTGACGAGATGGCACAGGAACTCTGAACAGATTTCGTATTTATTCACGATTCATTTTGATTCACTCCATAGGTTCTATAATTCGTTCTAGTATATATATATATTATATTATGTTCTATTCCACTCCTGCCAAGTTCGGAGGGCAGCTTGATCCTGTTGAAACTCCTAAAAGATCCTTCAGTGTTTCTGCCTTGCTGGGTTCATTTGCAACCCTGAGGTGCGAACTGTTACCAGGGTCAGAGGCCCAGGACTTTAGGTGCTGGATGGGTGGCTGCAATAGTTGGCCCGGAATGACTTGGGATCTTCTCACTGGATACTGGGTGGTTATGATTCAGATCAGGGTGACAATGATGAAACCAAGATGAAACTAGGATGCCAAGTGATCTCGTGTCCCGCCCAAGGTATTTGACCGATTTCGAGAAGATGCCATCAATGTGATCTATGCTGCTCAAGAGGAAGCAGTGAGACGAAGCCAGGACCCTGGGGCCATCCTCCTTGAGCCATTTTTTTCACCAATATGTTTTGGCACATAGCTGACATAGCAGCTTTTCAACTAAATTTTCCAGGCCTCCCACAGATTCTCGACATTTCGAAGTTGGCCTGCCCTGGCCTAGCAGATGTGGGAATGAAGCTTGCCACTTTTGGGAGGACAATGAAGACCAAGGGTATTTCAGCTAAATCAGGGTCGTGGTTTCTGTTTTCGACGCGATTTGCGAACTGAGCTTATTGGAAGGTTCCAGCTGATTGGACCTGGTGCCCTGATATGCCCTGATGTTCAAGTAGGGTTTTGCTTCGTTCTACTTGTAAGATGATTTCTACCCGGCGACTCACTGACACCTCAAAGTGGCTTTGATGATGCAATAATTAACCATCATTTGACCATTAGCCATTAGCCTCCGGAAATCTCACAGATCTTTAAGAGGTAAATCAAGGTAAATCATCGAACTAAATGTGCCAGTGTCAATAGCTATGTTGAATTACCAGAGGGTTTGGTGATTTCATGGGAACCACCTCCTTTGGCTTCCAGAGCGGTACCATGCCGTACAAGCCTCGTAGCCAAGGCTTTGGAACAGTGTGTACCGAGCTGATCGTCTATGGCATTTTGTCACAGGAGATGGGGAGATGCTGTGGAGCGAAGGAACGGCCTGGGAGTCCCCTGTGACTGTTGGCTTTTGCTGCTCATTTTGTGAAGTGCATCAGTTACATCAAATCAATTTATAACATACTGACCCTGTAGATGTACATAGATGTACTGACAGTTCCTGAGAGTCTGACACCACCAATAACAAACCATTCCCATTTTACCAGAAATAGCTTGTATCAACATTTCCTTCAAGGTCACGAATACACACACTAAAATAATGGTTGAGGATACGCGGATATATAATGCAGCCACAACTCCAACATTCTAAGCTGCACCACGGACCTGAGGCTATGGCCACCCCTTCAGGGCGTTGACCATGACTAATCTCATTGCAGAGTATGGTGGGGAAAAAACATCCCAACTTGATGGTTAATTTATTTTCATTTTTTTTTCGCATTATCATAAGAAGCTATGAAGTCTGGAGCGTCCACACCTGGTTCAGAGTTGTCCGTGTCAGGAGAAGGGCGGAAGTCGCACTGCCAAGACAGCGCTGGTCTTGAACTCAGCGATGGAGACGGTCCTGGTAGATGGGTCGGGTGGAGGCTATCTTCAAATTGAACCGATACCACTTTCACGTAAAGCTGCCATGTGGCATTGTTGATTTATGTGGTGCTTATGGACATGAGATATCACTACCAGTTGTACCGCACAAGGCGGTGGCGGAAGTTTCAAAGATAGGAAACTATCGGAGAGGTGAGTTGTTGTGATGCATGGATGGCAGAGCGAACCCGCTGATGGACCGAAAGGTGGTTGTGGTTTTTGGAGTGGTTGTAGTGGTAACCTCACCCACAACTGCAGGATGTAGTGCGGTGCAGCGAAGTGCAATGTAATTGTAGCTGTAGTTGTAGTTGATGTTGTTGAAGTTGTAATGTTGTAGTTGTAGTTGTGGTTGTAGTTGTAGTTGTAGTGTAGTTAAAGTGAAGTTGAAGTTGTGGTTGTAGTAATTGCAGTAGTTGTAGGGTTTGTATTTGTAGCTGTAGTTGTAGTTGCAGTTGTAGTGTAGTGGTAACTGTTGTTGTAGTGTGGCTGACGTTGAAGTTGAAGTTGTAGTTGTAGTGTAGTTTACTGGTAGTGGTAGTTGTAGTGTAGTGGAGGTTGAAGCTGTAGTTGTAGTTGTAGTGTCGTTTATTTGTACTTGTAGTTGTAACCTAGTGTCGTCTAGTGTAGTGGTAGTTGTAGTTGTAGTGTCGGTGTAGCTGTAGTTGTAGTGTAGTTGAAGTTGCAGTTGTAGTTGTAGTTGCAGTTGTAGTAGTTGCAGTAGTTGTTGTAGTTGTAGTTGTAGTTGTAGTTGTAGTTGTAGTGTTGTGTAATGCTTACTGTAGTTGTAGTTGAAGTTGTTGCCCTTCTAGTTGTAGTAGTTGAAGTGTTGTAGTAGTTGTAGTGGTAGTTGTAGTGTAGTGTAGCTGCAGTTGTCTATCTATCTGTCTACCTGTAAATCTGTGTACCTATCTGTCTATCTGTTTATCTCTCTATCTGCTTGTCTGTCTATCGATCTATTTATCTACCTATCTACCTAGCTATCTATCTATCTACCCATCTATCTATCTATCTATCAATCTACCTATCAATCTACCTATCAATCTATCTATCAATCTATCAACCTATCAACCTATCTATCTATCTGTCTGTCTATCTGTCTATCTATCAATCTATCTATCTGTCTATCTATCTATCTATCTATTTATCTACCTATCTATCTCTATCTCTATCTATCTATCTATCAATCTATCTATCTATCTATCTCCCTCTCTCTATCTATCTATCTACCTACCTATCTATCTATCTGCCTGTCTATCTGTCAATCTATCTATCTATCTATCTATCTATGTATCTAATTAATCTATCTATCTATCTATCTATCTATCTATCTATCTATCTATCTATATCTATCATTATCTTTCTATCATTATCTTTCTATCATTATCTTTCTATCATTATCTTTCTATCATTATCTATCTATCTATCTATCTATCTTTCTATCATGATCTTTCTATCATGATCTTTCTATCATGATCTTTCTATCATGATCTTTCTATCATTACCTTTCTATCATTATCTTTCTATCATTATCTATCTATCATTATCTATCTATCATTATCTATCTATCATTATCTTTCTATCATTATCTATCTATCTATCTATCTATCTGTCTATCTACCTATCTACCTTTCTTTCTT
>Ga0126342_10003537_pt1 | contig 25874 bp, 25 predicted proteins | sample Cyp1metagenome_FD_92528 | JGI IMG/M metagenome (GOLD analysis project Ga0126342, IMG submission 92528) | Coral microbial communities from Lord Howe Island, Old Settlement Bay, Australia - Cyphastrea 1 metagenome | ecosystem: Host-associated > Invertebrates > Cnidaria > Coral ... | reverse complement strand
TATAGAGATAGATATAGAGATAGATATAGAGATAGATATAGAGATAGATATAGAGATAGATATAGAGATAGATATAGAGATAGATATAGAGATAGATATAGAGATAGATATAGAGATAGATATTGAGATAGATATTGAGATAGATATAGAATAGATATAGAGATAGATATAGAGATAGATATAGAGATAGATATAGAGATAGATATAGAGATAGATATAGAGATAGAGATAGATATAGAGATAGATATAGAGATAGATATAGAGATAGATATAGAGATAGATATAGAGATAGATAGAGATAGATAGATATAGATAGATATAGGTAGATATAGATAGATAGCGATAGATAGATGGATAGATACATAGATACATAGATACATAGATACATAGATACATAGATAGCTAGCTAGGTAGATAGATAGATAGAGAGATAGATGTTGATTGATTGATTCTTTACTGATTTCATTGATTTCATTGATAGGTTGGTAGATTGGTACATTGATAGCTTGGTAGCTTGATTAGATAGATATTATGTCTATCCATATCTATGTCGATCTCTATATGAAGCGGCGCCAAAAAAACCAGGTACCCCACGTCTTCGGAGTGCAGGGTGGCTTCAGCGGCCTATCGGAGGATGCCAACTGGATCGAACTCACGCATGACTTGGTGCAGGCGGCGAGATCGTGGAGAGACACGTGGAGTTGGCGATGGCGCAGGGTTTGAAAACCATGGGTTTCCCTAGGAAAATGGTGGTTGTTCCATGAACCAACAGGGATTTCATGCGATATAATGGGGTTAATGATCAAATAAATGGGATGAAATGGGATTTGGCCTGCGGGAAACTAACAGTTTGCGGACTGGAAACCATGGCCCCATCTAGAGAGATGATGTACCGTTCTGAAAAATGGTGATTTTCCACGGCTATGTTAGTCACAACCAGAGGGTAATATCTAAATGCCTTCAGCTGACTTCTGATCTCCCGAGATAGAGAGAGAGGGAGAGGGAGAGAGAATAATAGGTTATAGTTGTACAATACCAAAAATGGGCAGGTCTCATGGCATTGTGGTTTCAACATGTTTCACAATTCAAAGCTCCTGTGATCGCTTGCGTGTCCACCAAAAAAAAAAGGTAAAACTGGGTAAAAACGGTAAATGTGTGGGCCCGGGTTGCGTCATCAGTTTCCTTTTTAAAACAATAGACTGAAACATAATTTTTGGGGGTGTACCCCATTCTCACCCAAAGACTTCAACATACTTCCACGACCGAATTCTTTCCGATGTGTCTCTTGGCTGCCGCTTCCCAGGACATCCACAACAAGCCCGGCAGCATTTTGGCCAACGAGCGTGGTGAGGCACGGGGGTAGGAAAACATGTGGCGTAATACTGAATATGTGAAGAAGTGTAAGCCCACAGAATCCCACAGATGTACACAAGTAATACATATAACTAGTTGGGACGTGGTAGGATACACACTGTATCCGGAGGTGAGCAATTGGATATGTGCACCTGCATACTTTAGTGGGAGACTATGTAGCTCGTTGACCAAATTTGCAATAGATTCCAGAATGTGGCTCAAGAAATTTGCTGCAATCAGATTTCATGGCATGATTTTGAAGCATGTAAAACCATGCAAGCCTCGACATGGCATGATTATTCAGGTTTACCTGTTGAGTTTCTAGCAGAATTGCAAATGAATTTGAAGTATGAAGATCTGTGCATGTCCGAGGCGCGGCATGCAGACATGGCCCAGATGCTCTTCCAGTTCTGGGCTTAAAAAAACGTTCCAGACGTTCACGTTTCCAAGAGGGGACTCCGGTGAAGACATCCACCTCAACATATGTCAACTATACTGGTTGGTGGTTTGGAACATGACTTTTATTTTTCCATATATTGGGACTAATCATCCCAACTGACTTTCATATTTTTCAGAGGGGTTGAAACCACCAACCAGTATATATTCCAAGCTATTTCAGCTGCACATATGCCGCACTGCACATTGGCCCCTTGGGCTATGCCCAGGCGCAATTGCAAGCAGTTCTTTATCCTTGGTGGCGATGGCGCTCACAAGGGCGCCCTGCAATTGGCCTCGGTGGGCAGCTCAAAAAGCGGGGTGTTTCATATGGTGGAATCTTGAGGTCATGCGGCCACATTCCAACTGGGCTTGGATTGAAAATTGGAGAATTCGGATACCCCAAAATCATCCAAAGTCCAGTGATTCATCAGAGTTTTCCCATGTTTTCCCATGAAAATTGTAATGAAATGGGACGTCCCCCATTTTGGTGGTGGACCCAACAGGCTGATGTTCTGCTGAGGTCTTGAAGTCGATCGATCATGAATGTTCATTGGCGCGGTTCTCAGGGACAAAAACCAAACCCCGGATCAAAAACCCAGGCGACTTTCCTCTCGACTCGATCAACATAGATACCGAAAAAACCAATGGTTTTCCACTTAAAATTGTCTGTAGGGTTCTTTGGGGGGCCCACCCGCAAAAAGTGGTTTCATTTGCAATAGTACCCCCAGTGTTCGCTTATTTCTCACAAATATAGTTGGTTGAATGATGAATGCAAGTTTTCCAGTGTGAACCGTTCAGCCATGGAAACTGCGGGCAAGGCCCATGTCGCAAAGGTATCATTTCAGCGCCCACAACACAAAACCCGGAAAGGGAAACTGCACCGTTTGTGGAATGATTTTCCAGGAAACGAAAATGCGGGCATTCAATGTTTTTTTGGCAATTCCATGTCCATTGTCAGCTTTCCAACTTTCGTCCATCCATACATTTATCTATCATCATCTATCATGATCCATATCATCTATCACTATCCAGCCATATCCAGCCAGATTGTTCATCCAAATCCATATCTAGCATTATCTCTAGCCAGATGTTTATTAGCCATATGTTTAACATGTTTATGATATTTTATCATATTTCCTGCCGTGTTTTTTTCGTCCTGTGTCCAGGTGGCCGTGCCCTGCACCGTGGACAACGACCTGATGATGGTCGACACCAGCTTCGGCTTTGACACCGCATGCACCGAGGCATGGAGCGGAGAACTATAGCCTGGAAGAATTCACCAAATTTGATTCATGGAATTGGATGATGGGAAAATTTACAGGAAAACCCTAAATGTTGATGGTAAAAACCATGGTTTCCGGTTAAGATTTTCCCTTAAACCAATCCATTGATGGTTCCATTGATGGTTCCATACTTCTCTTTGGGGCAGCAAATGGATATGCAAATGGATGTTTTCTTTGCGCAGGGCACAAGGGAGACTCTGAGATTTAAGGTGGTCAAATGGCTGACCAGGGAGAGTTTTGCAGAAAGCTCACTAATAATTGATGATAAGAAGCACCGTTTCCAAGTTCCCACATGTTCCCACAGTGTCTCCATCATAAGTCGAGCCTTTGATCCACATGGTTCATGCTGGGCCATAACGAATCAGTCCGCTTGCTTCCACAGTATTTGGCGGTGACTCGTAACTGAATTGAATAGGGCATAGGGGTTCACACCATGGAAAAACCAACAGGGGCAAATCAGAACGATTCCAACCGAATTCACTAATATTCATTATTTTAGTATATGATTAATTATATCGGCTATTTGCACCCTCCGCTCCAGAACACAATCATAAGGCCAAAAATCATACATGGTCGTTCGGCGTGGAAGGTGGAAGGGAAAGATAGCGGACAGTTGGTTGAGCGTTGGTGGTTTGAGGCATTGTCATTGGTCTCTCGAGCAATCGATGGGCTCAAACTTGTCCATCTACAAACGTCAGTCTTTGAAAATCAGGCATCGGCCATCGACTTTGACAACCCCCGTCCAACACCAATCCGTGTTGTCAAACGTCCAACGTGACGAGAGATGAGCCAAAGAGTCCGCAATGCGCACGGCAAGGGCGCTTGGCACGGTGATGGGTACAAGACCACAGTGGTTCTTACAGGTGTGCCCAGAACCTTTGATGAGTATGGAACTCGCTTGCCCACATCGGAGGTTTTTCAGCCCTGGCGTGAGGCGTATCACGGATGGAGGAGCTCCGAAACTCATCAAGCTCAAGGTGACGCAGGTGGCAAGGGCCAATGGCAGTACCAAGAGAAGTGGTATGGCGGAGGTGATCTCTATGACAAACCTAGGTGGAATGGCAATTCCAGCGCATGGTTTGGGGGATCTCCGAAAGATCAGTGCTGGCAGTCTGACCATGGGAGCAGGGAGAACTATCACATGGATCGGACGTGGGAACGTGACCATCGCTCTTGGGACGGGTCGGTGCGTTGGGATGGCACTGCAGCAGGCCTTTCAGTTCCAGAGGAAGCAAGGGATATCACGCCTTGGGGCCTTCAGGAAGTGGAAGGTTTTGGGGATGCAGCTTCGAATGGCACAGGAGCCACTGATCAGGATCCAAAGGGTTCAGCTTCAGAGCAGATCCCTTTAGACGCTCCGAAGTTTTGTGAGGCAACTTTGGCTTCCCTGGCAGTGACAAACTATGCCTGCCCCAAGTGTAGTGCTTGTTTTGCCAAATGGTCAGCCTGCCATCGTCACATCTTCAGCGAAGCCAAGTGTCGAAAGGAAGTGGCCGAGACAGGTGCAGATCAGGATCTCCAGGCTATTTGCAAGGCAAAGGCCCAGGAATTCCCTGCCGATGAGTTTCGGAATGGCCGGAATGGCCACTCGAACGGCCCACAGCATGCCCCGTACGATGCCCAGCGACGTTTCCAGTGAAGCTGCACAGATTCTCAGGGACAGATTTTGTACAGGTGCTCTAATTTTGTTTCACCTGCGAATGCCAACTTTGAGATCGAAATCTGGTTGTCAAGAGTGCCAAAATTGCAAGGGGTGCTTATCGTTGATGACCTCGGCCAATGTCGTGGTGTAAGTTATGTCACAAAGTAGGTACCCTCTGGTAATTTAACATAGCTATTGAAAATGGCCATTTATAGTGAGTTTTCCCATTAAAAATGGTGATTTTCCATAGCTATTTTGACATAACCAGAGGGTAGTATGGATGGACGGATGGATCGATGGGTTTGTGCGAGTGTGTTGAAAATCATTTCGCATTGACCTACAGCATCATTCTCCCATGTCTTTCCCGTATATTATATAGATTTATAATATATAATAATAATAATAATAACAATAGTAATAATAGTAATAGTAATAATATATATATATGATTATATTGTATTATATATATGTGTGTGTGTGCGTGTGTGCATTTATGTAAAGCCATTGGAACAATAGTGACAATAGCAACAACAATAAGGATAATAGCAATAATTGTAACAATAACAATAGTAGCAATCATAAATCGATAACAACAACAATAAATCGATAGCAGATACCTATCTATTAGGGATTTTCCATGGATGTCCATTGGGTCCCAGGGTGTCTTCTGAACGCTTCGCCAGGCTCGGGACTGCATCAGCGCAGCCTATGTGGAAGCCACCTGCAACGCCAACTGTATTGGCATGGCGCGGGGGCCTGGGGCATCGTCCCGTTGGAAAATGAATACATCATCATCATCATCATCATCATCACAGCCATATCAATAAGTAAATGATCATAACAAGAAACCATATGAAACCATAATGGCATATAATAGCCATATAATAGCCATATCACCAATATTCACCAATCATCTATCATCTCCATGTTCCATCATCGTCCTGCCATTTGACAAGGTCAAGTTGCTGGGCGCCAACAGTGGCTTCCTGGCGATGAACGCGACCATGGCTGCCCGCAATGTGGATATCTGTCGGGTCTCCCCAGCTCCATGCTGGACCTGGCTAGAAAAGCAGCCCAAAATTCATCGAAATCGGATGAAATCGGATGGTTTATAGTTTATAATAGTTTAATTAAGTTTATATAGACATCACTAGCTATCACTAGCTGCGGTCCCCCAACCTGAAGGATGACACCCTATTGATCCAGCGAGAAACCGTTGGACAACCTGCACCACCTGACCCGCCACGGCTCAAGCCATCCAGCAGGTCTGTTGCCCGAAATGGAAATTGACCTGGAGAAAGTCTTGCTGCACTGTGAAGAGGTCATGAGCAGCAAGGGCTATGCCGTGATCGTGGCCAGGGATCCCCAGTGGGGAATTCAGGGGATCAGCTACGTCTTGTAAATACAATTGAAATTCTGCCTACCAATTGGTTGGGTTGGGTGAGATTAGAGAAATACACAGGCAGAGAAATTGATGGATGAAATGGATGGAGAGGTAGATGGATAGTTATACAGAGATAGATAGATGGAGAGATACTGAGATAGATGCATCGATGGATGGATGGATGGATCGATGGATTAAATTGATTCATGGATCGATGGATTGATAGATTGACAGATAGATGGATAGAGCGCGAGAGAGAGAGAGAGAGAGACGTAGATAGAGCGATAGATAGAGTCGGATGGAGAGGGAGATATAGATAGACAGATTCAGATAGATAGACAGAGATGGATAAAGATCAATCAGGATGGATAAAGGTGGATAAAGATGGATAGCGGAATATAGGTGAATATTGGGGGATGATAGCGGTGGATACAGATATTGATGCGCATATTTTTGAAATCCTGGATGACTTTGGAAACCACAGTATTTTTTGACCATGAAAATCGCTGTTTTGGCTGGCGGAAAGAGGACCAGGCCTGCTACTCCATCCAGGTCTGATGTTGTGTTGTTTTTTGGCGCTGCAAATTGCGGTTGGTACAGTAGTTATTTTGGCTGTGACTAATGACGACCTATTTTATTGTAACGATTTGCTATATATATATAATTATATATATATATAATGGCCCAGTTCGATGATTTACCTATTCAAACATTAATTAAAACTGGGGACGGGACTTTCCATAGCAAAGTGTTACCAGAGGCTAACTATCCCAAATTAAAGCCTGATCTCAGTACTGAGGTCAAAGGAAAAGAATCACAGGACACTTTTTTGAATCCTATAGCTTTCGAATTTAACCCATAGATTGCCATAGATTTCGAATTTACCGTTCAGCAAATTGATATACTGTATATATATATATAGTCCCTGCCATGGGTCGGGGCGTTATTTTCAGGGTCCAACTGGGCTCAGGTGGCAGATGGCGCCAAGCAATCCCTCAGCCAGTACGGTATGGCCATGGAAGGTGCCGGATAGGTCCCAGAGTCGCCATGGTTTCATAGGGGATTTCCACACACTTGGGACCATAGAATGGGCGTTTAATAGGGGGAATGGGATTAATGGGGTGATGCTGGGCTATAGTGGGGCAGAGTTGGGACAATCATTGGTTGATATTGACGAAAAAAAAGTTGGATAAAGTTGGGAAGGACTATGAAACGCGGAGCCAGAGCTACGAATTGAGGTTCAACATGATTCAACAAAACAGAACCTGTCATCAGTGATACCCCCCAAGAAATATCCTGTTGTTCATATACGTATGGGTGCCCAAAATGATTAGATCTACTAGAAATTCTTGATCTTTCTGTCCATCATTAGGGGGGATAAATCTTTATGAAGGGCCAGGATCCCCGTCACGGATGATCAGATGCCATGCAGAAGTGGCAGTCGCAAATCCTAATCTTGACCTGGGGTGGTCTAAGAGTATCAGTATGATGTACGCGAGATTGCCAGGTCATGGAAGGTGTGCCAAAATTGAAGCAATTAGTCCCATCATAAAGATTCATAGCCTAGATTTGCATGTACTCCCTGTACAATCGAAACATGTCTTTTGCAGAAAATGATTGGTTACACGGCAGGTTATATCTCACATCTTCGAAGAGATAGTTGATCTCTAATATGTTCCATCCATTTCCCATCATTTCCCTTTCCCCATCATGTCCCCATCATTCTCCCCAGACTTTGCGGCATTTCGTATCTCATCCCAGTCATCAACTCCGCTGCGAGGCGACGTGGGCCCGTGGCTGCGGGACCAGGTGTTGGCCCGTTTCAAGGACCGGGCGGTCAGAGAGTGATCACCAAGAACTGCTTCGGAATGTTTGGAAAATGTTTTTATTGGATTCCTTTTTGTCCTGATGAGAGTGTATATATATATCTGTGTGTATGTATGATAATTAATCACCATCGGCGAGTATACTTGTTCCATTGGCATTGAAAACACCGAGAAAAAAATTGGAGACGTTGGGGTACCCTAAGTTGAACTAACAGAGGTGCAGAGGTGAAATATGTTCAAAAAAGAAATCATGTGGCCGGCAAGCAACAGCCAGCAAAAATCAGCAGAACAGAAATTTGTCAAAGATGGGGCAATGCAGCATCATGCAAACGGGAATGAACACAACGTTTGAGAAAGATGCGGACAAGTTAGAAATCCCAGAGAGGAATGGAGGGATAAGACGCACAAAAGTATATAAACCTCATCAAAAGTCCAAGATCGATCACGCAGGAGAAGGGCAAACCACTGACGCCGTGGCCTCAAGATGTGGGTGTCCAAAAGCTCACGACCCACGAAACCTGCATATACTTCAATATACTTCAGCTATGTTCAACCCATCCACCCCCAAAATGATAAATATAAAACACACCCTAGCGACTAGGGGATGCCAAATAACATATTTGGGGCCACCGAAGGGAGTGTTTCATATTCGGGGGATGGAATTACTATTTCAATCCATGTCATAGTTTCAGTCAGCGTTGCATCTCGTAGTTAGTGCCATGGGGTTGAAACCAAACCGATGGCTGCCGTGGCATTGATGCCCCTGATGTCCTGAGGATCAAATATATCGACCCCACATACATGGCGGGCACCTGAGTTTCGTGCAGCTCGAGATGTGTAAGAAGATTAAGAAGGACTAGAGATCACTTATTTTTGGTGCTGAAATGGTGATGGCTGTTGTCATGGTTGTTCCTGTTCCGTTTCCCCTCAAGTTTTACCCATGTCCCTCGTCGTGATCCCAAGTTCGTAGGATCCCCGGGTGCATCATCTACCCCATAGGTTTGGATGCTGAAACCGATGGGTTTCCTGAGGATTTTCTTTGGAATGCAACTCAGTTTTCCCCATTGCCATTGGTTGTATCACCATGTTTGCATGTTTTTGTTCCGTAAACCATGTTTACCCCCGTGTCGCATGGTTCTATACATCATCAGTTGTTCTTCAATGTTCCCCGATGTTGGTGTCATCCTCGCTTTCTTGCTTTTAGGATGATCCCTGGGTTTCATATGGTTGCATTTGGCTTATGGGTACATGTTAGTACCTGGGGTGTATCCCATGGCCCATCTATCCCAGTTGTGATGCGAGTTATGCATGTGTCCCAGCCATTAACCATGTGTGGCCGATGAAACTCCCATGTTCATTGGTCATATCCAATGTGTTCACCAAAACAAAACTGTTTTTCTCAATGAAAGCCTTGATTTTCGCGTGCTTCCCATCATTTTCCTTAGTGTGGTCCCAGTTTTGGTGTGAACTTCCCCACTTAGACGATCATCCCACTTGGTAAATGGTTAGTAACCGTGGTTAGTCCATTTTAGTCCTAAGTGGAAATATCCCATCTGTTTGTGGGTTATAACCCCAGTTTTTAGCCACTTACAAGCTGTATCCATTGATCAATACATATTATTTATATATATATCCCATGATTCTACCATTTACAATCCCATCATACTATACGATATTCATTTGCGTATTATATTCCTAACTGGGAAATCCATGGAAATCCATAGTGGATATACAATCGTACAATCCCACGTATAATCATATGTATATGTTTTTTACCATCTCATAAGGATCTCATAGATATTACATGATCCTCCACCCAGCCATTGGAAAAATCCACGCCCCAGGTACGTTCGGTGAAGGCCAACGCCTACGACAGCGCCTACGCCAGCGCCTTGGCGGAGCACGCGGTGCACGGTGCCATGGCAGGGCTCACGTGCGTCTCGGTGGCGCGGAAGCTCAGTGGTGACAGCCAGTGGGGGATTAGTACTGGTAGTGATTCATAGTGGGGATTACTCATTAAATACTAATCATATAGTGGTTAAGTACTACACTGAAATTAGAAACATTATTTTCATTTTTTAATAAACCATGAATAGATGGTTACTATTGGTTTCCAGTGCTGATAACTATTGTTACTAATTAATGGTGTTTATATTTTTTCACTAGGCATAGTAAAAAGAATCCCATTGTTACTAGTTTTAGACTTAGATGTTTGAAATACGATTGGTAAGAATAGTTGTTTTAGCCACGGTACAATGACTTCAAGTGTTGTTCCCAATAGTACTAGCTAAAGTAAGCCTTATTTTCAATAACTAGTAATAAATAGTAACTATATTATTGACAAATAAGAATACTAATAAGAATTATTCGTATTTATTAGTAATATACAGAAATCCATATTAGCAGTAATTAATAGTAATGGTAATCCATGATTAGCATTGTTATTATCAGGGACTACCCTTTGGTGATCAAACATAGCAATGTAAACTCAATTGAAAATCCCTTGTAAATGCAGGTTTATAGCTGGGAGAATAATCCCCTGTTATTAATGTATAGGATGTGTAACCATTATTGTTACGAATAAAAACAACAGTCAATAATTTTACAATAATAGTTATACTGATTAGTTATATAGAGTTCATAGTAGCTACAATTATAGTGAGATAGTAGTAATAAATAAACATGAACGACCCCATTAGCTGATCATCCTATTACATCCCAATATTTGATGGTTATATCCCAATCTTAGCTCTATGATCACCAGCAACAAGGCATGTTCACTTAGTATATAGGCTTACTGGGCGAATCTAGGCGACAATGATACGGTGATGTAGGGTGATTAATAGAAGCTGTTGTGAGCCAGTTAGGGCTTGATTATAAGTTGATTTTTACGACCAGGTGGGATTGGGCACTGTCAAAATAAGTGTGCGATGAGTAGCTTGGTACTATTAAAACAGCATTTTGGCATATGATATTATATAATATAATGGTTTATCTTTGGGAAGTAAGCTATAGTGACTATCATAGTGGTGGTTAACTTTGTTGCTGATATAGCTCTGTCAAGACACTGCTGTGACGAGAATCGCCCTCATTTTATCTAATTGGTTTATATGGGTTATATAAAACAGTGTCAACACAGGGTTGATTTAAATGTATAACCGCTTCCAAATAAGCTAGCATTTGAAACATGAACCACCAAAACGAAACGTATTAGCCAACAGAACATGCAATTCCTAGGGGCCAGCAACTGTTGTTACTTGGTAAGTGCCTCAATGTTTTCCACAAATCCTGGAATGCAGTTCCGGCTGCTCTGGGGAATCCATGATTATATAGAGTACATTTACATATATATATAAACATATATATATATATACGTATGTAATTATATATATATATGTGTGTGTGTCTATCTATCTATATATATATATATATATCTATCCATCTATTTATGCGAAAAAAATATATATATATATAATATTATGTTTGACTTGGTCAGTGATCCAATGGCAGGATGACTTGGTCAGAAGGATTGCACGGGATGCCTTGCTGCCTTTAGGTGCGGATGTACAGCAAGACAGTGTATATCCCAATCCACGCATGTCAGGCTCTCAGTTGACTTGAAAATACTTACCCTCTGGTTATGTCAAAATAGCTATTGAAAATGACCATTAATAGTGGATTTTCCCATTAAAAATGGTGATTTTCAATAGCTATGTTAAATTACCAGAGGGTAAATATTCAGCCGCAGTCATCATAAACCCCGGCTGATGAATGAAGGTGTCCTAGGTATCCTCCTGATTTTCTGGGTAAATAGACGAAATGCCTATCACCCAATTCAAAGGTGTGGGGGTATCCAGGGTGGACATAAATGCCAAGTGGATAGCCTATGGCCTATGGTATCGACAGCAGCATGGCCAGTTCAGGGTCAAAAAAGATCATAAAAAAGGCAGGGCCACGCAGCCGAAATTGAACATGGACTGATGGAACCTCAAGATTGCCATTTCAAATATGTAGACATCCTTGGGGGTCGACAAATCTCAATTTCCAAGGTGATCAGATCTTCCCAAAAGGGTCCATAAGTGGATCTGAAGATTTCAACATAGCCTGACACAAACCCACTGTTGCAACGAGAAGCCGTGATTTTTTGAAAATGTCCCAGCTATTTGAGATCCCCATCCGCCGATTTTAGGGGTGAATCTACAGGTTCTCTATCACCTGACACCTGAAGTACCCAGGTAATTACGTAATTACATATAAGACTGAAATCGGTACATGCACCTATACAGGTAAATATGCTGATATACACATAAAAGATCATAAAAGTGCACGCAAGCACGCAGGCATGCACACACACACACACCCAAAAAAAACATGTGTCCATGCGCGTTTGTGGTCACCGCCCCCCTCAGAACCTATACTTACTAGCTCAAGAAGGTGCTGACCACATATGTCACACCATCACATTTCAGCAATAATGTGGGTAAACCAGTAATAAACCACCCATTTGGGAATGGTTTATACCACCTATTCATTATTGTTTTACTCACATTATCCCAAAAACCACAGTTAGCACGTCTTAAACACGTTATTTTTAATATGTTTTAAAACAAACAACGTGGATTTCACCATGTTTGCTGCCCAAAATCCCTAGGTGTGACCCACGCCAAGCGGGTGAACCCCTTGGGCCGCTGGTTCGGCCGCATGGCCTTCACCACGGGGCAGCCACGCTTCGAGCCCGCAGGTAGGAGGTAACCATGGTTTGCCATTGAAAATGGCCCATTTAGCTCATTGATTTACCCATTAAAAATGGTGATTTTCCATACTGTTAGTTTACAAGGGGGTACAAATGTGTTTTTTCTCGTGACCGATTCGTTTTTTTGGGGAGCGTGGATTTTTGGCCAAGTGATATTTGAAGTTGATTTTTTGCGGGTAGGTGGAGTTGTCTAGGAGTCATGAAGGCGTCCAAGATACCAGGAAATTTCAATTTTTTGGAATTTCAATGGGGAGGGCGAGAACTGAATACTATACTTACCTTCGGTTTTTCCATCACCAGCTGTGGTACCAGGGAACTTCGGCTCTATGATGCCAGGTTTCAAGTATCCACCCATGCCCAAAGATGGCGCGGAGCCCAAGCCGGGGGTTCGCAAGGGGAGGCTGTGGCTGTAGCGGATAGAGCGAGTTTGTCCTGTTGCACATAGCATTCCTTGCCTTTCACGCCCACACTTTACCCACACCACAGTTATATACTTTATCATCTAGGTTATGAATGCATTTGCCTTAGACATCACCAACCCATGTATGAAGTGCATCCACATGTACCCTGGAGTAATCAAACATTGCAATGCAAAATTCTTCGTTTATAGATGATGTTCCCATATTTCCCATTTACAGTACATTCCCATTTATCGCGGATATTCCAGACATGCTTGAGGACACTGGAGGCTAGAATCCATCTGCCAGTTGGGTTGTATGGGACCTCCCACAGCATCCTGTGGCCTCTCAGATTACTTGAAGAAGATCTCGACGCCTCTGGCCTCAAGCCCAGCTGGGTCGTTTGCGAAATTTGTATCCCCTGACCTTCGGGAACTTCGGCTATGGATCGAAATGAAAACTAAACAAGATACTGTAGACGCTAAATTTCCACGGCTTATCATGGCTTGATCCATCCAACTGGAACAGATGAGGCATTGGCAGAGATTTTGCCGGCAAATTCCACCATCAGTCGCCTGCAGTGTGGCTTGGCAGCGAGGAAAAGAAGCCCAACATGATCCCAACATGAAACGATGGCATCAGCACAACGCTGAACCAAGGTGTCAATCTCGGGGACAAGTTCCCATCGAAGAAAATGGAAAGCCAATTAAAAGGCCAACACGGGGAGGCGGACAGGTGGCTTCGTACTGGTGCCTTCCAACCAGCATTTCCCAATATTTTATCACAAGCCTTGGGGCACTTGAGCTGACATTGAGCCGAGTCGAACACCTTGGTTTTCCAGCTGAACCATCCACCATTTGGAGCTGTGTCAAAAGTTGGAACATGTTGGAAGCCCGAAATCCCATGTTATTCATCATGGTTTCTATCATTTTCCCCATGGAAAGTGCTACAAACTCGGGTGGGTTCTTCCCCATGTTGAGACCAACCCAAATTCTTGCTTATGCATATATATATAATGATTATATATATATATATATAGGTATATCCCATTACATGATATCAAATTATATCAACATATATTCCCAAATGTGTGCATTCTGATCCCTGTGTTTGTTTGGTTCAACCCCTTGATCTCCCATACCTGGTCCATCCTGGTCCCCTCCGCAGGTTCTTTGGCGGATCAGTCGTCAGGGGTCTAAGAGCGGCGGCACTTGTCCCACTGACGAAGTTGGCCAGCGCCATATATTATATACATATCATATCATGTCATATAATATATATGATTATAATGGGATATGTATATATATATTATTTGAAAAAGCGCGGCTATCTAACAATGTCTATTTTTTTTGGTTTATGTATGGGATATATCATATGCATATGGTTAACTGGGACCCAGATATTCCCAGAGATCGGGCCCACATCTTTGATGGGCCCCAGGCGACCGTAAGCCTCGGAATTGACGCGGATGTTGTAGAGAAAACCAAAAAAAAAGATATTGAAGCTACAGGTGCAATAATATCCCCGAGACCTAAATGGTCTATAAATCACGTGTAACATTGTAACATGTATAACATGTATGACTGGGGATATGGCCGCATCAGCCATCACTTTGGGTTTCGATGCTTCGAGGCATGGCTCCTTGTTCTTAAGAGATGATTGGTGGACGACCCAGCTGCGACCTGAGACTGATGTCATGGAGGTCATCCACTATGGAAGATCTCTATTTTATATGGGAAATGAATGGGATATTAATGGGATATTAATGGTATTTGAATGGGATTTATAGTGATTTTTCATGGGATTATATTGTGTGATTCAATGGGATATTAATGGGATATACCATCTGGTAAACTACCATAGCTGTGGAAAATCACCATCTTCAATGGGTGAATCAACTATAACTGGACCATGTTCGCTATGTTGGTTTACCATGGTTTACCAGAGGGTATGGTTTCGAAAGAAATTCTGCTGATCCGTAATAAGACCTACACACGTAATCACATGTAGATGAATTATATGATGTGTGTGTCTGGCTGCTGCTAGTCAGTTCGATGATGTCGTTCCTTCTTGAATTTGGACTCAAAAGATTGAAGAATGGTCAAACAACCAAGAACTCCTAGACTGTCGTGTGAAGAGGCTGATGCTGATATAGCAAGATTCTGACCCATGCTGGAATGGATGTTGTTTTGTTATGTTGCGTGAATGGCGTATATTATATACATGCATATGCTTGTGGGAAGTTTTCCTGGAACTCCTAGTTTTTCATGGAAAACCCTGGTTTCACAGGTCCTTTGAGCGAGGTGGCTCCACGGACAATGCTGCAAGGAACTATTTGCAGCCTCTTTGATGGCAAAAGATATGGGCCATGGTCAAAACCCCTCTTGGTTGATGAGTTCGGGGATTACACGAACCATTTTTGAGGAGAATCACAATCCATGCGGGGAAACCCTGCTCTTAACCAACCAGGATAGTTATAAAGGAAGGACACTGGATTTTGAACAACGCTCATGTCATATGGTTTGTTTTCACATGAAAGGGGGTGGTTCTCAGTCCAGTCATGTACGTACACCTAGCAGGAGGAATCCCATTCCATTCGGCGGGATGAGCATATCAGCCACAAAAAAACATGTTTTGACCACGTTGCATATGGTGTACTGTACGTACAGGACAATATGACAATATCATACAATATGTATATATACTACTGATCTACTGTATGTATTTGTATGTGCCGTAATTTCGGAAACAGAACAAACAGATGTATGAAGTAGCCTCCAGTAAACTAACACAGATGGAAAATGGAGGATTTCGTTCGATGAGGTTTCGGCGCGTGGGCCCCTCGCAGACTTTGCACTTTGACACCAACGAGCCAAATGACGATCTGGCAAGTTTGTCAGGGTCGGAGCATGTTCCCCACCTGGGAAATGCAATGGTATGGATAGATGGGTGAATGGATGGATGGGTGGGTGGATTGGTGGAGAGATGGAGAGATATAAAGAGATAAAAAGATACTGCAAAATGAAAAAAGATGGAAAGATTGAAGGATAGGATAGACAGATAAAGATTGTCACATATCCCTATGCACATAAGAGCAAGCGACAAAATGAGCGGAAGACTAAAGTAGTACGGAGTCAACTTGGCATGTTCAAATTTGTGTGAAAACCCTCAAAACCGATAGGGGATCACCCACTTTGGCCGTCCATTGCGAGTAGGTTTTTGTTTGTGGAGCTGGTGTCACAGTGTAAAGTTTTACGAGGAGAATGAGGATAGACACCGTGGTATTTGTTTTGTTTTTGGGGGTGATTTTGTTGAGAGAATGTCACATGCAATCATCATCCAACCGATGGTAGACCTAGGGTGAGTGATAACCCTTTGATACTGCCTCAAACTCGGTTGATTGGTGATTACGGGATCACAATGTGGGACTTGTTTGGTTACAAAGAAATACAGAGAGAATAATTCAAGAACTCAAACCGGTATATTACTTAAACATACTTCAACACAAAAACAACAATCGCCAAATGATATTTTAGAATTAGAAGAATTGAAGAATACCCCACAGCACTTGTCATCAACCCCCCATCTATCTGTTGTCATCTCAGTGAAGAATCAACCCCCCAATTAAAGAATACAATGCAGTAACCATCCATTGGCTAAAACCCATCCATCAGTTACCACCCCCCAATTGAAGAATGTTATATAAGTTGTATAATCATTAATCATTACTCATCTACTTCATACTCATGCGTTCTTCATCAAGATTATCACAATTAAGACTGCCAGGCCGCTGCTGCCATCGTCACCTGCGGTGGTCTATGTTGGAAGCTCAGGTCTCGAGGTGGTTCGCAGTCGTTTATATAGTTCAGAGCCGTTCCAAGTGGTGTTCGATGGGTTGAATTTTTATGGGTGTTTATTTGGGAATAGTGTTGCAATTACTGTATACTAAAATATTTACAGAAAAAACACTTTATCTCTGGGTTGTATGGAAATTTATTGGAGATATGGGATATCATTGGATAATAAATGATGATAATGGAACATGTAATTGGATAGCATGGGATGAAAAATCAAGGAATATGATATTAGGGTGTGTCTGACAATGGTAAATACCTCCAAATGAGTATTTCCATGGGAAACTTGACGACGCACCATGAAATTTGGGGGTCTGCTATTTTCAGTTAAACGTTTATGCCAACTCCCCACACAATAGTGGCTTAGTAAGCCGCTGGTGGTGGGTTGACATGGGTTGACAGTGGTTAACCCTTCAACAAGGCCTTAATTGTTGTGGGGGTGACCTTTTTGGGGCATCCTTAGGTTTCTATGATTCATAAGTCCATGTTAACCCAGAATAAACCACCAGTTTAACTAACGGGGTACGCAATTCAATGGTAGTTTGCAATGCTCTTAGTGGGAGTAAGACCTTTAATGAATCAACCGAGTTTATCAATCTGGGGTAGGCTTGTCATGAAAGCCCGGATCGTCTACCACTTTGTGGCAGTGGCATTGAAGCAGTCTCAACAGCAGCTCATTTTTATTGGAATCGCCTAGATGCCAAAAGTCGGCGCCATCACTACCGTGGACCCATTTGGATGACCCAAACCGACACAAGGCCCTGGTTTGAACAACGTCATCCGCGAGATTGTTCAGCTGCTCTTCGCGTGCCCTGATGAAGATCCCTGGATCCTGCGATCCCAAAGTGATGAAGACTGCTGCATTGTATATATATATATATATTTTTTAGATGTATATAATTAGATATGAATTATTATGATTATGTTTTTGATTATTGTTAATATTTTTTATAATTCGGTGTCAAAATTATTTATAATTATGTGTAAAATTATATGTGTGGCTTTATATATATATACTGTATGTGTTTGTGTAATCCCAATCAACTAGTCACCTCCTAGGCATGAAACATCATAAAACTCAACAAAAGCGCCAATGTTTTTGGTAGTCAGAACATGTTGCCTTGCGACATTTCTATCTGATGAGTTTTTGGCTGCTGCAGGTACGGCATGAAGAAAGTCTATGGCATCATCGGCGGCTACAAGGGCTGTGTTCTGGATGATCAATGGGCTGCTTGGCGACGAACATCTGGATAAAATGAGGTGTGGCCTTCGAATGGAGGTAAATAATCGCAAAAATAATTATACCGTTATACCATCTCTCTGGTAATTTAACAGATTTCAACAGTGTGCCATGGACACACCATTTTTGAGAGGTACACCATCGTACTAAATAGGCCATTTTCCATAGCTATGTAACAAATGACTAGAGGCTATCCTGTCATGTCCTGTCATGTCCTGCTAAAAATATGTTTGTTTGATCTTGCTGTGAGGTACTGTACTTTTGGCATAGTTCGTCTGTGTAATGTGACCACGGACAGGGCGAGATGGCTTGGTTTGGGTGTTTGGCGATGGTTTGAAACATGTTGAAACCTATGTTACCATACTTGGGGGGATGAACCATAAACAATTGGAATTTGGCCGCCAGGGTGATTGGGTTTTGAGCCTAGGGCTATTTTTGGGTCGCCAATCAGATTCCTGATGACCGAGATGATGGGAAAATGCCACAGATATCCACAGATACCTTCTGGCAATCTAACATAGCCATGGAAAATTGCCATGTTGAATAGGCAAAATCATTTGTTCTATCTGATTCTATCTACTTTCAAGGCTTTTTCCTCGGGTATGTAAAAGTATTAGACAAGGCTATCAAAACTTATCATTCCTGGCGGGTCCAGACAGCAGCCTGGGAAGTGCATATGGCAAGGTTCAGCTGACACCCGACAACGTTGGGGGCACCGAGGATCAGACCTGTTCCCACTGTGGCATTGCTGGACCAACTGATGCGGTGAATGTAAACGTGTTCATTGGATATCTTCGTTCAGGGGAAGTATGTGAGCGAGAGCAAGGGAGAGTGAGAGAGAGAGAGGGCAAAAGTAGTATACAATAATATACATGTATAGAATTGTATAGATATATAACGATATATTTAGTTGTTTCAATTTAGAAAAAGTATCATGAATCCATCTTGGGCCAGGTTCAATATTCAGACATATTAAAAGAACGAGCTGAACGGATCGCATGCCTGCGCAAAGGTGGAGAATATCCATAAGTTGGGAGGCAGCATCTTGGTCTCTGACCGTGGCAACCCTCCACACTCAGAGATTGCGAAGGCCAGCAGATCCGGTCCAGTGACTGAAACGTTCGGATGACATGATCAGTATTGGACATCCAACATGTTAGCCCAATTTGACTTTACCGTCGTGTTAGATTCTGACGTGCAGCACGAACAAGCCGTCATGAATTTGCCGTTGCTCAAACTGATGGTTCAAGCGCACTCGTCAAAGTTGGGCAGCAGTATTGAATCATCATGGACGTCATTTCCTCATTTCCGCCATCAGCTCAACACAGGAAGGTGACACTAAGGGGTCCTCAGCAGCGTTTTGTTGCGTAGAAATCGTGAAATCGTTGTTGCCATGCTGCCGAATTGTCCGGCTTGTCGCTAGCTCAGCTGCGTTGCTGTGACATGCTGCAATGGATGACTTAGGCATGTGAATCATGAACCGTTGGAGATTTGTGGGCTGAAGGCACCTTTGTTTGATCATGGACTTTTGACTCACATATCATATAATCTTGATTAATCTTGCCGAGTTGCCCCACAGGGTCTTTGGGACACCGTTGGTTGTGCTGCAGTCGATTTCTGTGGCGAAAAAATATGGACTTGACATGACTTGACATGGCGCGATTCCCTCCCAAAAGCAGAGGGTGGCCGATCCATTTGCTTATTTTTATGATTGCTATCATAAATGTATTTATTTATATTTATTTCATTTTTTAATTTAGATACTGGATCATAGTGGTATCTTTACAATTTACCCTCTGGTTATTTAACATAGCCATGGTATAGTATAGATGGCCCATTTATAGATGGTTTACCTATTAATAGCATGGTGATTTTCCATGGCTATGTTAAATAACCAGAGGGTGTAGATGTTTCTTTCCCCCTCTCCACCCCATGGACCTCCGGCGACCGAACTGGGAGAGCCGCTCAGGTACCAAGATGTCGAACTCAGCGGTGGGATTGACGCCAGGCGGGTTTTTTCTGCACCAGCAACGTGTTTCCAACATGAGAATCAGACGAGAATTATGAGATGATGCCTGGATTGGTTTAAGGGAAAATCTACAGGAAACCATGGTTTTTACCATCAAATATAGGGCTTTCCTGTAAATTTTCCCATAATCCAATTCTATGAGATGATGAAGACTGCTACTAGGTTCACTAGATCCAAGATGATCCAAGATGATCCAAGGGTATGGCGAATATATGTTCATGATCTTGTGAAATTTTCTGGGGTGTTTGGGATGTTTATCTCCTCTTTCAGGGGATGTTTTATGCAGAGGTGAGTTCCAGGACTCCATTGAGAAGGTTTTTGAGACTTTCAAAGCGGAGTGGCTTGGAAACGTCCAATTCATCGACAGTTTTGCCATGTTTTTCCCATGGAGGACTTTACATTGCCTTGTTTGACTTCCGGAGACTTACAAGATTTAAGAGACTATGAAAATCCACCAGGGATTGGTAGCCGCTGTGGCATGTTGGTGGTCGACGTGTCGTGCTTCACTGAGTCCTTCGATGTTTTCTTTACAGCTTTGACTTGGTCACCTTGTGCGGAAAAGTCAAAGATTCGAGTCAAACTACACAATTTAACATATATTGGACATAGATCCAGGCAGACCAAAAGGTCCGGCAAAAAACACAAAGATGATGATACATCTGGGTAAATTATAACGACCTCACTGCGACCTCACTGGGAATCATGGTTAATAAGGGAAATCATCCCCAAATTGGCCTTAATTCAGGTTAGTGAAATATTGTAATTTGCCCAGATACATGTGCCCCACGTTCCGCGCAATCTTCGGAGATCAGCCATGTCTTCGCAGCTAGTTTTGGGTGCCCTGTCTGGCATCCCAATGGCCGATCTCAGGATTTTTCATCTACACAAAGCTTCATATGCCGATGTGATGAGAGAGAGAGATTCCTTGAGGCCCCGGACCCTGGGACCCTGGGATGGGACGGGTCTCCATGATCTTTCAGGGATGGGATGGGTCATGAATGATATGAATTTTCCAATGAAATTCTAGTCAATCATGATCTGGAATATAATCTGATTAGATATTATAATCTGATTAGTCAGAATAATTAATGATATATTCCATAATTAGATTGAATATACATCATGATTCATAGTCATATTATATGTATAGTTAGGTGATGTTAGGTGTATATCTTTATATGTTCTTTTTATGCATGTGTTTCGAAAATGATGTTTGACAAGATAAATCATAATTGGTCAATGGTCATATGAAAATTCATCAAATACACATATATATATATATAGTATTATTATTATTATATCCATATGTCAGCTTCTGCTGAGCTCTCTCAGACGGCGATGGAATAGATAGGTCGATCGATAGATAGACAAAATGGACAGATAGATGGATAGATGGATAGATGGATAGATAATGATAGATGGACAAATTCATTGTGTGATTGATTGATTTATTGATTGATTTGTTTGATTTATTGTCGATAGATAGATATAGATAGAGATAGGGATACCCTATGTGTCCTGCGTCCTGTTCTTGATTTCCTTTGGTGTTTTTTCCTCACCACATCCACTTCGTCCACTTCGTGACGCAGGCGAGAGCTGGATCAGATCGCTTTCGAAAAGTTGGCCCAGCGGGAGCTTAAGCGGAACCATCGGGACCAGGACGTCATAGGGGGACGAATGGCTGAGGATGGCTGAGGAATGAATACTTGATATTCTATTCTATGGATATACCCACTGGTAAATTAACATAGACCCTGAAAATCACCAATTTTTAGAGGAAACTAATCTTTCAACCCCTATCTGGCAGGGTCTATGTTAATTTACTGGAGTGTAATATGGAGATAATTTTGGTGATTTAAATAAATAATGGGATCATGAATGAGATAAATGGAGGTTGAATGGGATTTTGGTGGGGGGGCTCCCTTTAGTTCGATGATTTTTTCCCAGCTATAAACCTCCATGTTTGATGGTAATTACCATGGGTAAATTTATTGGTACAGTAATTTATGGTAATTATTGATAATTATGGGTAAATCCGTGAAAATCCAGGGGACTTCGCAAAGTTGAAGTCACAAAAATACACAAAACCAAGGGCTTGTGATGGGGATAGAACTCACCGAGGATATCACTGCACGATCGTCCCCAAAGTGCCGAAGTTCTGATTTGGGAATGATAGGGTAGATTTACAAAACCCACACCACAAATGATCAAGAGCTGGTTTGACTGGTTTGGAAAGAAATAAGAAAAGTTCATGTAGTTTTTTGTCTGGGTGGTGCTTCGACATGCGTTCTATTTCCTATCCTGGAATGATAATACCGATTGACTTTCAGATTTGGGGGATGGTAAGGTTGTCCCCCGTTTCGACCCATCCCCAACATGCTCATAGTTCATCCCAGTATATAAATGGCTCGAATCAAAACGAACCAAGGTTATTTCACCATATTTCACCGCTTGAATTTGCGATATAATGCACTGAATAGATGTTTCATTCCAATGATGCACATAAGTACAGTATCATAAATATATACGTATATATATACAATCGTAACCAAGCACACACACACACAGAGATATATGTATATATATATACATGTACATATTCTCCATACAGATAAAGATCTATGAATATCTATGAATGGTTTCTGGATCCTTCAATTTTCCACCCATTCGAAGGAGACGATCTCCTTGCCCGTCATGGAGGCTCAGAAGGACCACGTCATCCTCGAGGCCCTGGCGGATGGCGGGATCGAGGTGGAAGAGCCTGAACCGTCGGAGAAGGTCCCGTGGATGGTGGCTGATGGTGGCTGATGGTGGCTGATGGTGGCTGATGGTGGCTGGTGGCTGGTTTTTTTTCCGGATTTGTTTGTATCGGCAAAGCGTGAGAAGTTGAGGGTTGATTGGCAAAATGTCGAATATATGTCGAATTTTGCCTGAAATAGCTATGAAATTGGAGTATAGCCTAGTTTTCACACACACCTGGCTCTGGTGCATTTTCTGGAGATGGAATTAGTATGGAAATAAGTGGACATCTTGTCAAATGGATACACATTGGTCATTGGAAGCTGATGTTCAGGATCTAAAAATGGAAACAGATATTGATATATAATGATATATTTTTGTTTGATGATATTCTAGGGATTTAAACCCAAAAAAAAAAGGTTACATCTTCGTTTTCTTTCGTATGTTCTCTGCCGTCCTGGTCAGGGTTCATGGCAAGCTTTGTCTGAAAGGTCCCCCCGGGAAAAAAAAAAACTCCCCAGATGATGTACTGGGCAAGGTTCGTAGCATTTTTATCTACCCCCTGGTTATTTAACATAGCCATGGTATAGATGGCCCATAGAAATAGATGGTTTACCGGTTTACCTATTAATAGCATGGTGATTTTCCATGGCTATGTAAGAAATAACCAGATGGTAATTTTGTGTTAAACAAATGACAGTTTGCAATGGAAAATCACCATGGATCGCCGTGGCTTCACATCTGAGGTGTTGGAGAACTGGAGCTCCATAGTGCAAGGGGTCACCCGGCGATGATTGGGAGGGGGAGCTTTATGGTGCCTTGGGAGGTGTAGAAGTTAATATCAGTTTCAATATAGTTTAGATATGTCAATTCAATATTGTCTATATATATATATACATGCACGCATGCATCTTTGCATATAATTAAATATGTATGTATGATATTGTATGATCATAATTGATCATATGCATATGGTATGCATATGATCATATGATCATACACATAATATCAATACCGGATGTAGAACTGGCCTCATGATGGTCATGGTCCGACGCCCCGAGGCAGCAATGAGCATCAGTATGAGCAGGAAGGTGCAGAAGCAGCTTGTCGTTGGTGGGGATACAGATTCAGCAGAGCCAGCTCAGACCCAAACTTCGGATTTCTATGGATTCCTATGGATTTCTATGGGTTTCTATGGGTTCCTATGGATTCCTATGGATTTCTATGGATTTCTATGGGTTTCTATGGATTCCTATGGATTTCTATGGGTTTCTATGGATTTCTATGGATTTCTTCAGTCCCAGCTTGATCGCTGTCTTTAAGGTCCAAGGTCACATTGGCCCTGAAAGAGTTGTGGGTGGCAAAGCAGTCTGCTCAACAGGACGGGCCATTGGGAGACAGTGGGCCATGGTTTGGACTGATGGCGGAGTTTCCGTGTGGCGCTGACTGTGTACATTTGTGATATACATGTATCTAGATGTATATATTGAGATCTATTTATATGCATAATGTATATTTGCACTTAGATGTATGTACATGTATTTAAATGTATTTAATACATGCATACATATATATATATTATATATTATATATATATATCCGTGTATTTATTGCAAATGCGTTTGTGCGTGTGTGTTTGAAATTGGTCGCACACGGGATATACATCGAATTATACATAGTTAGAGTATATAGATATCAGGTTCCTTAGTGGCCGAAATGGCATTTGCGTAATGTTTGCTTATGTTTGCTTGTTTACACAGCACTTCCCTGCAAAAGAACGTGCTAATCAGCTACAGAAGCTGTCTCGAAGTCAACGTCAGTGCTAAGAATTGTTTGCTGTAGAGGACTTTGCCCAGAGTTAGACTTAGACTTGTAACTTCCAAGGTGTGAGAGGCAATTCAGTGGCCGTATGGTGTCAGTGTAAGTCATGGACTGGAACAAATATTGAACAAATGAGATAGTAATACCATGTAATACCTTAATATATATGGTATCCATTGGCCACTAAATGAGACAAAGGAAAAATCTGTAATTTTGCCGCATCCCCAGAGGTTCATCCAATGTTTTTCCTCCGTGTGCAATCCTGGGCTAGTTCGCCTTGGGGATGTGGCTCGGTCCAGCTCGGTGGATAGAGTTGTGCCCTTTTTTTTCTCAGTTTGAAGGCAGCATGTCCCAGATTTCACACGTTTGAGCATCAATTGCTGAGGGGTTCTTATCCTTGCCAGGTGTCACAGCACTGTTTGTTTTCTTCTGTAGACATACTGACATGTCAAACCTTGGCTATCTCGTTCTACCCTAAGATGCTTCACTTGACAATCGTGATGGCAAGCGGTCGGAGTGAGAGCCTTTCCATTCCACAGTCCTCCAAAGTAGGGGATTTGGCGATTCTGGCTGGGAAGTCTCTCCAACATGGGTTCCTCCGCCTTGTCACTGCAGGGGGGCATGTTCTAGGGGATTCAACCGAATCTCTACAAAAGGCAGGGATTCAAGATGGAGACTACCTCACAGCCGTTCAGCTGCAAGCCAAGCTCACAGCCAACAAGGTGGCCTTTGCTCTATGGTGCTGGGGAGGTGACAGGATCATCACCTGGGGCGATCCGGAGTGTGGTGGTGATAGCTCGACAGTCTCGTCTAATCTCAGGAGCGTTCAGCACGTTCAGGGCAGTGCGTATGCTTTTGCTGCCGTCCTGGCAGATGGATCAGTAGCTACCTGGGGCAACTCAGATTATGGTGGTGACAGTTCTGCAGTCCAAGATCAGCTTCAAAACGTGCAACGGGTTGAGGCCACTGACACTGCATTCGCTGCAATGCTTGCTTGCTTGGCTCTTGCTGTGTTGCACCTTGAGCTTTGCACAAGCAACAGACACAGATAGTGATTTTGATGTGACTTGTGGGCTTTCCCATTGTGTGTCAGTCAAACTCAGTGAAACGGTGC
>Ga0126342_10003536_pt1 | contig 25875 bp, 31 predicted proteins | sample Cyp1metagenome_FD_92528 | JGI IMG/M metagenome (GOLD analysis project Ga0126342, IMG submission 92528) | Coral microbial communities from Lord Howe Island, Old Settlement Bay, Australia - Cyphastrea 1 metagenome | ecosystem: Host-associated > Invertebrates > Cnidaria > Coral ... | reverse complement strand
TACAAGAACGACCTTTATGGTATAGCATCAAGACTGAGGGTTCCTCGAAGCTCCGGGGAACCCCCAGCCTTGAGCCTATATATATGTACACGCACATATATATATATGTATATAATATATTTGTATATATATATTTCATATATATTTCATATATATTTCATATATATTTCATATATTGATTTGTTTATTTCGGTATGCTGGTCTGGAACTTTGGACATTTGACGACACAAAAACTGACATTCTGAGGCTGTCTCCTCTGCCTGAAAGCGCTGGCGTGAGACCTGGATCTCAGCCTGAGTACTGGTAAGCCTTGGTATCATAGAATACCAGATCGGTAATGATTATAATGATTCCTCACTGATTATATATCTACCAGATCATGAATGATTAATAGATATCGTAGAATTGGATGATGGGACAATTTTAACCGGAACCCCCATCAATTTTGATGGCAAAAACCCATGGGTTTCTGGTTAAGATGTTCCCAACTGAACCAATCCATTGATGGTAGGCATTTTGCAGTTCTGCAGTGATGGTGAGACATTTTGAAACAGGGGGGTTGAGAAGCGCCAGCCCAGCTGCAAGGAAAGTCTGGTGATGCTGAAGTTCAGGGAGTCGCGAGCCCTTGGAACCTGCCGCGTTTCTTTTCATTGAGGTTTTGTTATTTTCTGTTTATTTTTCTGGTGATGATGGTGATGGTGTTTGAATGTGGCTGTGGTTGCTGGATCTCTAAACACGGAAAGTCGCATGGTTCAGCTTTCACATCAAGGTGCAGTGCTCGTTCAATGACAGGGTAATGCAGGTGGGAAACATGGGGAAACCACGGAAACCATCCTGACATTCCTTGAAGTGGTTGTGGATGGTTTTGGTGCTTTGCGCTGCCTAGTCTGTCTCTCGCAAAGAATGTATCTTGAATGGTTTGTTACTATGTTGTTCCTATGTTGTTCTGTTTTGTACAGACAAAGTCTTTCCAGAGCTGTGATAAGTGTAGCAGTGTAGCATGGGCTCGCGGTAGGTGCTCCTGGAAACTGGGCACCTTCGAAAGGTCTTGCAAGATGAAGACGCAGGCCATGGCAGCTATATTGCAGATTATTTTTCAGCATCAGTGCCGTTTCTGCAGCGTTTCAACGGACCTTCTGGGAAGGCAAAGATTGCATGAGCATGGAATATGCCCACCTCCTGGCGCCTGCCTTGCGTGAATTGTTGCGTGAATTCGCAGAATGTTCGCTTTTTTGTCGCTTTTTTCGGATTTTTTTCGGAGGTTTCAACATGTTTCAACAGGGGCGCGCCATGGCGCGCCAGTGGGCCAGGAACCTCTTGAGTTGCAGTGCCGCCTCCACCAATTTGAAGGCCTGCGTCTGTCGCCTGATCATTGCCGACGAGGCGATCTCCTGAGTGCAGATTTTTAACCGCTGTGAGCTGTGAGCTGTGCATAGCTGTGCATAGCTGTGCAGTGAAATAAGCATGTGAAATGCATGTGTGTCACATGGAGATGTGAAAATGCTTCCATCCTGAAATGCAGAGTTTTTTTACTTGTTTCAATATTGTTCAAAATTGTTCAACAGCATCATCAAAGTCCTGAGTCACGAGTGATTGAGTGATTGACTAGTGATAAACTAGTGATAAGTGGAGCTGCTCAGAGCGCTTCGCAGGCAGTGGGTGAGAAAGGCCAATCCATTGTGTTAGCAGATGGTCTTGCACGGCTGATGCAGAAAGGCCCACGGGGCACAGCATTGCGAGACGGGGCACAGCATTGCGAGTTGACCCGAAATGGGGGAATATTCGGAATACCAATACCACATAGCATAGCTTAGCATACTACAATATATTATACGTAGATTATTGTATCATAGCCATCAAACAAAGTGGGAGCACGATGAAGCGAGATGGCAGGTGTGTTTTTCTATGTGATATAACTATATAACTATATATATAACTGTTTTTTCCTCAATTTTCCTAAAATTTCAATATAGAAATTCACATATTTTTTTTTTTCCACATGACTCAATGTCGTGGTGACTTTCCAGGCTCCAGCTTCCTGGTGACCTATGCCTCAGCCGCCATGGTGAACCTTTCACAGAGCCACGAAGTTCCTGACCTTTACAGATCCGTTGAGGGATCCGTGTTGGGTTTTTTGAGGATTCTGTGGCGGAGAGATGTTGATATGTGAGTTGTTGATATGTGGAAATCTGTTGATATGTGGAAATCTGTGGGTGGAGATGTCAGGATTTTGTTGGATTTCTGTTGAAAAATGACAACCAAATGGATCGAACAGCTTCCGAAATCCACCACTTTTGAGATACTATCTCAGTCTGAAGACTCAACTCTAGCTGTTTTCCGCGGTGAAGCATTTGCAGAGTCCTGGGTCTTCGAGTTGACATGGCTTGACATGGCTTGACATTCCAGGGTCTTTGTTCAGCAGCCTGCCGTCTTAGCGCCGTCGCCACAGCCCCAAGGTTGTCCGAAGTCACTTCATTCATCAAGACCTTGTCCCGGTTTGCATGCACAACGTGAGGCACGGTCTCGGCGATGCATAGACATTTCGTAGAGCTACCCAGAAAAGTCTTAAATGTAAGGCTGAGCTAGGCTGAGTTGCCAACATTTGCCAACACTTGCCAACATGTGAAATATGAAAATATGTGCAATACATGTGCAAAAATGTGGGAAAAAAGAGCACCGATACAGAGATGTGCTATGTGCTCAGGTCGAATCTCATTCATGATACATTGAATCAAGGTGATACCGCAATGAAACGCGATGAAAAGCGGGTAGCCGGGGTGCCAACCCAAGAAACACAGAACAAACATGTGTATGCTGTTTTCACAAACTGCACAAGCTCCTTTTAGGACATGTTTTCACAAACATCGTTTTAGGCACTTAAGTCTTTCCCACTGCAGTTACTGCCGTGCTTTGTTCAGGATGAAGGACACAGATCTGATGTTGTACTCCGTGATGCTCTTTGTGACCTGGTTGCGACACTTGCGACGTAGCGATCCCATGATCCGATGATCCCATGATGATCTGATGATCTGGGCTGGGAGCTCCTGGGTAAACTCTGTGGTTATGACATGGACATTGCTGTGGAACTTTGAGCAACGGCCTGCATGCTTCACACCATTCACACCCGTCTCCCTTTTCATCGAAAACCAGACCGGATTTGCAGACGAAACGATCAATTTTGACAGGAATAGAGAATTTTTTGACAGGAATAACATTTTGAATAGAACCTAGCGCAATTCAGTACAAGAATCAACAAGGTCATCAACAATCATGCATTTTTCCATCAACTTCCATCAATTTCCTTAGAATCAGGACTTGGTCACTGGGTCTTCTCAGAGCCGCAATCGCCAGGTGCAGCTCACAAAGAGATCCAACCATAGAGCAGCCCTGGAAAAATACGGCAGCTGGGAATGCGCTATTAGCGAAATGCTGGTCACATCTGGTCACATCTGGTCACAACAGAATGCGACACAGCAGTTTTCAGCAGTTTTTGGTATGGACACATGATACACATATGATACACATATGATACACATATGATACACATATGATACACATATGATACACATATGATACACATATGATACACATATGATACACATGATAAACAATGGACAGCAGTGTGTTCCAGCAGGTTTAATCTTCTCTTGTATCTGTGTGTATCTGTGTGTTCCGAGGTGTTTTGCAGCTCTGCTTCGAGGTTTTAGATGCCATCCACGAGCAGCTGGATCACAGGTTGCACACGTCGAAATATGTCGTGTTTTGGGGCAGTGCATTGCTAGCGAGATGGCATGATTACAGCACCAGTGGCATGAACTCAACACAGGATCACAACAACGCCCCCAAAAAAGGGCACACATTTGCTGTCAGAGGTGGCGTGTTGTAGCAGAACTCTGCGTGGTCTTGGGGCAGCTTTTTTGCGTGTGGCACTTGGGCAGACAAAAAATATAGAACCGCTGCAGCCTGTTTTGAGAATTTTGAGATATGGAGCCAACACGTTTGCCCACGGAAATGCTGCTGCATGTCGTGTGCACTGTACGCCAATTTCTGCAAGTCATTCATATTTATGCACTTATGCACTGTCTCTGTTGCCAGGACGAGGGAGTTGCCAGAAACACAGTTTGATCATTGCCAGTTGAGGATCAGGAAGCTGTAGCGATCGCCGAGCGACCAGAACACAAGGCAGGAATCGGCAGGAAGGTCAAATTGTAGTAGTAAGGTATATCGGTATATCATGGTATATATCGTAAAGGTAGTAAGATTTGATAAGATTTGGATATTTTGGATAGGATTTGATTTTTTTCGATGTGTCTGGAAGCTGTTGTTTTACCGCAATCGGCTGTTCATGGCGAACTCCAGGTGACTACGAGCCTCCTGTCACTGTTGGATGCGGCACTGCCACCAGGCGGGCGGACGCGGAAGGCGAAAGGACGCCGTGGATTTCGCTGCGCTGAGCTGCCGAGGTGCCGGAGCCGGTCGAGCTCTGTCCGAGTCCAGCTCAAAGATCGTCACGAAGGCCGGTGTTTTGTTTTTTTTATTTTTCCATGGTTTTTCCGAGACGCCAGATGGCAACGATGGCAACCAGCCGTGGCCGTGTGACAGTGTGGCTATGTGTGGCTTTCTATGCTTTCCACGGCCCAGCGGCTTGTCAGCGGCTTGTCGTCTCCAGGCAATCTTCACGTTGCAGAAGATTTGCGGCGGGGAAGGCGTCAGAAGTGAGGCGATGGCCCATGATGGCCATGATGGCAATGATGGCAATGGGCGGTCTCTCCCCGGGCTTCTCTTTTTCCTGGACCAAAGGTAGAGTTGATATCAGTTGATAAATGTTCGTAACTTGGTACTGGCCAGTTGTGCATGTGGATTTTCTTGATCAGGTTTGTGACAGCAATATCTTGAAGAAGCTGGTGGAGCTTCTGGAAGATCAGGTGAGAAATTTGGCAGCAAGTTGGGTACCATCACCGTCATCATGTATTCTGGTAATTTAACGTAGCTAGGAAAATCACCATTTTTCATAGGTAAATCCATTAAAAATCACCATTTTCAATAGCTATTTTGACATAACCAGAGGGTAACTCACAACTGGTGGATGCCTTTTTGGATCACTGAATCAACATGAATCAACTGCCAAGTGTTCGACGAAGGTTTTTTTTTTCGACGAACGGCAGGAGAACTTGAGCAATGTGGAACTGATGAACAATGCTGGGCTTCCTGAATAACTCGCTGCCGTTGCCACGTTGCCACGTTGCCAGCATGATAAGACTCAGCAGTGATTTCGCCCACGCGCTTGGCCCCTTGATCCCCGGGGGCCCTGACTTGAACGTGGGAATGATATATGTCTTTATCATCTTTATCTTTCCGTTTCTCAGTGTCAAATTCAGAGCTTTAAATGCTGGTGATTGCAGGTACTGCACCTCTTCGCTCTCCTTTCTGTTGGCAGGAGCTGGTTGTTACATGTTGCTACGACTGCTAGATGTTTCAACCGCCATGCCAAGCAAGCTGGGAAGCAGACGTCTTTTTGCTTCTCGGAGTTTCCCAGGAACTGCAGTGCGAAGATTCAACAATTTGGCTGGGGAAGAGTCTACGATGTCCCTCACTCAGACGGCCGACCTGCGATGTCTCGCATTGAAGATCGCTTCATCGCTTCATCGCTTCCACGCTTGGTGTGTCAGAATTGGAGCTGCCCCATGGCTGCCCAACAGACATGACACACGATGTCCAGGTATCCAAAAGATCCAAAAGGTTTGTCCTGAAGTAGGAACATACATGCACGGTTCTCACAAAAACATGTCGAAACTCGTTGATGACATTGATGGAATGTTACGGAATGTTTGCTTTTTTCACTGGTCCCACTCTCCAACAATGATGGCCTAATGCTGCTTGGACGCTTCCGTGCCTTCCGGGAAAAGAGTCACAGTCAGACGAGTCAACGGGTCATGCAAAAGATCACACAGCAAAGTAGACAGCTCAGTAAGCTGTAGTTAGTATATGTTAATATGGGTATGGGTCAATACCTATAGATACATTTTTAATGGGTTATTCACATCCATTTTAACCCAGCTATTTTTAGGGGTTCACGGCACGGTACCAGGGTTTTGACTCATAGCCATATTAGTTAGTGATCCCTCGATCCAAGATTTTGATCACTAAATTTTGTGATGAATAAATTGTGATACCAATTCATCTAGTTAGCTATTGAAAATGGCCATAGAAATAGTGGATTTTCCCATTGAAAATGGTGATTTTCCATAGTTATTCATCTAGTTAGCTGGTTGCTGGTGACTGGAACCATGGCTTTTATGGTTGGATTATGACTTTCCAGAAACAGTTGGGAATGGAAAATCGGGCCCCAACTGACGAACTCACTCACTCCATCATGAATTTCAGAGGGGTGGCGAAAAACCACCAACCAGACAGAATATCACATCATATCATGTAATCTTTTTGTCACTGGCAATCATCCGATTATGTCATAATCATTTGGGATATCCTATTATAGTATATCAACCACCAACCAGTTAGTGATATCGTTTATTTTCATGATTATTAATGATTATTAATGGTTATTAATGGTTAATAGTTAGTGATATCGGTTATTAATGGTGATTATTAATGGTTAACTATAACCACCAACCACTTCGTGATCCGATGAATTTTCCCCCGGCTGCCCCCCGGCGTTTTTCCAAGACGTTGATGGCTTCACCGCTGGCTTTGAGTCAAGACGCTGTCAGAGAAAGGACGATGTTTGAACTCGAGCCGAGACCAGCTCCGTTGTTGTTGACATGTGGGATTCCTAAGTCATGGGGGATCCTGCAGATTCCCAAAATGATGGGTTAATTGATGTTAATTGATGTTAATTGATGTTATAAAAGAAAATCCATCTATAAATGGTGGATGTTAAGGGGTACCCGGGGTAGCCCTATGACTTAGGAATCCCCCATTGTTTTTTTTTTGTTAAGATGTCCAGTTGGACTGTCCAATATCCAATGAGGTGCCGAATCACTTTACCAGACGTGCAGGATCCAGGCGATCCAGAACAACATCAAGAGCTTTGCCAAGTGAGCCCCACAGAGTCACCCAAGAGAGTCACCCAAGAGTTCGCCAGAAAAACCACCAAAACCATGGCCAAAACTGTGCCTCTGTGGCCTCCATGTGGTCAGCACAAGACCAGAGATGTTTCACCGATCCAAAGATGTCCAAAGTGATGGTCTGTCTTTGCACCTTGCGCGGCAATTTAGATCTGCTTGGCAACAACCAAGCATAGTGCATCATAGTGCATCATAGTGCGCAAGAGAACCTCTTGCAAAGGTCAAGAGAAGATGAAACCGTCTCAAAGCAGCATTTCTGATTCCTGGCATCTAAGAGATTCAAAGATGATACGACAGTTCACGACAGTTCACGACAGTTCACGACAGTTCACGACAGTTCACGACAGTTCAGGGCAGTTCAGACTGATCTTCCTCAGCGTGTGCTTCAAGATATCAAGACATCAAGCAACCTAAGCCTCCCATTTCTATCCATTTCTTTCCATTTCTTTGGATCATTTTGGATCTACCTGCTTTGCACCTGGCCCCCCATCCTGCTTTCCACGAGACATTTTCCTCTTGGTGTTCCTGTTGCAGGTCAGGGGGATAGGACCAGGGCCAGTGGACCAGTGGACCACTATCTCGGCACGGCTTTTCCTCTCTTTTTAGCCTTGAACAAGACATCGCCAAACCACTTCACTTCGAGTTTAAACATCACAACCCCCGAAAACTCTTACAGAAACCATCAGAAACTCAGTCAGAAACCCAGAAATTTTCGCTTTGGCCCATTGAGCCTTGCAATGGCGTTCTGCACGGCATGCTGCTCCAGTGCTAGTGTGGAAATTCCTGTGGATGATATGGTCGAGACAAAGATGCCAGTTGTGAACCGGCGGAACCGGGAGGAGCTCACAGCCGCCACCTAGAAAGTGGCTGCGCCCCGAAAGTTCGACAAGAAGCGCAATGGGGTGCTAACTGCACAGCACCTTTTGACAACTTTCAATGACAAGCAAATCCGCGTGAGTGCAGTAAATGTGGCACTCATGCTTGAGAGAGCCGACAAAAATGCAGATGGCGTTCTGGATTTCACGGAATTTGTAGAGTGGTTGTGTGAATGCCGCGTTGAAGAGAGATGGGAGGAGTTTGCTAGACAGAGCTTTGCGGTGGAAAGCATGTTGTTGCTCTTCTACAAAGCTCGAGGTTTCACCGTTCAAGTTGAGAGCCTTCTTGGCACAGTGCCAGAGTTGCCTGTGCCAGATGCTCTACAAAGCTTGGACTTAGTTGAACTGATGGAAGCAACCGAACTTTCTCCAGATCCCATTCAACAAGCCTTGAAATTTCGTGAGATTGCAGCCTTTGCAAAGAGAACGGCTGGAAATTGCTTGGGCCTCATTGATTCTGTGGTCAGATATCGAGAGAAGCTGTGGAAATCAACCGAAGGGCATCGTCAGATTTTGGGCCTTGAAACCAATGAAACCCATTCGGAGAGTCTTGTGCTTGCTGGTGCCGGGCAGGTTTTCGGGATTCGTTTAAGCCTGGAAGGCGCCCTAAATTTAGTGAACATCCACCGGAAAGTTGTCTATGCCCTGCATGGAATCAATCATTTATTCAAGAAGCTGAGGCATTGCAGTGTCGCCTTCATTGGATCCCTGCAGAAGGCAAAAATAGTAGATACTTTCATACTTTCTTGGCAAGTACCGATGCCTGTCAGAAACTTGCATATTTCGAGGAACTCATGAGTTACCACAGCGGGTAAGGCTCTCGCTTCGGGATACGTCGAGTGCATCGCTTCGGGCTACGCCTGATGCATCGCTTCGGGATACCTCCTCATCATCATCATCATCAGCATCAGCATCATCATCATCACCATCATCATCATCATTCCCCTCACAAACCCTAAATGTCTGAGTCAAGTAATTAGACAAGAAGAATGATGTTTTCCGTGTTGCCCATTGTGATGTTTTCCGTGTTGCCCAAAGTGAGCGTCCAAAGTGTGAGGAGTGTGTGATCTCTGGATGTTGCCTGAAGTGATGCGTTTGGTGTTGCCTTAAGTGATGCGGGCACCGCTTTGCAACTCAAGATCTGGAACGTCTCTTGCAAGCAGCTGAAGCATTTGAAGCATCTGAAGCTGAAGCTGTAGGGAAAGTTTCGGAAACATTTCAGAGGTTCAAAATCCCATGGAAGGAGATCAAAATCAGTACGAGAAGGCGCGACGTTTAGCAGAAGGCTACGATGATTGGAGCATCAAACTCTGGAATGCCACGAATGTGGCTTTGTACCACGTCTGCAAACAGTACGGTATCGAAGTGCCCGAAGTGCCTGGCGGCTCCAAGGACCAAACCAAATCCAGCATTCCATTACTTAAAGGTTTTCGAGATGTGACAAGCACAGAATGTCACATCATGGATGATATTCGCTAATATCATCAAATTTGCAAAACACAAAGATTTTTCCAAGGCAAGGCCCCCAGTCTGTGCGTCCAGCACTGTCCAGCTTGAAGACCTCTCACCTGATGCGGGTCATGCTGGCCATGGCGTCCAGGTTACCTGGACGCTACGCTGACACCTGCGCAAGGGCGCAAAAAATGACTTATGGGTGAAGATGACAGGATATTGCGGGATATTGCAGGATATTGCAGGACGGCATTGATTTTTGGCATTGAATTCTTCGGCTTCTTTGGAAATCTTGAAAATTGACATAGATTCGAAGCACTCGAGACGTCTTTTTTTTGACTGGAAAGTGCTGAATTGTGATTTTCATGGTATCCAAATGTATCCAAACTCGCAGCCTTTGAGGCCCTGAGAGTTGCAATTGAAATTGCCCTCGATTTCCCTAGTTTTGACAAGTTGCAACTTGTTGGTGTATGGTGACTATATTGGATTGTACTTGATCATCTTGAGATCATCTAGAGATCATCCAGAGATCATCTTGACCCAAGTTGCGAAGAGTTCCTGCACAGTTCCAGAGTTCTTCGGGTTGCTCTACCTGGCATTTCTATAGCTCGGTCGTCATCTCGGGCCCTGTACACAGTTCGGATCTCAGCTACGATGCCACGATGCGTTGCGGTCTCGGATGTCTCGGTCAAATCAGGTGCTGTTTGGCCGTGCCAGACTTGCGAATCGTCGTCCCGCCCTGATGCCGCTGTATGAGGAGAGCGGGACAGAGGAAACCAACAGAGACCTTCGTAATACGTTCGTAATACGTACTACGTCCGTATGGTCAACAGATGTCAACAGATGTCAACAGATGTCAACAGATGTCAACAGATGTCAACAGATGTCAACAGTACTCCATGCGTGGCAGTGCGTTGTGGCAAGTGAGCAGGCACTGAGCAGATCCAGCCTTTCAAAGTCTCCGATTGCCAGGAGAAATTCATTTGTCCTTTCTCCATCCGATTCTCACAAGCTCGGATACGTCCAACCTTTCAGGCCTGGATCAGTTCCAAATTGCAGAGCTGGATGCAGTGGGAATTTCCAAACTTTGGTCATTGGTCATTGTTCTCGAAGGATGGTCGAGATGTAGAAGCTTCCATGGAAGAAGTGGAGGCATGGCATGGCCTGATTACCACAAGATTTGAAAGGTAATAATATGACAACATTATATATATATAGACATAATTTGCACATATGCAAAACTTATGCATATATATATATATGTATCTATATCTATCTATCACCTTAGCACATATATATGCGTAACTATATATTATTATATATATAACTACGCACATATATATATATATATACATATATATATATATATAACTATACATATATATATATAACTATACAAATATATATACATTCATTCATTCCATTCATTCATTCCATTCCATTCCACTCCATTCCATTCCACTCCATTCCATTCCATTTCATTCCATTTCATCCCATTTCATTCATTCATTCATTCATTCATTCATACATACATAAATACATACATACATACATACATACATACATACATACATAACTATATATATATATATGTAACTATGTATATATATATGTATATATTTATACACATACATATATACTTGTATGCCTATATGCCTATATGCATATAAACATATGTAAATATATAAATAAATAAATAAATAACTATATATATATATTATACCAACAGATTTACATATTTACATGTATACATATATGTAGTTTAACATCTCACCAGGCTGTGGAAGCCCCAGAGGGCCCTCTGAAAGATCGCTACGACCTGCTGCTCAGGCAGATCCCACAGATCCGGCTGGACTTGAACGGCCAAAAAAATGGCAACTTTGATATGGTTTTAATAATGGCAACCATAAAATGGCAACCATATTTACTATGGTTCATTTCTGTGGTTCATATGGTTTTACCAAAGTCCATTAATGTGGTTTTACCTTAAATGGTTCATTTTTTGGCCAAAGTTGCGAAGAAAAAGTTGCCATGATTCTCCACTTTCTAGTCGATCTCAATGCCGGTGTTTCTTTGTTTCGTGAAACACTCGTGGAATTTCCCGTGCAGGGCGCCATTTCCTCCCATTGAAATCATTCGGTGGTGGCCGAAGCTCCGGGAAGAGGCACGGTTGGTTTTTTTCAAATAAAAAACGGACAAAGCAGGACGGCATTTTAAACATGACTTAACAGTGTTATCATCAATGATCATTAGTTATCATTGTTTCTTTCTTTACACGCAAAGAGAAAAGAATAGAAAAGACACTCCCTTGAGATCCAAATCAAAAACGATCAATTCGTGAATATTTGGGTCTCAGTTTGGATCAACCAGGTTTGCACTCATCTCGAACTCGATATCTCTTTCGATATCGAGTTCGAAAGGTGTTGTTTTTTTCCGTTTAGAGGATAGAATGGCTATGAATGGCTGACCTGTGGACACTGTGGACATAGCTTCACTGTTGACCTGATACCTGGTCAGGATGGTGAAACACTCCTGGACGAGAATGGCAAGACAATCTTAGGATTTTCGACAGTTTCGCAAAGCACCCTTCGCTAAAAACCATTTGGCAATATGAAACTAGCGATTTTGAAGTTGGTATTCATAGCAACTGCATTTGCTGCATTTGCTGCAGTTGCATTTTTCCCCCTTTTTCATAAGTTAAGTTTTCAACGCCACGTAGACTCCGTAGACCCTTCAACTTATGTGCAACGCCATTTTCCAGGAGAACCATGCTGGTTCACCTTTGACAACAGAAGGCTCTACTGTTTGCAGGCCTGCGCCATTCTGTGATTAAACTATTCCGAGTTCCGAAAAATGCTGAGGGATACGTTATGAATCAGAAAAAAACAGAAAAATCATCTCATATCCTCATCAATAAATCCATGTCCTGGCAGTATTGCAGTCCTTAAAGTCTCATTCTGTCTCATTCTGTCTATTCTGTCAGGCTGCAGCTATCAAGAATTGGCCTTGCCGAGCAGCAGCAGTGGTGTGCGGCTTAATGACTGTCACTAATGGCATCGTGCACGAATCGTGCACCTCGACGTTTTTTTTTCAGGTCCACGTCATGCACGATCTGCCGGCGATTTCCTCAGAGATGGCGCCGCCATTTTTTCGTCATCCATGCCATTGGCCTTGGGCCGAGGTCTCCAAGTGCGCGCCCAAAAAGTTTCGAACAACGGATCTAGGCGGGTGAAAGGAAGGAAACACACTGGCAGGTTCAAACGAATCTTGAGAATCAAACGAAATCAAACGAAATCAAACGAAATCAAACGGATCAAACATCTGAGGATGTCTTGGGCGCGTTCCTGGGTTTCACAAATTTTGATCAAAATCACCAGATGAAAGTTTGAGACCTACTTGAAGCATCTTGAAGTCGAACTTGGGATCTTTGGAGATTCTGGAGATTCTGGCGAAAACCCCTGGCGAAAACCCCTGGCTAAAAACGGGTTTTCCAGGCTGTTCAGTGCGAATTTCCCGACGGGATGATGTTGTCCCCAAAGCGACCTGGACTTGGATGGAGGCAGCGGGCACTGAGTCGAGCCGCATGGAACGGATGACAGGGTGATGTGATACAATGAACTGCAGCCATACCATGCCATACCTATCATGTCAATTCAAGTCAGTTCAGTTGATATCATACATGAGGTGTTGTAGCTAACCGCATCGACAAACAAGATTCAGATACCAGAAACATATCACTACTGATTGTCCGCTCCGTTGAGCAGACAAGACAGAGATATCATAGATATCCAGTTGGTCAGAGCATCACAAAGCTGTTTGTTTTGAATCATTTGAATCGGAAAAATTGGATCGGAAACATCAGAAGCTGGATCTGGAGAATCTGGAGAATCTAGGGGATCTGAAGGATCTGGAAGCTAAGGCTTGGTTCACCTTGGTAAAAAAGTTGGTTTAACTTGGTTGGCACCTGCTTCGCAAATGGACCATGCCATGGAGCCGTGGCCACGGTGGCCGCGGTTTGCGCGGTGCGCGTGGTTTGCGCGGTGCGAAAGCTGGAAGATTCCCAGCAGCGCGCACAGCCGAGGTCACCTCAGTCGCTGCAGTGGTGCTTTGGAGTTTAACTCGCTGTTGACAGATCTGACAGATCTGACAGCTGCCACTGAGGTTTTTGCGTTTCGAAGCCAGCTGGGCGGCAGTGGTTCCACCAGTGGCCCACACTTGGCGCTTCCCTTGGAGCCGGTCAGATCCGGAGATTGGTCAGAAGGGTTGGGGCCCCAGTGGATAGCTGCCATGGGGTTCCTTTGTTAAACGTTTAGGGCATTTAGGGCGTTTAGGGCGTTTAGGGTTCAGGGTTGGTCTTTGAAATGAGTCAGAATTTATGCCAAAACGAGCTGGAAGAATTCATGCAGCTAAACATATGCCAAAACATCAACATTCAGGACATTCAGGAATTCATGCAAGCAAAAGCAGCTAGGTGCCAAATTTCTGGCAGACTTTAGGCACCCTGTGAACCAAGCCTACAGGCAAGCCTACAGGGGATATGGACATAAGCATCGTCAACTCTTGTACAGTTGAGAAAACTCCATGCCCAGTCTCTCTTGATGGTTGTGTTTTTGAATGTTTTTGATCAGCTGACATCCACTTCTCCCGACTTCTCCCTTGTTTTTTGATGTTTTTTGATGCTCCGAGCGCTTGACTTCCTAACGGAACCTGCTCGCTTTGCCACAAGCAAAACGGCAACAAGCACCGCTTTTGTCTGGATCTCTGCAATGCGCAACCCTGAAGTGGAGACTGCCATTTTTACAGCCCATCAATATGCATGTTGCGCATGTTGCCTATCTTCCTGGCCTTCCTACAGTGTCCCAACTGCTTCCTCCGCATTCGTTTCTGTGGTTTCCTTGGCCAAGTACAAAGAGATGTGATAGAGCAGCAACTGATACTTGTTTTTTTTTTCCCCTCTCTCTCTCCCTCCCTCTCTCTTTCTCTCACTTTCTTTCGCTCTATAGTGCAGAATGTGTGTGTGTGTACAAATATATCAAACATAAGACTATATGTCTAAATAGTAATGCTCACCTTCTGTGGCCAAGGCCAAAGCGCCCAAAGCGCCCAAAGCGTCCAAGGCGTCCAAGGCGTCCAAGGCAAAGTCGCAGCCGCGGCTGACCATGGCGCAGATCGCCGCCCAGCCGCAGCCTCAAGGTTCACATGGGGTGTGAAAATTGGGTACCACAATAGTTATATACTAAACATAGACTACAAACTGTGGTCCCATAGGGCTTAAATTTCGATTCATCGCCACATAATCCCGTATTAAAAAAAATATAGATAGAGTGAGCTGTTGACTCTCTTCAGTCTCTTCACTCTGTTACACAATGGCGACTGGTCGGTGAAGGCAGTCTGTTTTTGACGTTGAACGAGTTGAGCTGTTGGTGAACTCCGACCGGTCGGAGGGTCGGAGTTCGCGGAGTTTGGGGCGACGGCGTTGGGTTTCGGCCGTAAGGCTCCGAGCTCGGAAGGAGCGTCTGGGACTCATGGGATTTGGCGGATCTGGCTGTTTCGGATGAAAATGGCAAGACATTTGAAATTTGATGAAATGATTTGAAATGATTTGAACTGATTTGAAATGATCCAAAAGTTTGATGGCTGAACGTTTCGTGTGCAGATGCAGATCCGAGGCAAGCGGCAAAAGAAAGATCGAGACAAGATCGAAGAGTTGGAGAGTGACGCGAATGACACGAGTGACGCTGAGTTCGAGGTGCGCCGCCGCCGTGGAAGTTGCCAATCGGCACACCTTCACACCTTTGAAATCGGGACGACAGGATTGGGACGACTTTGGCCGTGCCACTGGTTGTGTGGTTGGTGGTGCTGAGCGTCATGGGTTGCTCAGTAGCGAAAAATGGTAGAGCAGCAGCAGCGGTTGGAAAAACCTCAGCTGCGTCCAATCCAAGGCAAGTGTTGGTCTCTGTGGATGACTCAACCGTCATTTGCCAAATTCCCAGAGGCCGGCGAGCGTCCGGTGCTCAGGTGACTCAGGGCTGCGGCAAGAATGAAGCAATGGAAGAGATCAGAGATCCACATCCAACGCATCCATGGCTTCAGTATCTTCAGTTGGGTACAGAAACCTTTCAACGGCAAATTTCGGACCAGCCTTGAGGCCAAATCTGGAGCCCATTGTTGGCGACATGGTCAACATTCTTTGGACATCTGCAGCTGCAGATGCTGAAGTGGAAGCCTTTGTGAGCCATTTCTTTAACACGGGGGCCACAGGGGACCCTACAAGATTGGTAACGAAGCTTGCTAGAGAGATGGCTGGAGATAGCTAGAGATTGTTGGTGATGTGAGGCAGTTGTCGAGGAGGTGGGATGCCGAAACATGCCAAAACCATCCAAAAGCAGGTGATTTTGCGTTGGATTTCTTCAGATTTCTTCAGCTTGTTCCGGTGTCTATGGGTTCGGTCTCAGTGGCTTGGCAGTCAGGTGCTTCCTCGCAAGAGCACCTTGATCCGCAGGTGCGACACGTCGTCCCACAGAAAAAGGTACAGCTACGATAGCTACGATAGCTACGGGGGTCCAATGATTCAATGGGTGGTGCAACGGCGCAGGCATGGCACAGCGGCAAAGCCGCAGGTGCTTTGTGCCAACCTCGACCTGGCGATTTTGGTTCTCAGCATCGAGCCCAACTTTTCAGAGGCCATCTTTATGGATCGATGTTTGATGACCCTGAAAGCAACAGTTTTTTCGATATCTAGCTGATATTTGTACAATATAGCATAATAATATATGTATATATATATAATATATATATATATAATTGTATATATACATATATACATATGTACAATACAGACTCAGACAAAGAGTTAGACATAATTAGACGGTTTCATCGTGGTGGTTTTTATTTTTGGAACTGCAGGGAATGGTGGATCGGGTTCTGATCAGCGCCCATGCTCAAGAGCTGGATGTGGTGCTGGTGCTGAACAAGGTGGGCACATCCAATGTCCGCTCCCGTTGGGGCCTCGAAAGATGGCTTCGTCATCTATATTTGTGACAATACGTGATAGTTATATGATAGTTATGTGATAGTTATCTGGATATATACATATACATATATATGTATATATAATCATGGATTAGCTATAGATGATACATAAATTATGCATATAGCCATCCCGGCCAGCCCATTTTCGGGTTCCAACTTTTGACCCCCATTTGACGAGGAACCCAGCGTCCAATGGTCTAGGCAGATTTGGTTCCAAAGGGGAGCCCAGCACGACATGATGTGGCCAGCTCAAAGTGTGCTCATTCTTTAGCAGTTTAGCATAGTTTAGCAATGCGAGTCTGTAGGTGTAGAGGTCAGTGAACATGTTTGGCTCAAGATATGTCCCAGGTTGAACGTCGCTTGTCAGTCTATGAGCGGATCGGTTACAAGGCGCTTTTTCAGAGGTGACTTCAGTTTGTGCAGTTCATGTGCAGTTCATGTGCAGGTGCTCTTTGTGAGTGCGTTGGAGGGTCAGGGTGTGGAGGACTTGAGAGCGCTCCTCTGTGGTCGTCAGATGCTCATCTCTTGTACTCAAATAGTGAAAGTGGATGAAGGTGGATGAAAGTGGCGGTGTAGAACTTGATCCAAATTGATCCACGTCGCTGCGAAGGCACAAGCATTTTGGTGGGAAATAGTGGCGTGGGCAAGTCGCACTTGCTGAACAGACTGGGCCAGGCAGGTGAACGACATGACAATCTGTGATCCCATCACCAGACTCGCCAGACTCACCAGATTCACGAGACTTGCGGCATCCCCCTGTCCCTTCGAAGCCGTGGTCAGGGTGAAATTGCAGTGACAGTTGGCAACATCAGCGAGAAGCGGGGAATCTGAGATGATTCTGACAGATGCTGAGGCAGATGGAGAGACTGCTGACGCCGCTGAGGCTGAAGTTAGGAAGACATGTGACAACCACCACGACATTGCCAGTGACTTAGGGCTGGGAGACAGACTGAGTGCGTGTTCGACTGCGTGTTCGACTGGGCGAGGCATCGTCTACCCGGTGGGGGCGACCCTGCCTATCTCATTGATTCTCCAGGCAGGGCTCCATGGGCAAACGGCAAACGGCAAACCCGGGCTGAGCGCGGATTTTTTTTTGATTTTCGTCAGGAGCACGACGCTTCAGCATTTGGGATGTGAGGCCCGAAGAACTCAAGGACCACGACAAAATGCGACAAACTAGGACAAACTACGACAAAGATGATAAGAAAATGCAAGAAGTTTCTCCGAAGTTGCAAGAATCTTCACAAAGCCCCAGGAGCACTTTGTTGAGTTCATCCCCTACGCTTCTGGTTGCAAATTTTCGGATTGCCGCCATTTGGAGGCTGGATGAAGGTAAGATATGGCAAGTTATGGTGAGATTGGGATGAAAGTGATGATGAAAGTGTAGCAGAAAGATCCAGTGATTGGGATTGCTGATTAAAGACAAAAAAGACGGGTGCCTTTTTGCGCCGGCGCCAGGAGCCGAAGTGCAAGGTGAAAGAAGCTGTGGAGGCGCCTTCTGGACATTTCTGGACGACTGCCGCGACTGCCGACTTTTGGGAGCCCAGACTGGGCCTTTGATAATCTCATGGGACGATGAAAGGATTGTACAAGATATGACAAGAGATTACAGCCTTCCTTCAAGGTCTTCCCGTCTTCCTTCCCGTTTTCCTCGGAAATTCTGCTGATTTGTCCAACGGCATGATAACTTGTTTTCCAGTTCATCTCTCTTGTTTTATGTTGGCCTGTGGCAACCTCCAGGAGGGCTACATACCTCGAGAGCGATACGTATCGTACAAGCGCATCCACCACTTGCTTCTGGAAGGCATGGCCTGCATGGCTTTTCTCTGCATTTCTCTCCAGGGCGGTGCATTTATTTTGAGACGAGAGAGTTGCAAAGGAGAATTCATCAAATTTATCTCCAAAAGTGCTTCTACTAAAGGGGCAAATTTCTCTTCAAAATCAGAGATGATGAGGCAACCACTTTCAGAGTCCAATACTGATCAATACTGCCAATACTTCACTTTTGTCTTTGGTTTCTGACAGTGAATGAATGAATGAATGAAATGAAATGAAATGAAATGAAATGAAATGAATGAAATGAATGAAATGACATGACATGAAATGAAATGAATTGAAATGAAATGAAATGGAATGAATGAATGAATAAATGAATGAAGGAATGAATGAATGAATGAATGAATGAAGGAATGAATGAATGAAATGAATGAATGACATGATGACATGAATGGCATTAATGACATGAATGACATGGAATGAAACGAATGTATCAATGAAAGAATGAATGCATGAATTACTGAATGAATGAATGAATGACTGACTGGCATAATTAATCTATTTTTTCAGGTCTTGATAAAGTTTAAATCTGTAAGTTCATAAAATCATGAATTCCCAGACTTCCAAACCGCCAACCCAAACCGCCGGATAAGCTCTAGTTGAGTGAAGTTGTTTTGCCCATGTGCCCATGTTTCACTCGATCCTTGGCAAGGCTCTGAAGGTGCCCGGGTCACAGAGTGCCTTGGAGTCCTGGAGACATTTGGACATCTGGAGACGGGTCACAGTTCAGAAACGCATTTATAGGCACTATATAGATCTTCATAGTAATAGTACGTATGCAATAGATTGTAATAGATTGTAATAATACAATAATGTATAATTAATGTACAGCAATGATTTTCAAGCATGCTGCACTTGCTTGTCACAATCGCAGTTCGCGAGGTATCTTCCCAGAAACTCAGTGGCCTCCCCTTTCCCCGTTCTGTGCCACCAAGGCTTCGAACAGCGGCAGAAACGAGAAAAAAAATGCGCGGCTGCGATACCATGCAGTGTTGCTGCATTTGTATCACATATTCAATACATATTATGTATATATTATGTATATATATATACATGTATCTATTCATTTTCAATACATATTTAGCTGCACGCATTTGACGTATCTATCATTTTACTGTTGGTATTACAGTTGCTTTGGCTTCAGTTGCTGAGTTCGCATTGCCAGTTGCTTCCCGAAAAGCAGGCTGCTGGGCAAATTGACCGAGATTCCGCCGAATCTTGGCTGATTGCTGCAGTTGATTCATGTTGATCCTGTGAAGTGGTAGCGCTGTGACAAGGACTACAGGCGATCAATGGAGGGTATCATGCTTGATGAGAATAAGGAGCCGTGGCAAGTTCTACACATTGACAGTTTCAAGTACAAAGATGTATGACATATGATCATCATTGTTACAAGAATCCTTGAGTGCTGGCATCAGCCGAGAAACCGCGTGACTGATCATCTCATTTGTTGCCTCCAGGATAACGACATTCACCATTTCATGCAACTTCATGCATCTTTGTCTAGATAATCAGGGAGAGAAGGTATGATGCGGCAGTGCAGCCAAAGCCCAACAATCCATTTTGGGTGGCGGTTCGAGCCAAACGATGGACTTGGCGGCTTTAGAACAGACATAGTTGGAAGGCAGCACCACCATCAAAAGTTGCAGGGTGCGAGGGCTGGCATATAGTTTAAGTTGACGCCTAAACGTGTTTTTTCATCTTGGCGAGACTTCGAGAAGATTCCATCAAAAGTGCAAAGGACAGAGACACAGATGACATTGGGCGATGTGAGACAATGCTGCAGCAGCTGCGATGCAGAACTTGTGCAGGAGCATTGGTCCGAGCTCCTTGATGTCCCTGTAGACTTCATGGGAGGGTCCAAAGCGCTTGTTTTCTCTCCAGTTTTTTGTTTCGTTGGTTGTTGGCTGAAGTCATTTGAAACGGCCAGGGGAGGTGGTGAGGTTGGGCACTTAGAGATAACCACGGATTTTTTTTTGTGTCCAGATCGCTTGAAAAGTGAGGTGAACAGCAAACTGAACCGCTTGTGCAAGATGTTGTAACAGCGTGAATTCAGGACTATCAGCTCTATCGCCCCAAATGGGATGAGGACTGGAACATTTGGAACTCACACATTTTTTTGCGAAAATTTAAAGTGGAAAGGGTCGATTTGGGACATCGGATCAAATTGAGCGTATTTCGAGAAAGAGAAAGAGTCGTTCATGTTTGATTCAGGACCGAGAAGAGTCGACTGTGAATACAAGGAGCTTGTGTGAAGAAAACCATGTAGCTAGCACTGAGGTCGCAAAACTATTTGTTATTTGTCATTTGCAGCTTGTTGTTCTTTCTCTCATCATGTTTTTTTACTTGCATCTTTCAGTTTCGTGTATTCAGTTATACACATAATATATATAATGTATAATATATAATATATAATATATAATAAATAATATATAATATATAATATATAATAAATAATATGTAATATATAATCTATAATATATCATATATAATATATAATGTAGTATATAATATATAGTATATAATATATAATATATAATATATCATATATATAATATAATATATAATATAGTATATAATATATAGTATATAATATATAATATATATAATATATATAATATATATAATATATATAATATACAATATATAATATATAATCTATAATATATAATCTATAATAAATATATATTATATATTATATACATAATATAATATATATATACACCTAGATATATACATATCCCCATTGGTATCACCACTGTATCGCCATTGAAACGTTTCTGCAGGACAGCACGCCGCATCTTAAAAGCAGGAGGCTGCCGAGTCAGCAGAGCAGGCGATGCTGTTGCGATGTGTTAAGGATACAGCTGCCGAAGATCATGCATGGATAGGAATAATGACTGGATGAAAGTAACAGTCGAAAATCATAATATTACTGATTATGATGATGATGATGATGATGACGATGATGATGATGATGATGTCATGTGCGTGAAATTATATGATATAATGCACTTTTTATAGTGCTGTACGTTGCTGTACCACATCTATTTGGACAGATTGGAGGTCAGCACTGCCAGGTACAGAGGCTCAAGCAGCTGCTGCAACAGTTGCTGCAGCAGCAGCAGCAGTTCCTTGGTCGATGGTCAATGGTTGGTCCATGGGTTGGTCGATGGTTGGCACTGAGGCGGCCAAAGCATCTTCTTCGCTTGCCCGGAAAGGCAGCAAGGATGCCGCCAAGTTGGATTCTCAGAAAATCGATCGAAAATATCGAAAATATCGAAACTTGGAACTTGCGACCGTAAGACTCCGTAAGACTCCGTAAGACCATGAAAAGACCCTTTGTGTTTCAAGTTCCACTCCTTGTGAAGAGAAGCAGATTACGATGCCACAGTGAGATCATTGTGAATCTTGAAAACGTTCCGACTCGTTTTGTTTCACTCTATTCAGGCCAGCTGAGGAAACCATGAAGGACCGAGACAGTGAGAACGGAGCAAAGCGGGGCATATGATCAAACTTTGAACAGACCCAGAATGTCACTGTCCAAACTCTTTGCCACACAATGCGTACCGTGTGGCTTACGTCGGAAGACTCACGTCAGCTGTACTCACAGTGCGACAGTGACTCAGACGCTTAGATGGACCAGCAAAGCCCACATGTCTGAAATGGGTGCAATGACACTGGCTTCATTTGTCGAGGAGACGGAAGCAGATGCCTCTGACCCATGGACACCATCTCAGAATGATCAAGATGCTGCAACTGAGAAGGTTTGAACCTTCGGTTTTCACCATTTGGATTAACATATTAGCATATTAGCATGGCATTTTCCGAACTCACAAGCGTGAAGCATAGAGATTTGTTCCTAAAGTCCAGTGATTCTGGTCTGCACTGAGGGCTCTCGGTCTGCTGCCCAGTCAAGACTGAAGGGAGATGGGTTTAGGAACGGTAGTAACGTTTAGATGTGTGCGAACATGTCCAAACCACGCCTATCAATGAACACTACTTGGAAAGGAGGCAGCACTGGGAGTGTTTGCCGCAATCTTAAAGAATAGCCAGGAAACAATGTTTGAGGTTTTCGTGTTTCTTTGGTCAAGTCGCGTTGCGTCACTCTAGTCTTCGGTGCTTTGGTCGGCTAGTGCTCTGGTCTCTTTAGCGTTTGCTGCTGGTTTCCCTGTCTTTGTGCCAAGATGTTTTGGTGCCCTCGTTTGAAAGCCAGTGGGAACAGGAACTGAAACACAAGCAGAGCAAACACTGGCAAACATCAACAATCACAGAAGCGACCGTGACAAATTGAAGATGAACATGAAACACGGCACATTTCAACTACTGACATGCTTGGATGATTTTTCAACCACAAATACATCCTTTATCGCCACCGCAGAAGAACCATTGTAACAACAACACAACAACAAGCAGACACCACCAGCAGCACAGAGAAGAACAAGGAACGACTGCAAGATCAATTTGCTTCCAGCAGCAAGGGAAGAATCATGAAAACATTTATATATACATTGCAGATTTCCTTCCCAGAAGATCGTTGCAGCTTTGCAGATTCATTTCGGATTGGCGCGGTTGTAGTATGGAAGAGTCCAACCTCTAGACGTCTTGTGGATCCCATCTGCCCTCAAGTGGATCTATATGAGTCATATATGTATATGTATATATACATACATACATACATACATACATACATATATATATATGTATATATACATATATATATATATATATGTATGTATGTATAGGTATATATGAGTCATACGAGCATATTACTTTGAGTGGCTTAATATATCTATATTCCTTGTCGTGCACCGTTCTGGTGCACAAAGTACTGTGTTTTTTGAGGCAAAACAATGCAAGCGTCTGCGACCGAGTGGGATGGCATGGGCAACTTGGATCCAATTTGAAGCTTAGAGGAGCCGGCCAGAGGAGCCTTTCCCCTGGAACCCCTTTTTCCAAGGGGTTCCGGGGGTTCAGTGCCTCATTTTGATGCAAATATCTCATCTTCAAACAGTTTGAAGAAAGACAGAGACACACTCTTTCTGATTTGTTTTTCTTCGAGCAGTGCTTCAAAGTTTCCACACAGTGACAGCAGAGTGCTCGGACATGCTGTGACCATGCTGTGACCATGCTGTGACCTCAGGTAGCGGATACTATGACGAGTCTGAGGGGTACGGTCAAGATCTGAACTCGATGTACCTGGCGGCATACAATGGAGCGCAAGCATCGATGGCCTGGCAGTTCCAGCAGCAAATGATGGGCGGCATGCTGATGCAGATGCAACAGATGCAGATGCAGCAGAGGCTCCAACAGGCGAAAGCCCAGCGGGCCCGGGAAGCTGCGCTGAAGCAGAAAGCGGAGAAAGAGGCCAAAGCAAAAGCAGCTAAGGAGGCGGAACGTGCAGAACGTGAAAGGGTGAGGGTAGCAGAAGCTGTGATGCGTCTCAAGAACCAACAGATGGGATCCATGGGATCCATGAGCTCTATGGGCTCGGGCTCAAGAGCCAATGAACTGCCAAAGCAGTTTGGCTCTCTTGGCTCTCTTGGCTCTTTGGGGTCCTCTCTGGGCTCCAATGAATTGCCCAATATGGGTTCCATTCTCTTGAGAGAACTCAATGGTTTCAATTCGGCCGGTGCTCCCGGTCCTAGTGCTAGCACTGGTAGCACAGGTAGCACTTCCGGAGTTCCGAGTGCAAGCGCTAGCGGTCCCAGCGCCTTTGGCGCTTCCCTTGGGAACATTGGGAACGGAGCGCTCGGAACTCCAACCCTCAGCAGTGCCCTGGGCACTTTGGGCAGCGTTGGCAGTGTTCTAAGCAGTGCATCCAATGCGAAGCCCTCCGCGGCGTCGACGTCAGCGAAGGGCGGTGATGCGTCAAGCCAAAGCACAAAGGCAGGACCACTTGACGACGTGACGACTCGTGACGTCATTCGGGAAATCACCGACACGACATGGTTGACCAATGTGTCAGTGATGTCAGAGATGTGGGGAGTAGGCCAATGTTTAGGGAATGGGGAAATGAATGATAATGATGGCCTACCACCAGGGCTTTTGAATGCTTTTGATGTTGGGTTAGATCAAAGGCTGCAAGGCGATGTCAGTGGCGGCAAGAAACTCTACATGTGTAGAACTTTACAGTGCCGCATCATACCGTATTTACATGTATTTACCGTATTTCCAACGTCAGAAACTTTCTGAAACACGTCAGAAGCTTCGAGGTAAGTCGATGATTTCTTTGGGGATTCTTTGGGGGTCACAGATGTCGATTTCACGGATTGCTGCTGCTGATTTGCAGTTGGGAAATAGCCCTTCTTCTCCAGTAAGTTCGAGCTGCTGGCATGTCTTATGTCTTACAGTCTTACAGCTTATCAGAGTCATGTCATATCATTTCATATCATTCATATTTTTGTCATATCATATCATATCATTCATATCATATCATATCATTCATATCATATCATATCATTCATATCATTTCATATCATTCATATCATATCATATCATTCATATCTTTGTCATATCATTTATATCATGTCATATGATTTCATGTCTTATCCGAGTTTCTTACACTTCACATCTTGATCTGTGGAGTGTGCCAGGTCTTCGCTGTCACAGGGACCCGTGGGACCCGTGGGACCTGTGGGACCCGTTGAGAAAGCGCCCAGTGGACCCAGTGGACCCAGTGGGCCCAGTGGGCCTGTGCCGAGTGGACCAAGTGCCAGGCCCCGAAGTCACCCGGGACCCGGGGGGTCACCCGGGGGGTCACCCGGGGGGTCACCCGGGGGGTCACCCGGGGTGATGTGTTCGACAGCGGTTAGCGGTTTCATCATGTGTTCGATCAGGTGGTTGTTTTGGTGTTTTCGTGGTTTTCCAACTTTCCAGCTCATTCCATCTGTGGTTTCTGAAATGACTAGGTAGATTGGGGTAGATTATGTAGAGAATGTAGAGACATTGGATGACATTGGATGACATTGGATGATATTGGATTGGTGGTGAATCTTGATGTTTTTATTTTATTTTTATTTTTTTGATCGATATTAGGATCGATTAGATGTATGTAATCATTATTTGTAATCTACATCTTCCATCATTTTCCATGGATTTTTGTCCATCGACGTTGGTGAAGTTGTATGCCAGGCCGACAGATGACGACGACGATGACGTGAATTGCAACCAGCAGTGATGGCCTGGATCGGACCTGAGTGTGCCGTGGCTGACGTGGATCCGTGGCAGCAGCAGAGATCAGGGTGGCCTTTCCAAAAGCAACGTCAGAGGATCAAGAAAAACACGAATTTATGACATTTATGACATTTTATGACTTTTTATGACATTTAATGACTTTTTATGACATATATGACATTTTTTGAAATTTTATGACATTTATGACATTTTATGACATTTTATGACTTTTTATGACATATATGTCATTTTTTGACAATTTATGACATTTTATGACATTTTATGACACTTTATGACATTTTATGACATTTTATGACATTTTATGACATTTTATGACATTTTATGACATTTTTTGACATTTTATGACATTTTCTGACATGTTATGACATGTTATGACATGTTATGACATTTTATGACAT